>Ga0207933_1001859_pt1 | contig 14666 bp, 10 predicted proteins | sample NGESurdeep092012_4_FD_184488 | JGI IMG/M metagenome (GOLD analysis project Ga0207933, IMG submission 184488) | Arctic peat soil microbial communities from Barrow, Alaska - NGEE Surface sample F53-3 deep-092012 (SPAdes) | ecosystem: Environmental > Terrestrial > Soil > Wetlands > Peat ... | reverse complement strand
CGGGATCAACATCATGGAGTTCTGCAAGGCGTTCAACGCGCAGACCCAGGGCGAAACCGGGACGGTGATCCCGGTCGTGATCACCGTCTACGAGGACCGCTCGTTTACATTCGTCACGAAGACGCCTCCCGCCGCTGTGTTGATCAAGCAGGCGCTCCGCATCGGCAAGGGCTCGGGCGAGCCCAACCGCACGAAGGTCGGCACGATCACCCAGGCGCAGCTGCGCGAGATCGCCGAGCGCAAGCTCGAGGACCTGAACGCCCACGACATCGACCAGGCCGCGAAGATCATCGCCGGCACGGCACGCTCAATGGGAGTGGAGGTAGCGTCATGAGCGCCCACCACGGCAAGCGCTTCTCCGAGGCGCTGACGAAGGTCGACCGCGAGCGCGAGTACGAGCCCGCGGAGGCCGTCGCGCTCGTCAAGAGCCTCGCCGGCGCCAAGTTCGACGAGTCGGTCGAGCTGCACGTGCGTACCGGCCTGAACGTCCGCCACGCCGACGAGCAGTTGCGCGGCACGATCGCGCTGCCGAACGGCCTCGGCAAGGACGTGAAGATCATCGTCTTCGCCCAGGGCCCGAAGATCGCCGAGGCCGAAGCGGCCGGCGCCGACGCGGTCGGCGGCGAGGATCTGGCGAAACGTATCGAGGAGGGCTTCGATGACTTCGACGTCGCGATCGCCACGCCCGACCTGATGTCTGTCGTCGGTCGCCTCGGCCGCGTGCTCGGCCCTTCGGGCAAGATGCCCAACCCGAAGGTCGGCACGGTTACGATGGACGTCTCGAAAGCGGTCGAGGAGTCCAAGTCCGGCAAGGTCGAGTACCGCACCGACCGCAACGCGATCGTGCATCTCGTGATCGGCAAGGCCAGCTTCGACGAGCGCCCTTTGCTCGAGAACTACGCCGCGGTGATCGAAGAGCTGATCCGCGCCAAGCCGGCGAGCGCGAAGGGCCGCTATCTGCACTCGATCACGATCGCATCGACGATGGGGCCGGGCGTGAAGGTCAACGCCGGGCGCACCCGTGAAATCCTCGAGGAGGCGCCCGCGGCTACGATCGCCGCTTAAGTACTATCCGAAAACCCGAGACTCACTGCTCAGCTGCCACTTGGGCTCGAGCAGAGGGGTTTTCGGATAGATATCCAGTCATCTTCTCAAGGCAACCGAAGACCCCCGGCGGCCGGCCGATCGCGTTGAGATCGGCCTGCGGAAGCCCGGGTTAGGAGCCACTGAATGAACCGAGACCAGAAGGCCGCGGCGATCGCCGAGATCGCCGCCAACATACAAGCGTCCCAGGCGGTCTTCGCCGTGGACTACCGGGGCATCTCCGTGCCCCAGGTGGCTGAGCTGCGCTCCAAGCTGCGTGAGGCCGACGCGACCTTCAAGGTCGTCAAGAACTCGCTCACCGAGCGCGCGGCCGAGGAGGTCGGGGCCACGACGTTGAAGGAGCTGCTCGAAGGGCCGACCGCGCTCACGTTCGTACGTGGCGACATCGCCACGGCCGCCAAGGCCGTCGCCGACTACGGGCGCGCCACACAGCTCCTGCCCTTCAAGGGAGGCCTGATGGATGGCGCGGCGATCGACCCCGAGCAGATTCGCTCGCTCTCACGCCTGCCCTCCCGCGAAGTGCTCTACGGCCAGCTCGTCGGCGTCGTCGCCTCGCCCGTTTCAGGGCTCGTGCGCACGCTCGGCGCGCTCGTCGGCGGGCTCGCGGTCGCGCTCGGCCAGGTGCGCGAGAAGAAGGAGTCGGGCGAGATCCCGGCGGGCGAGCCACCGGCCGTCGCCGCGGAGGCTGCTGTTGAGGCTCCGGCTGCCGAGGAGCCCGCCGCTGAGGCAGAGGTTGCCAACGCGGATGCGCCCAAGGGTGACGAGGTCGCGGAGGTCGCGGCTGAGGAGACGCCCCAGACGCCCCAGACAGATGCACCCGCCGAGACGGAGGTTAAGCAGGCGCCGGAGTCAGACAAGGCACCGGGAGCGTCGACCGAGGCGCAGGCGCAGGACAAAGTTGAGCCGGATCAGCCGGCGCAAGACGACAACCAGGCGGACGCATCGGCTGATGAGGCCAAGACCGCTGACGAGAATCCCAAGGAGGACTGACACATGGCTACAGCCACAAGCACAGAGAAGTGGATCGAGGAGCTGAAGGGCATCTCGGTACTCGAGCTCGCCGAGCGGATCAAGGCGCTCGAGGAGGAGTTCGGCGTTTCGGCCGCGGCGATGGCCGCGCCGGCCGCCGCCGCACCCGCGGGTGGAGGCGGAGGCGACGCCGCCGCGGAGGAAGAGAGCACCACGGCCGACGTGATCCTGACGGGCGCCGGCGACAAGAAGATCCAGGTGATCAAGGTCGTGCGCGCCGCCACCGGCCTCGGGCTGAAAGAGGCCAAGGCGCTCGTCGACGAGGCTCCCAAGCCCGTCAAGGAGGGCATCGAGAAGGAGGAGGCCGGCAAGCTCAAGCAGGAACTCGAAGAGGCCGGTGCGACCGTCGAGCTCAAGTAGCGCGGGTCCGAACTAGCGAGGGTCCGAACTTCGTCCCGACCGGAAAGCCCGCTGCGCGGGCCGGCGGTCGGGCCGAAGTACCCGGACCCGCTTGGCTGTCTTCCTCTGGTTCCACGAGGCTTTCTTCTTTCACGAGGCCTTCTTCTGATCTGCGGCTCCGCGAATCTAAAGACGGCGGGGAAGTTGTTTGTCTTTTCAAATTGCGTGACACCATAGTTATACGCGCTCTCTTTTGTAGAACAACAAACTTCGCCCGGACACACCTCGGTCACGGTTTGGGAGCAGTTTTTCCTCATTCGCCGGACCACCGGCTCGAGAGGATTCTTTACCCGCGCCTAACAAATCTGCCGATTTTCCGGTAAAGTCCCCGGCGCTGACCAATAGTCGCAGCCGCTCCTAGCAGGACGATCTCGCGCCACATACGCGGCGGTCGAGAGGGCGGGGTCCGTGAGCGTCGGCAGCCCACTTGAGGGTGCCGCTGGTCTGTGCTATCTTCAGTGGTCGCGCTTCGGCGCCCTCCTCTGCCCGTTTCACCCCTCCGAAGGAGTCGTTTCTTGGCTGCTGTTGATTCTCTCCGGACGCGCCGGACTTTCGCGCGTCTACCCAAGTCTGTCGACGTACCGAACCTGATCGATATCCAGCGCCGCTCGTTCACGTGGCTGACCGACCCGAAGACGGGTGGGCTACGCGAGACGATCGACGACATCTCGCCGATCGAGGACTACACCGGCAACCTCGCCGTGCAGTTCGGCGAGTTCGTCTTCGACGAGCCCGTCGCCTCGCTCGAGCAGTGCCGCGAGAAGGACCTCACGTTCGCGCGGCCGCTGACCGTGACCGTCGCGTTCATCAACCGTGAGACGGGAGAGATCCGTGAGCAGTCCGTCTTCATGGGCGACTTCCCGTGGATGACCGAGCGCGGCACGTTCGTGATCAACGGCACCGAGCGCGTCGTCGTCACGCAGCTCGTGCGCTCCCCCGGCGCCTACCTGATGGAGCCGAAGGACCGCGAGAAGCAGGTCTTCATCGCCAACCTGATGCCCGCCCGCGGGTCCTGGCTGGAGCTCGAGATCGACAAGAAGGGCAAGGTCTTCGTCCGCATCGACCGCAAGCGCAAGCTGCCCGTGACCGTGCTGCTGCGCGCGATGGGCTACGCGACCGACGAGGAGATCCTGCGGCTGTTCGAGGACTCGCTCTACATCCGCAACACGATCGAGTCCGACACCGAGATCACGCGCACCGAAGAGGGCGCCCTGGTCGAGTTGTTCAAGAAGCAGCGCCCCGGTGAGCCGCCGTCGGTCGACAACGCCAAGGCGCTGCTCAACCAGCTGTTCTTCGACCCCAAGCGCTACGACCTGACGCGCGTCGGTCGCTACAAGCTCAACTCGCGGCTCGGTCTCGACATCGACATCGACACGCGCACGCTCACGCACGACGACATCCTCGCGCTCGTCCGCGAGCTCGTCTCGCTGCCGAAGCGGCTTGGGATCCCCGAGGACGGCGAGCTGGAGATCAAGGACTACGCCGCCGAGGCGATGAGCATGCCGCGCGAGCCGGTTGCCGATCATCTCGACGAGTACGAGCACTTCGGCAACCGCCGCTTGCGCACGGTCGGCGAGCTGATCCAGGAGGCCTTCCGGATCGGGCTGTACCGGATGGAGCGCGTCGTGCGCGAGCGTCTGACGACCGAGGACGCCGACACGATCACGCCGCAGACGATCATCAACATCCGGCCCGTGGTCGCGGCGCTGAAGGAGTTCTTCGGCTCCTCCCAGCTCTCGCAGTTCATGGACCAGACGAACTCGCTCGCGGGACTCACCCACCGCCGGCGCCTGTCGGCGCTGGGGGCCGGTGGGCTGACGCGCGAGCGCGCGCCGATCGAGGTGCGCGACGTACACCCGACTCACTACGGCCGCATGTGTCCGATCGAGACTCCCGAGGGGCCGAACATCGGCCTGATCGGCTCGCTCTCCTCGTTCGCGGAGGTGTCGGAGTACGGCTTCGTGACCACGCCCTACCGCGTCGTCGAGGGCGGCGTGTTGACGGACAAGGTGCGGCGCCTGGACGCAACCCAGGAAGAGGAGCTGGTGATCGCCCAGGCGAACACACCGGTCGATCCGAAGACCGGCAAGCTGAAGGGCACCGAGATCCTCTGCCGCACGCAGGCTGGTCAGTACGTGACGGTCGGGCCCAAGGATGTCGACCTGGTCGACGTTTCGCCCGAGCAGATCTGGTCGGTCGCGACGGCGATGATCCCGTTCCTCGAGCACGACGACGCCAACCGCGCGCTGATGGGCTCGAACATGCAGCGCCAGGCGGTGCCGCTGCTGAAGGCGGACGCGCCGCTGGTCGGCACCGGCATGGAGCGCCGCGCGGCGCTCGACACCGGCGACGTGCTGCTGACGCGCAACGCCGGGACGATCGATTTCGTCGACGCCAACCAGATCGTGATCGAGACGACCGATGGCAAGAAGGACGAGTACGAGCTGCAGAAGTTCATGCGCTCCAACCAGGGCACCTTGATTCATCAGAAGCCGCGTGTGAAAGCGGGCCAGAAGCTGAAGGCCGGCGACGTGCTCGCCGACGGCTCCTCGACCGACAAGGGCGAGATGGCGCTCGGCAAGAACCTGATGGTGGCGTTCATGTCCTGGGAGGGCTACAACTTCGAGGACGCGATCATCCTCTCCAAGCGCCTCGTGAAGGACGACGAGCTCACCTCGATCCACATCGAGGAGTACGAGATCGACGCCCGCACGACCAAGCTCGGCGAGGAGGAGGTCACGCGCGACATCCCCAACCGCTCGGAGGAGTCGCTGCGCAACCTCGACGACCGGGGGATCGTGCGCGTCGGCGCCGAGGTCGCCTCCGGTGACCTGCTCGTCGGCAAGGTCACGCCGAAGGGCGAGACCGAGCTGACCGCCGAGGAGAAGCTGATCCGGGCGATCTTCAAGGAGAAGGCACGCGAGGTGCGCGACACCTCGCTGAAGGTGCCCCACGGCGAGGGTGGCGTGGTGATCGACGTGATGACCTTCAGCCGCGACGCGGGCGACGACCTGCCGCCGGGAGTTAACGACCTCGTGCGCGTGTTCGTCGCCAAGAAGCGCAAGATCTCCGAGGGCGACAAGCTCGCGGGGCGTCACGGCAACAAGGGTGTGATCTCGAAGATCGTCGACGAGCAGGACATGCCGTTCCTCGAGGACGGCACGCCGGTCGACGTGATCCTCAACCCGCTGGGCGTGCCTTCGCGCATGAACGTCGGGCAGATCCTCGAGACGCATCTCGGCTGGGCCGCGGCGCAGGGCTGGTATGACGACGGCTCCGACGCCTACAAGGAAGCCCACGAAGGCAACGGCAACGGCGGAGTGCTCACCCATCCGCCCGCTGACCGGGTGTACGTTTCCACGCCGGTGTTCGACGGCGCCACCGTGGCGGATGTCGACGAGGCGCTCGTGCGCTGGCAGGACGAGCACAAGGGCCGGATTCGGATGGACGTCGACAAGAGCCGTCGTCCCGGCGAGCAGGCCTCGGGCAAGATGACGCTGTTCAACGGCCGCACCGGTGAGCCGTTCGCCGAACAGGTGACGGTCGGCTACATGTACATCTTGAAGCTGCTGCATCTCGTCGACGACAAGATCCACGCGCGCTCGACGGGCCCCTACTCGCTCGTCACCCAGCAGCCGCTGGGCGGCAAGGCGCAGTTCGGCGGCCAGCGCTTCGGTGAGATGGAGGTCTGGGCGCTGGAGGCGTTCGGCGCCGCCTACACGCTGCAGGAGATGCTCACGATCAAGTCCGACGATACCGTCGGGCGGGTCAAGGCCTACGAGGCGATCGTCAAGGGCGAGAACATCGCCGAGCCGTCGATCCCGGAGTCGTTCAAGGTGCTGCTGAAGGAGATGCAGTCGCTGGCGCTCGACGTGAACGTGGTCTCCGAGGAGGGCCAGCGCACGGAGATGCGCGACGAAGACGACGACCTGCTGCGCGCCGCCGAGGAGCTCGGCATCGATTTGTCAGGCGTGCGTGCCCCGGCGGCGGACGCGCCCGCGCAAGAGGGCGAGGACGAGGCCTCGGCCGAGGCCGTCGAGGAGACCGAGGGCGGCGCCGACGAGGCGCTGGCGGTCGAGGTCGATGACGAGGAGGACCCCGCGGAGGAGCTTGGCGTGGAGGAGCTGATTGGAGAGACCGCGGCGGTAGGCGACGCCGCGCTTGCAACTGACGAGATTCCGGAGGACACCCAGTGATCGACATTAATAACTTCGACGCGATCGAGATCTCTCTCGCATCCTCCAAGCAGATCCGCAGCTGGAGTTCGGGCGAGGTGATCAAGCCCGAGACGATCAACTACCGCACGCTCAAGCCTGAGAAGGACGGCCTGTTCTGCGAGCGCATCTTCGGTCCGACGAAGGACTGGGAGTGCTATTGCGGCAAGTACAAGCGCGTCCGCTACAAGGGCATCGTGTGCGAGCGCTGCGGCGTGGAGGTCACGCGCTCGAAGGTCCGCCGCGAGCGCATGGGCCACGTCGACCTGGCCGCGCCTGTGAGCCACATCTGGTTCTTCAAGGGCGTCCCCAGCCGCATCGGCTACCTGCTCGACATGGCGCCGAAGGAACTGGAGAAGGTGCTCTACTTCGCCGCGTCGATCATCACCTGGGTCGACGACGAGGCGCGCACGAAGGACCTTGACTCGCTCGAGCAGGAGGTCAACAAGGTCCTCGACGCCTACGCGGCCGAACGCGAGGAGCGGGTGCTCGAGCTGCGCGAGTCGCTCAAGCGCCGCGAGAAGTACCTCTCCAACGGCAAACAGACGCACTTCTCCGACGAAGACCACCTGTGGGCGGACTCGCTCGACATCAACCTCGCGAAGATCTCCGACGAGGAGCGCGAGAAGCTCATCAAAGAGCTGCGCAAGTCCTTCGACGCCGACATCGCCGACACCGAAGCCTACATCGAGGACAGCGCCGAGCGGATGCGCAACGTCTGGGAGCTGTTCAAGACGATGGAGTCCAAGCAGATCGAGCATGACGAGACGACCTTCCGCGAGCTGAAGGAGCGCTTCGGCTCCTCCTACGGCTTCGGCGAGTACTTCCGTGGCGGGATGGGCGCGGAGGCGATCCGCGACCTGCTCCAGCAGGTCGATCTCGAGGCCGAACGGGTCGAGCTCGAGGATCAGGTGAAGACCGGCAAAGGCCAGAAGCAGGCTCGCGCGGTCAAGCGCTTGAAGGTCGTCAGCGCCTTCCTGCAATCCGGGAACAAGCCCGAGCAGATGGTGCTCGACGCCGTCCCCGTGATCCCCCCGGAGCTGCGCCCGATGGTGCAGCTCGACGGTGGCCGCTTCGCGACCTCCGATCTGAACGACCTGTACCGCCGCGTGATCAACCGCAACAACCGCCTCAAGCGGCTGCTCGACCTCGGCGCGCCCGAGATCATCGTCAACAACGAGAAGCGGATGCTCCAAGAGGCCGTCGACGCACTGTTCGACAACGGCCGCCGTGGGCGTCCCGTGACCGGGCCGGGCAACCGCCCGCTGAAGTCGCTCTCGGACATGCTCAAGGGCAAGCAGGGTCGCTTCCGTCAGAACCTGCTCGGCAAGCGCGTCGACTACTCCGGGCGCTCGGTGATCGTCGCCGGCCCGTACCTGAAGCTGCACCAGTGCGGCCTGCCGAAGATCATGGCACTGGAGCTGTTCAAGCCGTTCATCATGGCGCGCCTGGTTGAGCGCAAGTCCGCGCAGAACATCAAGGCCGCCAAGAAGATGGTCGACTCGGGCATCGGCGAGGTGTGGGACGTGCTCGAGGAGGTAATCCACGAGCACCCCGTGCTGCTCAACCGCGCCCCGACGCTCCACCGTCTCGGCATCCAGGCGTTCGAGCCGCTGCTCGTCGAGGGCAAGGCAATCCAGGTGCATCCGCTTGTCTGCCACGCCTTCAACGCCGACTTCGACGGCGATCAGATGGCCGTCCACCTGCCGCTCTCGGCCGAGGCGCAGGCAGAGGCGCGGATCCTGATGCTGTCCTCCAACAACATCCTGTCGCCCGCGCACGGAGCGCCGCTGGCGACCCCGACGCAGGACATGATCCTCGGCGCCTACTACCTGACCTACGGTCCGGAGGCCGAGGAGCTGGCGAAGATCGACAGGGCGACCCACGAGCCGCGCCCGCACGTGTTCCGTACCGCGCAGGAGGCCGAGCTCTCCTACGAGGGCGGTGTGGTGAAGCTGCACGACATCGCCGAGTTCCGTCCGTTCGGGCGCGAGGGCGGCCATGAGCTCACGACGATCGGTCGGATCATCTACAACGACCGCATCGAGCGCGCTCTCTCGGAGGCGCTCGGCGACGAGTTCGACGCCACCAAGTACGTGTTCGTGAACCAGTCGATGAAGAAGCGCGACACCACCCGTCTGATCGACGCGCTGGTGCAGACCTACGGCGCGACGACGATCTCGCTGGTGCTCGACGCGTTCAAGGACCTCGGCTTCAAGTACGCCACCCAGGCGGGTATCACGATCTCCAAGAACGACGTCGTGATCCCGCCCGAGAAGCAGGAGATCCTCGACAAGTACGACAAGCTCGTCGGCGCGATCACCGATCAGTACGACGACGGTCTGATCACCCAGGAGGAGCGTCACGAGGCCGTGGTCGAGAAGTGGAACGCGGCCACCGACGAGGTGGCGGAGGCGATGATCGAGAACCTCGACGTCCTCAACCCGATCTTCATGATGGCCAACTCGGGTGCCCGTGGCTCGTTCAAGCAGATCCGCCAGCTCGCGGGGATGCGCGGGCTGATGGCCAACCCGAAGGGCGAAATCATCGAGCGCCCGATCAAGGCCAACTTCATGGAGGGCCTGTCGGTGCTCGAGTACTTCATCTCCACCCACGGCGCGCGCAAGGGGCTCGCCGATACCGCTCTACGAACGGCCGATTCCGGCTACCTCACCAGGCGTCTGGTCGACGTCGCCCAGGATGTGATCATCCGCGAACCGGACTGTGGCGCGGAGGAGTACATCGAGATGGCGGCCTTCAAGGCGGGCGGTGACCCCAATGACGATCTCGTTGGGCGAGTCGCGGCGCTCCCGGTCACGACCAAGCGCGGGCGGATGCTCGCGGAGCAGGGCGCGGAGATCGGTCGCGCCGAGTTCGCCGAAATCGTCGAAGCGTTCAAGGACGACCACAAGAAGGGCACCGACGTGCTCGTGCCGGTGCGCTCGGTGCTCAAGTGCCGCGCGCCCAGCGGCGTGTGTCAGGCCTGCTACGGCCGCGCGATGGCCACGGGCGCGCTCGCGCAGATCGGTGACGCGGTCGGCATCATCGCGGCCCAGTCGATCGGCGAGCCCGGCACCCAGCTGACGATGCGTACGTTCCACACCGGCGGTGTCGCCGGCGCGGACATCACGCACGGTCTTCCACGCGTGGTCGAGCTGTTCGAGGCGCGCAAGCCGAAGGGCTTGTCGAAAATCGCCGAGCAGGACGGTGTCGTCTCGATCGAGGAGACCGACAAAGCCCTGACGGTCGTGATCACCGACGAGGCCGGCGAGGAGCATCGCCACGCCTTCCCGCGGCGCACACGGCTGTTCGTCGCCGAGGGCGAGAAGATCACCGCCGGCAAGCAGCTCAACGAGGGGTCGGTCTACCCGCACGAGCTGCTCGCGATCCGCGGCCGGACCGAGACCGAGCAGTACCTGGTGAAGGAGGTTCAGGAGGTCTACAAGTCCCAAGGCGTCGACATCAACGACAAGCACATCGAGTTGATCGTGCGCCAGATGCTGAAGAAGGTGCGGGTCGACCAGAAGGGCGACACCGACTACCTGCCGGGGCAGTTCGTGGACCGCTTCGACTTCGCGAAGATCAACGACGAGGTGATCGCCAAGGACGGCGAAGCGGCCCAGTTCGAGGACATCATCCTCGGCATCACGAAGGCGTCGCTGAACACGAACTCGTTCCTCTCGGCGGCCTCCTTCCAAGAGACCACGAAGGTGCTTACCGACGCGGCCCTGGAGGGCAAGACCGATCGCTTGAACGGGCTCAAGGAGAACGTGATCATCGGCAAGCTGATCCCGGCCGCCACCGGGCTGAAGCGCTACCGGCGGATCGAGATCGAGCCGTCAGAGCCGCTGCCCCGCGCGATCGACGACATCGGCCTGCTCAACGAGGACGAGATCGCGGCCGAGCTGGGGCTCTCCGGCGGCCTCTCCGGCGCCGGCGGCTACGGGCAGGAGTTCGACTCCGACCTCGCCTCGCTCGAGAAGATCGGCGCGGGCGGGACCGACCCGGGGTTCGTCGAGGAGCTCGTCGACCTCGAGGTGCCGGAGGGGTCCTCCTCCGGGGAGTAGGCCCCTCAGCTCTCCTGGGTTCTCTCAGGGCACAGCAGTTCTTTCTGCGTTTAGCAGTTCTTCTTCATTCGCGGCCGGGTTCTTCATTGAGCCCGGTCGCGTTTTTTGAGGTGGCAGCGCCGCCGCCCTGGCACCCCCTGCGGGGATCGTCGTCCGCCCAACCGGGAGATCTGCTGTGGAGGGCGCGGGCGTGGTGCTGGGCGCACCCGGTCGTTCGAACGCCGACCCCTCCGGGGACCTTGTTCGCCCGAAACCTTGTTCGCGTGTTCGATCGGGGCCGGATGACGAAGCTTGGTCAGACAACAGGCCCGATTTATGTAGTCTGGCGCCTGGCATGTGGGGCGACGAACTGACAACGCGCCTGGAGGGCCAGATCGTCGTGTTGGAGCCGCTGGAGGCCCGTCACGAGGAGGGGCTGTTTGCCGCCGCGCGGCATCCGGAGATCTGGGAGTGGCTGGCGCCGGTCGGCGAGAGTCGCGAGTACTTCTCGGCGTGGTTCGCCTCGAGCCTCGCCGAGTCGCAGGCGGGCAGGGAGGGGGTGTTTGCGACGATTGAGGGCGCGAGCGGCCGGCCGATCGGCAGCACGCGCTATCTGAGCCTGCGCGAGGTTCATCGCGGCCTGGAGATCGGGTGGACGTGGCTCGAGCCGTCGATGTGGCGGACGGGGGCGAACGTCGAGGCGAAGCTGTTGATGTTCGAGCACGCTTTCGAGACCCTTGAGTGCATGCGCGTGGAGCTGAAGACCGACGCTCGCAACGAGCGCTCGCGGGCCGCGATGGCGGCGCTGCCGGCGCGGTTCGAGGGCGTCTTCCGCAAGCACATGCTCGTGCCCGGTGTCGGAGTGCGGGACTCCGCCTACTACAGCGTCACCGACGAGGACTGGCCCGCGGTGCGGGCTAACTTGGAGCGGCGGCTCGCCGTGGCGCTCGCGCGATAAGCGACCCCAGTCGGTCGAACACTGCACACGGTGTCCCTCGCTCGTGTTTCCGTCAGGTCCCCACCGGCGAGCGCTCCCGTGCCCAGTTCTCCAGCAGCGACGCCTCCTTGGAGGTGAGACCCCGCTCGGGGGCGGTCTGTACGAGCAGCGTTGGCGCCGGGCGCCCCTCGGCCCAGGCGTGACAGGACTCGTCGAAGGCGTCGTCGATCCACGCCAGCGCGCGCCCGCCGGCGTAGGCGTCGATCGCGGCGAGCTTCCAGTGGCCGTCGACCGAGCGTCCCGCGCGGGCGGGTGGGGGTCCGGTCATTCGCTCGAAGCGCAGGAACGGTAGCCCGGCGGGCAGGCCGAGCAGGTGCGGCAGGTACTCCTCGGCCTTCTCCTCCCAGCCGCTGGCCCAGACCAGGTCGAAGTCCTCGGCGAGGGCCAGCAGGTGCGCGGCGGCCGCCAACGAGAGAAAGTGCGGGATGCCGTCGATCGCGCGGAAGATCCCGTCGGTACGGGTGCGTGAGGCTGAGGCGTTTCCGGGTTCGCCGGCTACCCCGGCACTGCCCCCACCGCCCCCGAACAGCGAGATCACGCCGTCGATGTCGACCATCAGCAACGGTCTGGGCGGCCTCTCGCTGGAGTCGGCGTGGGCCTGGGTCGGTCGGCCCTCGTCGACGTCGATGCCCGTCTGCGGGAGGCGATCCCCGAGAGAGCTCGCGGGTGAGGAATCGCACAAGGGCTCTTTAGCTCGCATACAGGTTGGGCAGGGTAATCTGTCTGGATCGATCGCCGCAAATAAAGCACCGAGGCGCTGCGGTCGATGGAGCCTCGGAGAGCAGCGCCGCCGAGCAGTCCAGCCTCGCCAAGCATCCCCGAAACGCACGCTTCGCCGTACCTGAACCACCAAATGAATCAGCACGCCCTTCCCACCATCACCCACGAGCGAGGACTCGCACAGCGATGAAACTCGAGCTCGGCATGCTGCTCGCGCTCGCGTGCGCGTTCGTGGCCAACCTCGGCTTCTTCTACAAGTACCGTGGCGCGAACGCGGTCGCGAAGGTCGATGTGCGCCACCCGCTGCGCAGCGTCAAGGCGCTGTACTCCTCGGGCTGGTTCGCGCTCGGGATGCTCGTCGCGACCGCGAGCTGGGGGCTGCACGTGGCGGCGCTGTCGCTGGCGCCGATGTCGGTCATTCAGGTCGCGCTCGCGGCCGGGATGGTGTTCATCGCGGTGATGGCCGATCGGCTGTTCGGCTTCGAAGTAGGTCCCCGTCAGTGGATCGGGCTGTCGCTCACGGCGATCGGCCTGGTGCTGCTCGGGATCACGCTGCCGGCGATGCACGGCGCGCACTCGCAGTTCTCCCAGGCGGCGATGATCTCCTTCGAGGCCGGCCTGTTCGGGCTCGGCGGCCTGCTGATCATGGGGCCGCGGATGGGCGGCAAGGTCGAGCACCACGGCGTGATGCTGGGCGCCGCGTCGGGAATCCTGTTCGGCGTCTCGGACACCGCGATCAAGGCGCTCACCGGCATCACCCACGCGCACGGCATCATCGGGCTGCTGCTCAGCCCCTGGCTGCTGGTGGCGGTGCTCGCGTCGATCGTCGCCTTCTACGCATCCGCGCGCGGGCTGCAGGACGGCGAGGCCGTCCCGGTGATCGCCGTGACGGGCACCGCCGCGAACATCGCCGGGATCGCCGGTGGGATCATCGTGTTCGGCGATCCGATGGCGGCGAGCCCGCTGGGAGTTGTGCTCCAGGCCACCGCGTTCGTGCTGGTCGTGGTTGCCGCCGCGCTGATGCCCGCGCCCGTGCGCTCGGCCGGCGCCGCGGCGCAGGCCTAGTGCGGCGCAGGTCCAGGCCTCCCCGACGCTGCTACCATCCCCGGCCGAATGCCAACCACCTCACAGCTCGTGCGCAAGGGTCGCGTCACTCCCAAGAAGAAGCTCGCCACCCCGGGCTTGAAGTCCGGGAAAGGGCGCAAGAAGAAGACCGCCGCGCCGCAGCGACGCGGGGTCTGCACGCGCGTCTACACGACGACCCCGAAGAAGCCCAACTCCGCGCTGCGCAAGGTCGCGCGCGTGAGGATCTCCGGCTCGATCGAGGTAACCGCCTACATCCCCGGAGAGGGCCACAACCTGCAGGAGCACTCCGTCGTGCTGGTACGCGGTGGCCGCGTGAAGGATCTGCCGGGCGTCCGCTACAAGGTTGTGCGCGGGACGCTCGACGCTGCCGGCGTGAGCGATCGCAAGAAGGCGCGCTCGCAGTATGGCGTGAAGAAGAAATAGCCGATGCCACGCCGCGCAGCCGCCCAGATCCGCCCAGTCGAGGCGGACGCCATCCACCGCTCGAAACTCGTGCAGCAGGTGATCAACAAGGTGATGCTCGACGGCAAGAAGTCGACCGCCGAGCGCATCGTCTATGACGCGCTCGCCCTGGTCGGGGAGCGCAGCGACAAAGACCCGGTGGAGACGCTCGAGGCGGCGATCAAAGCGCTCACGCCGACGCTCGAGGTCAAATCCAGACGCGTCGGCGGCGCCACCTATCAGGTGCCCGTAGAGGTCGCCCCGCGCCGGTCGCGCACGCTGGCGGTGCGTTGGCTGGTCGAATTCGCCCGCAACCGGCGCGAGAAGACGATGGCCCAGCGTTTGGCGAACGAGCTCTCCGACGCGCTCTCCCAGCAGGGCGGTGCGTATAAGCGCAAGGACGACATCTACCGCATGGCACAGGCCAACAAGGCCTTCGCGCATTATCGTTGGTAGAGGGCCGCGTCTTACGGCGCTTGTGTGACTGATCGCACACAGCGGGCCCTTGAAGAAAGAAGCTTCGGTACCTAACCTTTCGGTACCAAATGTCTTCCGAGCTTGAACTGAACAACCCGGCCGCGTCGGATCACATCGAGCGCCACGTGTGGGTCGTCTGCGGCGTGGTGATCC
>Ga0207933_1001858_pt1 | contig 14667 bp, 12 predicted proteins | sample NGESurdeep092012_4_FD_184488 | JGI IMG/M metagenome (GOLD analysis project Ga0207933, IMG submission 184488) | Arctic peat soil microbial communities from Barrow, Alaska - NGEE Surface sample F53-3 deep-092012 (SPAdes) | ecosystem: Environmental > Terrestrial > Soil > Wetlands > Peat ... | reverse complement strand
TTGCGTCCGGCTCCTGGCTTGCGCTGGTATTGCCGGCCCTCCTGGCGCTGTCTGATGGGAACGAAAGGCTCCGCTTTCACCCATAACTCATCCGATACCGTCCACGACTTGACCTGTGCCATCCTGATCCTCCAGGAACAGCCTCGCACGACTTGCCCCAGCACCTTCAGGCTTCTTGCCGACAAGTATCAAATTGGATACTATTTACGGATAAGCTCTAAGAACTAAGAACTTAGAACTTCGGCCCAGCAACCTGTCAGTGCGGTGCGATAGCATAGTCGAGATGTAAATTTGGCAGTGAATCCCGGCGGAAACGATGCGGGACTGGAGAGAAACATGGCAGAAGCGAATTGCGACATTGGCCTGATCGGCCTGGCGGTGATGGGGCAGAACCTCGTCCTGAATATGAACGACCACGGATACAAAGTTGCGGTGTTCAACCGCACGGTGTCGAAGGTGGACGACTTTATCCACAACGAGGCCAAGGGGACCGAGGTTGTGGGGACGCACTCGGTGGAAGAACTGTGCAGCGTGCTGAAAAGCCCGCGGCGGATCATGATTATGGTCAAGGCGGGGGACGTGGTCGACCAGACGATCGAGCATGTTCTGCCGCATTTGGAGAAGGGCGACATCATTATCGATGGCGGCAATTCGCTGTTTACCGATTCGAATCGGCGGACGAAGGACCTTGCGGCGAAGGGGATTTTGTTTATCGGGACGGGCGTTTCGGGTGGTGAAGAGGGCGCGCGGTTCGGGCCGTCGATCATGCCGGGAGGCAATGCCGAGGCGTGGCCGCATGTGAAGGAGATTTTCCAGGCCATTGCGGCGAAGGTTGCCGATGGCACTCCCTGCTGCGACTGGGTGGGCGAGGATGGCGCAGGACACTACGTCAAAATGGTGCATAACGGCATCGAGTACGGCGATATGCAGCTGATCGGCGAAGCGTACCAGTTGCTGAAGGACGGCCTGGGGCTCAGCGCGGATGACTTTGCAGAGATATTTACGGAGTGGAACAAGGGCGAGCTGGACAGCTACCTGATCGAGATTTCCGCGACGATTTTTGGGAAGAAGGATGACGACGGCACGCCGATCCTGGACAAGATTCTGGACACTGCCGGACAGAAGGGTACGGGTAAGTGGACGGCCATCGACGCGCTCGACAACGGCATTCCGGTGACACTTATCGGCGAAAGCGTGTTCGCCCGTTGCCTGAGCTCGCTGAAAGACGAGCGCGTGGCGGCGTCGAAGGCGTTGGCGGGCCCGCAGGACGCTGAGAAGATTTCTGCCGAGCATAAGGCGGAGTTCATTGAAGAAGTGCGGCGGGCGCTGTACTGCTCGAAGATGATCAGCTATGCGCAGGGCTACATGCTGCTGCGTTCGGCCGAGAAGGTGCAGGGTTGGAACCTGAACATGGGCGGCGTGGCGCTGATGTGGCGCGGCGGTTGCATCATCCGCTCGGCGTTCCTCGGCGACATCAAGAAGGCGTTCGACAAGGACCCGAAACTGCAGAATCTGCTGATGGACGACTTCTTTTCGGGTGCCCTGAACAAGTACCAGGCGAGCTGGCGGAAGGCGCTGATCCATGCAATCGAGTTGGGCGTGCCGACGCCGGCGTTTTCGACGGCGCTGGCGTTCTACGACGGCTACCGGACGGCCCGGCTGCCGGCGAACCTGCTGCAGGCGCAACGCGACTTCTTTGGCGCGCACACGTATGAGCGGATCGACAAGCCGCGGGGCGAGTTCTTCCATACCAACTGGACCGGGCGTGGGGGACGGGTTTCGTCGTCGACGTATAACGCCTGAAGGCGAGGGCCCAGGGTTTAGGGTTCGGGACCCAGCTTCCAGCTGTGAGTTTCCAATCGGGCTAGAAGTGAACGGTCGGCAGAATCTGGGCGACGTAGGCGCCGATGACGGACAGCGTGAGCAGGGCTGCGGCGCCACCCGCGGTTTTGAGGAAGGGGTCGATCCGGTCGACGCGGCGGACGATTTCGTCGTGCTCGATCTCGCGCTCGCGGTCCACGCTGTCGTTGAGGAAGACTTCGTCGACTTCGTGACGGGTGAGCTGGCTGCGGTAGATGATGAGGGCAATGAAGATCAGAAGGCTGAGAGCCCACGCAAGGAGCATCGCCGAAAGTATGGTCATTGGATTGCGTTCCCCATGTACATTCCGGTTCGAAAATCCGGGCCGATAGCGAGAATGATACTGCGAACTGTGCGGTCTGGCCGGATTTTTTGGTCTATTTCAGTGGCGTATGACCTGATACAGAACAATACCGACTGCGGCCACGAGGAGAAGCGTCAGCATGAGCAGCACGAGGATGAACCAGGCAGCCTTGCGGCGCATCTCGGGAGTTGGCTGCGTGATCCCGAAGACGTTGATGAAGATGCTGGCGAGGGCTTCAAGGAGGCGCATGGCTTTGAGGATAAGTCCCTGGCGCGGTGCGCGGGGGAATTGTCTCGGCGAGTGCATCCGGGATGGCCTTGGGGCATCTAAACTGAGGATGCTGCCCCTTGCCCGCGCGCGCTGCGGCGACTAGACTTGAGAAGTACAGTTCAAAGGAGATTTCCGCTATGGCTACCGCAAGCGTTACCCCCGAAGTTGTCAATGCTCCCGAAGTAGTGAACGCACCCGAAGTCGTGAATGCGGCTGCGCCCGGTCCGCCGGTCGTGATGACGCCTTCCGCGATTGCGAAGGTGAAGGAGATCATGTCGACCCAGGACCCGGTGCCGGCGGGGCTGCGGATTGGCGTGGTGGGCGGCGGTTGCTCGGGCTTCCAATACTCGATGTCGTTCGAGAACGCCGCCGGGATGATGGACAAGGTCGTGCGGTTCGACGACTTGAAGGTGTTTGTCGATGCGACCAGCGCGATGTACCTGAACGGCTGCCAGGTGGATTATGTGGAGACGCTGGAGGCCGCGGGCTTCAAGTTCGAGAACCCGCAGGTGAAGTCGACGTGCGGTTGCGGGTCGAGCTTCAGCGTGTAGAGCGAATTCCTAGATGCTATATAGGACTCGTTACTATAGGACTCGTTACTATAGGCCTCGTTACTGCGTCGTGCCGGAGTAGCAGCGGGCTTCAGCCTGCGGTAAAGGCGCCTACAAAGAATGGGCTTCAGCCCCGGCCAGCGGGAGAGCTTTACATCAAACAGGAATCCGCTCTAGTTTTCGCGTATTGATTCAGAGGATGGAGAAGGCATCTTTGCTCGCCGAAAGGCGCGAAGATGCCTTTTCCTTTGTTTGCGCGAGGCTGGATTTCGGCGGACGGACCTTCATCGGAACCAAAAGTAATAGGCGGCGGCGGCCTTTGTGCCCGAAGTTGTATGGTTTGGCCCGATAGGCCTAAGTAGGTTTGGGTCAGGAGATTTTATGAACATGCGCTGCTGTGCGTCCCTGCTGGGAATTTTGATGGCTCTACCGCTGGCGGGATGCAACACCTTGCAAACCATCTCGATCGTCCCCGGCTCCGGGTCAACCGTGCTGACCGCCGCCGGACAGACGGCCCAGTACAAGGCGGTGGCGACGTACCAGATGGGATCGGCAGCCGCGACGACCAGCGATGTAACCAGTCAGGTGACCTGGGCCGCGACTTCAGCGGCTGTGGCGACCATCAACTCTTCGGGTTTGGCGACAGCGGTTGGAACGGGCAACACGCCGATTACGGCGGAGATGAACGGCCAGACGGCGACGTCGGACTTGACCGTGACGCTGGCGTCGACACCCGCCACCACTCCGACGCTGAATATACTTCCGGGACCCACGACACAGATCCAAGCCACGGCAGCGCACCCAGGTGAGACAGTCCAGTTCTTGGCGATTGGCAATCTGAGCGGCGCGGGAACGATTCAGGATCTGACCAACCAGGTTCGCTGGGTATCCAGCGACGTGTCTGTGGCAACCATTAACCAATCCGGTCTTGCAACTGCGGCAGCCACGGCTTCTTCGGGTAATACCACGATCACCGCGATTGCGACCACCTCGACGGGTGCTGCCCTGCCGGCGACCAGCATACTTCAGGTCGATCCTGCGACAGGCCCGGCCAGCCTACCCACGCTGACTGTCTACAAGGTGGGAGTTGGAACTGGCACGGTAACGAGTACAACCAACGGTATTTTCTCGGGCATCAGTTGCGGACCTCAGGCGACGTGTACAGGAGATTTTCCGCTCAATACGCCGGTAACACTCACGGCGGCGGCTAATACCGGATCTGTGTTCGGAGGCTGGTCGTCAAACTGCGTCGCAACGCCACCGATCCTCGGCACCGGCGCCAACGCTGTCTACAATCCAGTCTGCGTCATAACCCTCCCCGGCAACGATTCCGTGGGCGCCATCTTCAATACGCCGTAGGGCGATGCCAAATCGGGCATGAGGAGGGACAGGCGACAACAAGCGCCTGTCCCCTTTGTGTTTTAGGGGCGAGCGCGATCGGCGCCTATGCACAATCTGATATCGACCAGCGCCTTGACGTGTAAAATTTATGGCAGGAGCCACAGCAAAAACCGGCTGCGGCAACGGTTTTTGCTGTGGAGAAATCATCATGTCCAACATCCATGACATCGATCCTGCGTGGGGGTTCCGTTCCGAGGAGGACAAAGCCGCCTTGCGCGCCGGTACCCTCAGTTGGCCGAACCGCAAGATGCAGCGTTGGGGACTGCCTTGCCATTGGCGAGCGGCCGGCCCCTTCGACTGGACCGGCTGCGACGATGTAGTGGTGATGCCCGGACGGCTCAGTGGAGTTCCAACGGTTGGCGAATCGCGGTTTTCCGCCGACAACCTCCTCGAAATGCACGAAATGGGATTGAGTGCCGAACAGATCGTGGCAGACTACGATCTTGATCTTGACGTTGTCCGTCGCGTTCTCCATTTCGCGGCGGAGCAGAAGTCCACAGCGAAAGCTGCATGAGAATACTGCTGGACCATGATTTGCCGAAGCAGCTACGGCTACTTTTTCGCGGCCACCTCGCTCTGACCGCAAGACAAATGGCCTGGGACACCCTTTCCAACGGGCGTCTCATCGCTGCGGCAGAAGCGCAGAACTTCGATGTCGTTCTTACCGCGGACAAGAAGATGGTCCACCAGCAGGGCTTGGGACCATTTAAAAAGAAGGCCCGGATTGCGCTGCTTGCGCAACCCGGGCTTTTGTTTTGCAGCAGGCTTAGAAGAACAGCTTGGCGGCGAACTGCATCTGGCGTGGGCCGTAGAGTCCGTTGTTGGTCCCGGAAGTCACTCCGAAAGCGTTGAGTCCCGTTCCCGAGTAGGGGTAGATGCAACCCTGAACCACAGATCCGGTTGGCGCGGTCGAGTTCGTGACCGTGCTGCAGGCCGGATTCGGGTTGGCCACGGTTGGAGCCGTGAGCGCGCTGTACTGCGAGTACGTGCCGTTCACGCTGGTGACGATGGTGTGGTTGAGCGCGTTGAAGGCATCCGCGGTGATCTGCATGTAAATCTTCTCGTGGATGGGGATGTTGCGGGCCACGCGGAGATCGAAGTTGTTGAACCCCGGTCCGTAGAGGCTGCCGCGGCCGATCTGCGGGGGACGGCCGGTGGTGGCGGCGCCCGAACTCGAGCTCATGGCCCCGCCGTAGATGTTGCCGTCCGCCCCATAGCTGCTTCCCGTGCCCGAATAGATGGTGCCGCTCAGGCTGGCGAAGATGGGCTGTCCTCCGGAAGCGATTTCGCCACCGGAGAACGTGAAGTCGTCGATAGCGTACTTGACGATCTTGTTGCCCATCATGATGTGCGGCGTGTAGACGAAGCTCATCGTGAAGCGGTTGCGGACGTCGGTGTCCGACGGCCCGTTGTCGCCACGAACGTTGTTGGGGTTGAGCGGTGTATCGCCACCGTAGAAGGTGCCGTTCGCTCCGCCCACCTGGCCGGTATCGGTGGCCTTCGCCCAAGTGTAGTTGGCCAGTATCTCAAGACCGTTGGCGAAGGGCCGCCGGGCTGTGACGGCCAGCGAGTTGTACCAGGTATTGGCAACGCTGAACCCGGTATTGATGGAGGTGATGCCGGAGTTGCGGCGGTCCGACTGCAGGTACACAGGCACCGTCAACTGCTTCTGTATGGCGCCGGCGGCGTTAACCACGTTGTAGCTGCGCGTACCGTGGGGAGTTTGTCCGATGAGGTTGGCATCGAGAAAGACCGGCAGGCGCAGGGCGCGCGTGCCCACGTAGCCGACCGAGAGGGACATCTTGCCGGGCAGGGACTGCTCGACGCTCAAATCGAATTCATGCGACAACGGCGGAACGAAGTTGGGATCCAGGCCGTGGAAGCTCTGCGGACCGAGCTTCTGGGGACCGTTGACTGCCGGCGCCGTTCCATTCGCGGGGTGCAGTGATGACGAGAGCGAAGGCCCGGTAACCGGGAACGGAACGAAAGGGTATTGCAGGCTGTTGGTCGCGCTGGGAACAGCCGGGCAACGAGAGTTTGCCGAACCGATGGAGTTTTCGCAACCGGAGTAGTTGTAATTGATCTGAACGACACCATTCTCTACACGCATAGCGTAGTAGGTGCTGCCCTGGTTGAGCGCGGAGAACAGACCGTAGCCACCGCGAACGACGGCCCCGTTCCAAGGCTGCCAACTGAAGCCGAAACGCGGTTGAACGCGATCGGTCACGTTCTTGATGGTGCCGCTGTACTCCGTAGAGATCGGCGGGAAGTTGTTGTTGATCAGGCCCGGAGGAGGCGTGAGCTGGATGTCGTAACGAACGCCGGCGGTGAGGGTAAATGTCGGTGTGATCTTCCATGTGTCTTCGCCGAAGGCGTCGTACATCTTCATCCAGAAGTCGTCTTTGCCCTGCGTGCCGGCAGCGGTATTGACCACATCGATGGTCTGCACGAAGGTGTTGTAGTGATAACCGGCGTATGGATCGGTATCGTCGGGCTGGCCCTGGAAGGCGTCCTGAATCCATTCCTGAAAGTTGAGGGTGGGGTTGGTGTCGCCGTAGCTGTAAATGCCTCCACCCTGGAAGAGATTGATCATCACTTCGTGGACGAAGTTGACGTCGCCGCCGAACTTGAACGTGTGGCGGCCCCTGGTGGTGGAAAAGACATCCGTGAACTGGGTGCGGTGCTCATCGGGCTCAGCAACCCGAGGCAGAGCGTTCGGCATACCAAATGCCAGCACGGCGCTTGAGTTGGATCCGATACTGACGCTGGGGCCGGCAGCGTTGGCGCCGGCAGTTTCAAGGTCGCGGCCGTACTGGAAGTGCACCTGGTTGACCGAAGCCTTGCCGATCTGGGTGGTGAGGCCGGCCACCAGGTAACGCTCGTGATAGCTGGTGGAACCGTTCGTGGTGGGAGAGCTGTTGGTGAATGTCGGCGCCGAGCTGTAGCCATTGGTGCTGTCGAAGTCCACGAAGTTGTAGTCCACGAACAGGTCGTTGCGAGAGTTGAGGTGATAATCGATGCGGGGGAAAAAGAGGTTCTGCTTGGCGAAGCGCGTCGGTGGCGATTGACCGGGAGCGATGTTGCCAACCGTCTGCAGGAACTGGATGCCGGCGAGACATTGTGCCGGCGAAATGCCTGTCGTTCCGGAGTATCCCATGGTTTTGCCGGCGACCGGGCACTGGTTCGGGGTGATGGAGCTTGATGCGTTATAGGCCCCGGAACCGGTGGTGGAGATGGTGTTGGTATCCGAGTAAAGCACGCGGCCTACCTTGCGGAAGCCGTCATAGGTGAAGAAGCCGAAGAGGCGGTCCTTGATGAGCGGACCGCCGACCGAGCCGCCGAACTGGTGCTGCTGATGCACGGGCTGCGTTAACAGGAAGGGATTTCCGTTGTTGTGCAGCGCCTGGAACTTGCTGTAGGGATCGAGCGCGTTGAGGTCCGGGTAGCGCAGGTAGTAGAAGGCGTCGCCGTGGATGTGGTTGGTGCCGCTCTTGGTGATGGCGTTGACCTGGCCGCCGGCCGCCTGGCCGAACTCGACGGAGTAGTTCGAGGTCTCGGCCTGGAACTCCTTGATGGAGTCGATCGAGTAGACGTAAGGCGCGCCGGAAGCGCGGCCGCGGGCCTCCGAGAACAGCATCTGGTTGTTGTTGGAACCGTCGACGTAGTTCTGGTTATAGAGGCCGCTGATGCCGTGGAAGCTGACCAGGCCGGAGCCGCCGTCCTGCGTGACGTTCGGCGTGTTCAGAACGAAGGCGCTCCAGTTGCGCGAGGCGATGGGCAGATTGGTGATGAGGTCTGCGCCGATGGTCTGCGAAACTTCGGTCTTCTGAGGATCGAGAATCGTGTTGTCGCTGCCGTTGACATCGACCTGGGTGGTAACGCCGCCGGCGGTGAGTGTGGCGTCGATGGTGAGGGTCTCGCCGACGGTGAGGATGAGGTTCTTGTGGTCGGCCTTGCTGTAAGCGCCGCCACCCGCGATGACTTCGTAGTGTCCCGGCTCGAGGAACGGGGCAGTATATTGACCGGCCCCATTGCTGGAAATCGCGCGGGAGACGCCCGTGTCGCTGTTGACGACGACCACCGCGGCGTTGGGGACGATCGCGCCGGTGGAGTCGGTCAACGTGCCGGAAATGGTGCCCTTGCCGGAGGACTGCCCGGCGGCGGTGAGGGTAGTACACAGGGCGAAAAGGACGGCGGCGAGGACGACGTGGAATCGGTTCGCGAGAGGCTTCATGCGGGGGCTACTCCATCAAGGGTACGGGCAGAAGGTCCGCTGCCGGGTTGGAAAACAAGGGCGGCGCTCTTGTCGAGAGAGCGCCGGTGTGGCGATACAAACGTCGATTCTCAAATTTTGGAACTCACCTTTAGAAGATGCCGTGGAGGACCGGTTGTCAATCGGTACCGAGGGGATAGTGACGGATTGGTGTGGAAAAACGGATGTTTCGAGGATAAACGGGCGATAGGAACGCTGCGTTACTGTAGCGTCCGGGGAATGACCGCGTATTGCAGCAGTATCTCGAAGGGCACGATTTCGAGGGTGCGCTCGTGGGTGGCTTCAAGGACCACCGGGCAGGCGGCGCCGGCGCGCTGCACCTGGAGCCAGCGCGGAGCGCAGACGCACCAGCGGTCTCCGGGGCGGAGACCGGCGAAGCCGAAGTGCGGCATCGGCGTCGAAAGATCGTTGCCGAGCTGCGCGGACATGGCGAGAAACTTCTCCGTCACAATGCAGCAGACGGTGTGGATGCCGAGGTCCTCCGGCGAGGTGTGGCAGCAGCCGTCGCGGAAAAATCCCGTAACGGGATTGGAGCCGCAGGTTTCGAGCCGCTGGCCGAGGACGTTCTTTTGTTGGGATTCTTGCTGGCTATCTGACGACATAGAGTCATTCTAATGTGCTTCCGATGGGGGATGCGCCGCCCCCAAGGGCACGTTACCTTGGTTAGGAGACGGGGCCCGCTGGTTTTCTCAAGGTTGTGCGGTTTATCATAGCCTGTATGTGCGCGCCCTTTCGCGGAGGAACCATGTATACCCGAGTCATTCCTGTATTCACGTTGTCTTTACTTGCCGCTGCGACGCTGTTGAGCGGCTGCGGGATGGGCGTTACCGGCGCCTCTGGGGGCACGTCCCCGCTCGCCATCTCCGGCCACATTGTCGGCGGCAACCAGCCGGTCACGTTATCCACCGTCCAGCTTTACGACGCGGGCAATACGGGCTATGGAACGGCGGCCACGCCGCTGCTAACACCGGCGGTGATCTCGCGGGCCGGGGGAAGTTTCGATATTACGGGGCTGTACCTGTCCCACTGCGCGTCCGCGTCCGACCAGGTCTACCTCGTCGCCACCGGCGGCAATCCCGGACTTGACGGCGATGTGAACAATCCACAGTTGGCCCTGATGGCTGCTCTGGGGCCGTGCGGAACTCTGCCCAGCGTGTCGAACATCGTCGTCAACGAAGTCACTACGGTTGCGGCGGTGTGGGCGCTGGCGCCGTTCATGGCTTCGTACGACCATGTGGGCACCAGCTCCGGCAATGCGGTTGGGCTGGTGAATGCGTTCGGCATGGCCAACAACCTTGCGAGCTTCGTTTCCGGAGTTTCTCCAGGCGCGGCGCCGGCGGGCGCGACGATTCCCACGGCCGAGATCAATTCGCTGGCGAATTCGCTGGCATACTGCATAAACACTACCGGCGGCGGCCCACATGACGGCACTCCGTGTGGAAATTTGATCGACGCGACGACGGTAGGGACGAAAGTCCCGGGGAACACGATCGACATCGCCCTGGCCATCGCGCAGAACCCCGCCAATAACGTGGCGACGATCCTTGGCTATGGCGGGGGAACGGCGGCGGCCTTCCAGCCGACGCTGGGTGCAACTCCGAACGACTTGACGATCGCGGCGACCTTCGGTCTTGGTCAGGGCAACGTTGCCCACCAGACCAACGGAATGGCTTTCGACGCGGCCGGCGACCTTTGGGTAGTGGCTACCGGCGCGCTCTACGAGTTGAGTCCGACAGGCGCAGTGGTAAATAGCTATAGCAACATGGCGGGAAATGCGGTGGCGATCGATCCTTCGGGCAACATCTGGGTGGGTGCTTCGGGCAAGACACTGTTCGAATTGCTTTCACTGTCCAACACGACTGCGACCTATACCGTGACGCTGGACGGAGGAACCGACATCCAGAGTCTGGCGCTCGATGGCAATGGCAATGCTTGGTATTCATGCGCGACGTGCGGATCGGTGTACACGTACAACCCGAACACATCGGCCAATACCGGTTATGTGGCCACGGGAGTTTCGCACGCCAGCAGCATATCGATCGATCCCAGCGAGCAGGTGTGGCTGGGGGCGTTCGACACGAACGCCACGGTGTCGGTGTTTACCAATAGCGGGACACCGGTGACCAACTCGCCGTTCAGTTGCGGAACCTGTGGCGACTCGCTGTATATCGCCAACGACAATGGCGGGAACGCATGGATCGTGGGCCGCAACTTGACACGCATGACCGGCGCGGGCGCGGCAACGAACATTGACGGAGTTGGCGGCTTGTTCAGTCCCTCGGCTGTTTCGATCGACGGCGCGGGCAATGCCTGGGTCACGAACACCTCGAGCAGCGTCCTGACCCAGGGCGGCAGTCCCGAGCAGGGCGGCCTGAGCGAGTTCACCAACGCCGGCGCCGCGGTCACTCCCAACACGGGATACGTCAGCGACAGCCTCACCTCACCGCAGAGCGCGGCTGTCGATGGGTCCGGAAACGTGTGGCTGCGCAACAGCGGCGCTACGAATGTGACGGCTTTTGTAGGCGCGGGCGCTCCGGCGGCAACCCCGCTGGCGCTGGCGATAAAGAACGGGACGCTGGGCTCTGGCCCGGGCGGCGGCGGGCCCGGCGGCGTTGTCACAGGCTTTCGCCAGTAAGCGGAAATCATGGAAGCAGGGAAAGCCCACGCAGGCCGCGTGGGCTTTTCCATTCCAACCGGGAAAACGCCCGGCCTGGGTGGGGAGGCAGTAGACGTTTGCTGGAGTCCAAGCTAGAGAGTCCTCGAAGGCGGCAGCCGCGTTGAAGGTGATGGGCCGGTGGGTGGGGTTGTGCTGGAGTTGGCAAGAATTTGGGGGTGACGCCGCCACGCTCCCGGACTAGACTCTCTCTATGAGCATTGCTCTCGCAGGGATCAATCCGCCGCTGCGCATCGTTCGCGACGAACCTATGTCCCTCGACGAGTTTTGGCGCTTCAGCGCGGAAAACCCGGAGTTGCGACTTGAGCGCGAGCCGAATGGAGATGTGGTCCTTACGTCACCGGCACTGGGAGGCGCGGGGGTACGTTCTTCGTCCATCCTCGGCCAGTTGTATATGTGGTCGGAGAAGGACGGCTCGGGGTACGCGCTCGACTCCAGCACCGGATGCCAGCTGCCGGACGGCTCCGTTCGCAGCGCCGATGCTGCGTGGATCGGCTCGCAGCGTTGGACTCCGCCGCCGGTTCAGGATGATGCCCCCGTACCTTTCCCCGACTTCGTGATCGAGTTCCGCTCCAAGAGCGACCGGTTGAAGCCTGCACAGGCGAAGATGCTTTCGTGGATTGCTAACGGCGTCCAATTGGCATGGCTGGTCGATCCGCATCGGAAAGTGGTCGAAATCTATCGCCCCAGCCAGACGGTCGAAGTGCAGGAGGGCCACACTGCGGTCTATGGCGAAGGCCCGGTGGGCGGGTTTGTGCTGGAGTTGGAAGGAATCTGGGCCTGAGGTTAATGGAACCCATGAATTCAAAAAACTAAGGCGCTGCGTTCGTTCGCTTTGTTTGCCAGATTCGAGAGCAACTGCGATTTGATGGAGAGTTCTGTTGCGGAGCGTGCGAAGCGCCACGACACACTGTTGACATAAAAGGTGGGGCAAATTTCTTCTGGTTGAGCGGCAAAGGCATCAACCGACGTCTTCTTCCCGAATTGCAGAACGCCAAGCCTATTGAGGCGGCGAAGTATTTCGCCCACTCTATTTGGAACGAGGGGCGACAGAAGAGGAATTGTAGGCTGACGGATCTCGCCGCCTTCGTCCAAATCGGAACTGGCAAGGAGGCCATACGAAGAGTAAGAATCTTGCCAACTCAAACTCTCATAATCGAAGCAACGATCATCGGAAGTCTCGCGTAGCCATATCTTCTGAAGTTCCCGTGAGTGCTGCTCTTGGAGCAGTTGCTTCCTCTTGCTGCGTTTGCTCTCCTCCTCCTTCTTTTGTTCAAGACGCATCGACAAAAGCTTCATTTGGCACTCCCCACATTCCTCAGGGCCACGCAGCCTTCGATTCACGTCTTCCCGCGCCTTCATTTCAATTGGGGCAGAACACAATGTGCATGTGTAATCTAGCCTGAATGCTGAAACGATCTGTGCGACCTTATTCGGTACTTCGGAATCCCGCAATCTCCAAAAATGCGCAATCTGTTTGAGAGAGTAAGTCCACTTTCTTTCGTCGCCAACCTTCCAATACGCGACCGCTCCAATCACGTCATCTTGAGCCGACATGGACACGGCGTGGAGAAAACGTAACTTTAGGGGCATCCTCATGTTTTTAGGTTAGACCTAGGTTAAACCTATGGCGTAACAACATCTGCGTGGAAAACTGTGCAAAACTTCCCACGCCATTTGACGTTTCTGGGCTGTTCAGCCATACTTAGAAGGTTGTCTGCACTTCGGTGCGACACAGTCGAGACCACGCCCATGCGGAACACGGCATGTAAGGGGTGGGAGACGAGGATTGAATGGCCCGTAAAATATCCAAGAATTTAACGAAGGCGCGCGCCCTTGTGGAACCGCGTCCGTATGCGATTGGGGATGCGATTCCCCTTCTTCAGAAAGCCAAGTACGCGAAGTTCGATGAGACTGTCGACCTGACCATGCGTCTCGGCGTCGATACCCGCCATGCCGACCAGATGGTTCGCGGGACGGTGGTTTTGCCCCATGGACTCGGTGGAACCAGCAAGATCGTTGCCGTCATCGCTTCGGGCGACAAGCTGAAGGAAGCCGAAGCGGCTGGCGCTGAGTTTGTCGGCGGCGAAGAGCTGGTCGAGAAGATCCAAAAAGAAAACTGGACCGCTTTCGACGCCCTCATCGCCACGCCCGACATGATGCGTTCGGTTGGCCGTCTCGGCAAGGTGCTCGGCCCGCGCGGCCTGATGCCGAACCCCAAGACCGGCACCGTGACCACCGATGTCGCCGGCGCGATCAAAGAGATCAAGGCTGGTAAGGTCGAGTTCCGCGCCGACAAGACCGCGCTGGTCCACGTGCCCGTCGGCAAGCTCTCGTTTGACCCGCAGAAGCTGGTTGAGAACGCGATGACCGTGATCTCTTCGGTCGTCAAGGCGAAGCCGTCGGCTGCCAAGGGCAAGTACATCAAGCGCATCGTCCTCAGCTCCACGATGGGACCGGGCATCGAGCTCGAAGCCTCCGTCGCGGACGTTGCCGGCAAGGCGTAAAGGCGGTTGTCGGTTATCGGTTGTCAGTTGTCGGTAGCTGCGCGGTATACAGATTCAGGCGGATACGCCAAATGATTTCGTTGGTTCCGGTTGCGACTGACAACCGAGAACCGATAACGGAGAACTTTCCATGGCTTTGACCAAAGCGAAGAAGAACGCAAAAGTAGCACAGCTCGCCTCCGAACTCGAACACTCGACTTCGGCCATCGTCGGCACGTTCAAGGGCCTCACGGCCGCCAAGGACTTCGACCTCCGCCGCATCGTTCGCGAAGCGGGCGGCGCCTACCACGTCGTCAAGAACAAGCTGGCGGCGAAGTCGTCGGAAGGCACCAAGGTTGAGGCGGCGTTGCAGGGTCTCAAGGGCGTCAGCTCGGTGGCCTATACCTCCGGCGATCCGGTTGCGCTGGCGAAGGCCCTCAGCACCTGGGTCAAGGACAACGCGGAGTTTACCTTCAAGCTCGGCATCGTTGACGGCAAGGTCATCACCGTCGCTGAGATTCAGTCGCTTGCGACCCTCCCCGGCAAGGAAGAGCTGTTCTCGAAGCTGCTGTTCCTTATCCAGTCGCCCGCACAGCGTCTGGCGACCGTCATCAACGCCACCGGCCGCAACCTTGCCGTCGTGGTGAACATGGCAGCCGAGCAGGGCAAGTTCGGAGCACCGGCAGCGGAAGCCGCTCCGGCTCCCGTTGCGGAAGCCGCGGCGCCGGCACCGACGCCGGAAGAGCAGATTGCGGCCAATCCCGCATCCGAGGCCAGCCCGGTCGCGGAAGCTCCGGCACCGGAAGCAGCCGCGGAAACTCCGGCAGCGGAAGAAGCCCCTGAAGAAT
>Ga0207933_1001857_pt1 | contig 14669 bp, 13 predicted proteins | sample NGESurdeep092012_4_FD_184488 | JGI IMG/M metagenome (GOLD analysis project Ga0207933, IMG submission 184488) | Arctic peat soil microbial communities from Barrow, Alaska - NGEE Surface sample F53-3 deep-092012 (SPAdes) | ecosystem: Environmental > Terrestrial > Soil > Wetlands > Peat ... | reverse complement strand
CGCTTGTCTTGAGGTCGGTGAGTTTCACGCTGTTCAAACCTGCGAGCGCCTGGGTGCTGGTGGCTGCGGTCATGGGTTGATCTGCTCCGTGGGGTTCATCTTGCCAAGGGTTGGGACGGGAACGTCTGGGAATGGGGATCAGGGGTGCTTTTTATGGGAGACAACAAAGCAAGCCGCCCGAACGTATATGGAGAGGCGAGGGGAACTCGTTGAGACCCAAGAGCGGTCGGGTTTTAGCCAATTTACACGCTTTTAGCGCGCCGCCGCCGTATACCTCGCAAGCTCGGCAGGCGTGAGTTCCGTTGGCGGGACAAGCTTATAGTGCCTCTCTGAGCCAGGAGCAATCGTGACGCCATCGCCCCCGTTCCACTCGAAGGAGAACATCGCGATGACGTCGTCGTCCATAAACTGTGCGGCTATAGGGCGTGCTGTAAGCCCTGGGAACTTAGTCTGGCACATCTTAAAGTCTTGCCAGATCTGAACGACGCTTAGGTAATCCTTGCCACCCTTGGCTTGAACCGGGAATACATAGTGTGCGCCATGCCGGTCGATACCCACATACACCTCGTCCGTCTCGACTTGGGACTCAGGGATTGTTGTACGTAAGTGGGACTGCAGCGAATAGGTCGTAATGCCGGAATAGATGTCGAGCAAGCGGTTGTAACGAAGCTTGGCTAGCAGCGCTTGCTCATCGCCCTTAGCATACATATCGATTAGACCCGGAGTAGCATCGGGAACCTTGGTGACGGTCAACCCCGGCGTTGGCGTAACTGTGGCGAACGGGACAGCAGCAAAGCGGTAAGCAGCTGGCCGTATCTGAGCCGGGAAGATCACCCACTCAAGGCCCTTGGGTTGCCGAGCGATGACCTTGGCTGGTAATTCGTATCGATAGCGAAAGCTGTATAGGACGTCCCCTAAGTTACTTGGAAGTTTGATGTTGAGCACTGCGGCTACGGAGACAAACTCCGCTCGGGTGAACGGCACACTCTTCGCCCCAGGCTCGTAGTGGTCGAAGAAGATACGCTCGATAATTTGAGAATAGCGGTTGGGCTTCTTCGCGGTAGGCATATCACACAGGAGTTGGTACGCGAGCGTGGTCTCGTTGGTCTTTTATTGTCACCGCACTGCGGGTACGCTGAGCCGGTATCGCATTCTTATCGGCGCCGAAGTACTCGGCTGCTTGGGACATGGTTAGATCGAGTAGGTCGACGTTACCGAGCTCTATCGTATCGATGGGCTTTGAGGGCGCGATGTTCAAAGCCGTTACTATTTGGGCAGCCACCGCACGACCCACGAGCGGAGCAACCGCATTACCGATTTGACGAAAGCCATGCCACTTGGTGGTGTGAACTCGGAACCAGTCGGGGAAAGAATGCAGGCGCGCGGCCTCACGATTGGAGAGGACTCGAGGTAAGTATGGATGGATCGGCCGCGGAGATGTAAAAGCACCATGCTCGCTGCCGCTACCAGCACGAAGCGTGTTGCAAAGCCCTCTAGGATCGAGCTTGTAAAAGCGGCTGATCGGCTCGGTTGTTCCACGCGCAGTTGCTCGAAACCGTTTGGTCGATACATCGGTGTGTGCCGTTCTTGTCGACCCAGTCAGCAGAGATCTATCCCAGACTCGCCCGTAGGACAGATCTGCAGGGTCTATTTCGATACCTCGCAAACGTCTGGCATAAGGACTGGCTTTGGCCTCCATAGATGCGACCCGCGCTTTGGTAAGCCGCACGGTATCGCTATCGCTTAGGCGGGCAAAGTCATCGAGATCGGGAAGATCTCCGATGGCATTCCATACTGTCGGTCCCTGAGGATAGGGTCCCTCGGAGATCGCTGTTTGCCCAATTGCGCGCTTTGGCACTGGGCGCACGCTCGGCACGGGGTAGCTAGGCAAGGTCTCGGTCTCGCAGGCGCCAATCAAGAACAATCGCTTCCGGTCTTGCGGGACGCCAAAATCGGAAGCATTGAGGATGCGGTGCGGCTGGACGACTCGGTAGCCCGCTCCGCCAAACTCACGAATGAGCTGTTCGAGGATACTGGCATGACCGCCACGGGCCATGCCAGGAACGTTCTCCATAACGAAGTAACGCGGGCGAAGTTCGGTTACGATCCGCAGAAAATGGAAGACGAGCTGGTTGCGAGGATCGTCGATGAGTCGCTTGCCAATAAACGAGAACCCTTGACATGGGGGTCCCCCGAACATAACATCTGGACGACCGTCCCAAGTGTGTGCATCGCGACCGTGCCGTCCCAAGCCTTCGCGGGCGGCAGCTCGAAGCGCTTCCGCGTCGAGCGTGGCCACGCTTCCGCATATTACTTGCGTGTGAGGAAAGTTGAACTCGTGGGTGGCGGCATGGACGGGGTCGTACTCGACCGATGCAACGACGTCGAATCCGGCCTGCTCAAACCCCAGCGAGAGACCGCCAGCGCCAGAGAACAGGTCGATCCCTATTGGTCTCGAGTTGCTACGCATCGGCGCACCGTATGCGACAGGTCGGTCGTACTTAGCCAAAAGACGCAGTTTGGGCGCTCTTTAGTCGGTAATTGACCAGAGTGTCGCAAAATTGACACAGATTTGGCACACTTTCGTCACAGTAACCGACACCCGTACGCTCGAGCAGCGCCGCCGGATCATGGCTGCCGTACGGCAGCGCAACACCGATCCGGAGACGACCGTCAGACGGGCCCTCTACAAGCTTGGGGTCCGAGGCTGGCGCTGCAACTACGCTCGCGCAACGGGTCGCCCGGACTTGGCTTGTCGTGCGGGATCCCATTGTTCTGGACTTCGTGCAGCTCAGCGACGGCGCCAAGGAGCGCGACCTGGAAGCGGCGCTGCTGGAGCAGCAGGTCGCCGAGTTCGCCGCACGCCGAGCGCACGAGTTGGCGGGGAACAACTGACGACTGGCGAAGCGATGTCCGAACGAGTCTTCATGACGGTGTCGTGGTGAGACAGGCGCAGGCTTCCCCAACTTCCCCGCACGCTCCGCCGTCCTGACCACCGACCCGAGCTATCGTGCGAACGATGTCACGCGCTCCGCTCTCCTCGATCGAGTTCCCCGCGGACGATCCCGTTCGTGCCCGGCGCTTCTGGGCGGGGCTGCTGGGAGTCGAGCTTGGGGCGCGCGAGCCGGGCGAGGGGGAGGGGTGGCAGACCCGCGCGGACGGCCCGTCGGTCGGTGTCCACGCGCGCGGGCGTGGACCGGGGGACTCTTTCTCGCTGCCTTACTTCGCGGTCAGCGATCTCGCCGGGGCGCTTGCGAGCGTCGAGGCGCTCGGGGGGAGCGTCGTCCATCCCGGGGAGCAGTGGGCGGTCTGCAAGGACTCCGAGGGAAGCCCGTTCGGGCTGTCATCCGCAACCTGAGGTAGCGCACCCAAGCTCCGGCGGGAGTCGACCTCAAACGCGCAAGTCTCGCCACTTCGCCCCGGCGCTAACCTGAGCGTATGACCCGCGAGGAGCTATGGGTGTGCCACCTCGGCACGGTTCCCTACCTCGACGCGGTCGCCCTCCAAGAGCAGATCCGCGCACGACGCCAGGCCGAGGAGCTGCCCGACACCCTGCTCCTGCTCGAGCATCCCCCCGTCTACACCCACGGGCGACGCACGGCCGCCGGTGAGCTGCAGTTCGGTGAGAACTTCTACCGCGCGAAAGGGATCGACGTGGTGCAGACCGACCGCGGCGGGCGCGTCACCTACCACGGCCCCGGCCAGCTCGTCGGCTATCCGATCATGGGCGTCTTCGACATCGGCTCGCACCTGCGCACGATCGAAGCCGCGATCGTCGCCGCGCTCTCCGAGGAAGGGATCGACGCCCACTCACGCTCGGACGAGGGCCCCGACTACACCGGCGTCTGGGTCGGGCCGCGGAAGATCGCCTCGATCGGCGTGCACGTCTCGCGCGGCATCTCCACCCATGGCTTCGCCGTCAACGTCGACAACGACCTCGACCCCTTCTCCTGGGTCGTCGCCTGCGGATTGCCCGACGTCACAATGACCTCACTCGCCAGGGAGACCTCTGAGCGGCGCTGGTCGATCTCCGATCGGTCTGCGTCCTCACCGATCGTCCAGGATCGGCCAGCACACGTACAGAGCACGCCACGCGGGGGGGTGGGTTCTGATCCTGGCCTCGCTTGCCCAGAGGCCCCCCTGGACCGGTTTCGCAGAAGCATCGCCCACACGTTCTGCGAGGCCCACTCGCGCCGCCAGCGCCTCGTCTCGCCGCGGCGCCTTGCTATCGAGGCGCCGCTCGCGCACGCCCCTTCGCGGCGGGTGGCGGTGCCCGCGTGAGCCCACCTACCACCGCCACACCCCCCGCCACCACGGAGACAGCGCCCGAGCGCGAGCACGTCACGCGCTCGCGCAAGAACCCCGGGGGGATGGACGTGCTCGAGATCCTCGGCCCGGACGTGCGCCCACTGCGCGAGCGCAAGCCGCCGTGGTTCAAAGTGCCGCCGCCCGGCGGGCAGCGCTATCGCGAGCTGACCGAGCTGATCAAGTCGGAGAACCTGCACACGGTCTGCCAGGAGGCCGCCTGCCCGAACGTGGGCGAGTGCTGGGAGCGCGGCACCGCCACGTTCATGATCCTCGGCGACACTTGCACGCGCCGCTGCGGCTTCTGCAACGTGCAGACCGGCAAGCCGACGTGGAACGACCCGTTGGAGCCCGCGCGCGTGGCACGCTCGATCGCGCGCATGGGCTTGCGCCACGCGGTCATCACCTCGGTCGACCGCGACGACCTGCCCGACAAGGGCGCCTCCGCGTTCGTCGGCGTCATCCGCCAGATCCGCCGCCAGGCGCCCGAATGCCAGGTCGAGGTGCTCACTCCCGACTTCCAGGGACAGGAGATGCCGCTCGCGAAGGTGATCGCCGAGCGCCCCGACGTCTTCAACCACAATGTCGAGGTCGTCCCGCGCCTCTACCCGATCGCGCGGCGCGGCTCCGAGTTCCAGCGCTCCTGCCGCGTGCTGGCGCTCGCCGGCGAGATCGGCGAAGGCGAGGTCGTGACGAAGTCCGGCCTGATGGTCGGACTCGGCGAGACCCACGAGGAGCTCGTCGACACCTTCGCAATCCTCCGCGAGCACGGCGTCCGGGTGCTGACCGTCGGGCAGTACCTGCGCCCCTCCGAGCGCCACCTCCCGGTCGTGCGCTACTGGCACCCGGACGAGTTCGCCGCGCTGCAGCGCGCCGCCTACGAGCTCGGCTTCGACCACGTCGCGGCGGGACCGCTCGTGCGCTCCAGCTACCACGCCGACCAACACGTCCCGCAGGCCCGCCCTGGCACCGGGCCGCTCGCGAGCGTGGACCCGGCGAGTCGCGGATAGTCTGCGTCGATCCTTCCGCCCGGCAACACCCGATCGCGGCCATGACGCGCATCCTCGTGCTCGCCGTGGCGCTCGTCTTCATCGCCGGCTTCGCCTTCCTCACCGTCAGCTCCGCCCTCGAACAGGGATTGACGATCGGCAGCCTGCTGTCGGCATTCATTGTCCTGCTGCTGCTCGTCGGGATCGTCGGCGCGCTGTTCAATCCACCCCGCCGGTAACACTCTCTGCGGTGAGCACCTCACCCTTCATGACCCCCAGCCACCAGCGCCGCCGGCGCCAGACGGCCGCTCGCCGTCGGCGCCGCCGACGCGCGCTGCTCGCGGTCGCGATCACGCTGGTGGCGGTGGCGGTGGCGGTGGCCGTCGTGATGGCGTTCGCCGGAGAGGGCGCCGCGCACGAATCGACCGCGACTGGCGGCCACCGGCCCCTGGACCACGGCGCCACGGCGACTGCGACGGCGCCCGCTGCGGCGCGCTCCCCGATCGGATTGCCGCTCGGCAAGCCCGCGCTCGCGCTCACGGGGATCGGCGCCGGTGGGCGCGAATCCAATCGAGACCCCGTCCACCACGCCTTCCCCGAACCTCCACACGCGGGTCTCCTGTTCAACCTCTCCACCGGCCAGGTCCTCTGGCAGCACAACGCCTACGCGCGCCTGCGAATCGCGAGCCTGACGAAGATGATGACCGCACTGATCACCGTCACCTCGGCCCCGCCGGACGCGCCCGTGCCGATCACCAAGGAAGCCGTCGAGATGCCCGGCTCGAAGCTCGGGGTGCTGCCGCTCGGCAAACACGTGAAGCTCGAGACGCTCCTCTACGGCCTGCTGCTGCCCTCCGGCAACGACGCCGCGGTCGCGCTCGCGCAGCACGTCGCGGGAACCGTCGACAAGTTCGTCACTCGAATGAACGTCGAGGCGGCGAAGCTGGGGATGGGCTGCACGCGCTACTCCTCGCCGTCGGGCTACTACGACCAGGACAACTTCTCCTGCGCCGCCGACCTCGCGCTGCTCGCGCACGTCGATCTGGAGCAGCCGCGGATCGCGAGCGTCGTGCGCACCTACTCGGCGATCCTGCCCTTCCCGATCAAGGGCGGCAAGCTCTACATCTACAACAACAACCCGCTGCTGATCTACAAATATCCCGGCGTAACCGGGATGAAGACCGGCGAAACCGAAGCCGCGGGACGCTGCCTCGTCGCAACCGCCGAACGCCACGGGGTGCGCCTCGGCGTCGTCCTCTTGCACTCGCCCGACCCGGGCACGCAGGCGGCCTACCTGCTCAACCGCGGCTTCGAAGGCGTCTACCACCAGGCGCCCGTCCCGGCGCCGCCGATACCTCCAGGCGCCTGAGAAGAACACCCTCAGGCCCGCAAGGGAGTACCGTTCCTCAAATCGATTGACTGGTCAGTCAGCCAAAGGAGAATGCAGCCGTGGATCTCGACGACACACCAGAGCAGGCCGCTTACCGCACCCAAGTGCGGACCTGGCTCCGAGAGCACAAGTCCGAGGCGCCGGTCCTCACCGGCCCCGGCGCGCTCAAGGACGAGGACGAGATCGTCGCGGCGCGGCGCGCGTGGCAGGGCAAGCTCGCCGAGGCCGGCCTCGCGGGCGTGACCTGGCCGAAGGAGTACGGCGGCCAGGGGCTCGGCCCGATCGAGCAGCTGATCTGCAACCAGGAGATCGCCCAGGCGAAGGTGCCCGGGATCCTCGACGCGATCGGCGTCGGCATGCTCGGCCCGACGCTGATCGCCCACGGCGCCGAGGAGCAGAAGGCGCGCTACCTGGGCCCGATGCTCCACGGCGACGAGGTCTGGTGCCAGCTGTTCTCCGAGCCCGCCGCCGGCTCCGACCTCGCGGCCGTGCAGGCCCGCGCGCGCCTGCAGGACGACGGCAGCTGGCGCCTGAGCGGCCAGAAGGTGTGGACGACCAACGCCCAGTTCGCCTCCTACGGGCTGCTGCTCGCGCGCACCGACGCCGACGTGCCCAAGCACAAGGGCATGACGATGTTCATCGTGCCGATCGACGGCGCCGGCGTCACGGTCAGAGGCCTGCGCCAGATCTCGGGCGAGGCTGAGTTCAACGAGGTGTTCTTCGACGACGTCGCGCTCGACTCCGACGCGGTCGTCGGCGGCGTCGGCAACGGCTGGGGCACCGCCCTGACGACGCTGATGTTCGAGCGCGTCACGATCGGCCTCGGCGGCGAGGGCCTCGGCTACAACGCGACCCGCTTCGCGCAGGCGATCGCCGACGACGAGCACGCCCGCCGCGACCCCGAGGTGCGCCACCAGCTCGGCGAGATCGTCTCCGAACTGCTCGCCGTGCGCTTCACCGGCTACCGCACGCTCACCGCATTGCAGAAAGGCCAGATCCCCGGCCCGGAGGCGGGCCTGGCGAAGGTCACCATCGTCAGCGGCGCGATCAAGGCCGGCGATCTGATCACAGACGTGGTCGGCCCCGACGCACTCGATGAGGACAGCGAGTGGGCCTACATGATCTCCTTCCTCCCCGGCCTGAAGTCCGCGGGCGGGACCGAAGAGATCCTCCGCAACACGATCGGCGAGCGCGTGCTCGGGCTGCCGCCCGAGCCGCGCCTGGACAAGGGCATCCCATTCTCGGAGCTCCGCTCCAAGGAAACGGCGGCGGCATGAACCTCGCAATGGGATTGAAGCCCGCCCACCCGGCCCCCCTCCCGACCACCCCCCGAAAGAAGGCCGCGGCATGAACCTCGCACTCTCAGACGAGCAGGTGTTCCTGCGCGAGGCCGCGCGCGGCTCGCTCTCGCGCTTCAAGACCCTCGAAGCGGCGCGCGAGGCGCTCGACGGCACCGCGCCTCTGCCGGACCTGTGGCCGACCGCGTGCGAGGCCGGCTGGCCCGGCCTGTTGATCGACGAGTCCGCCGGCGGGGCCGGGCTGGACGCGTTCGACGCGATGCTCGTGCTCGGCGAGTGCGGGCGCGTGCTCGCCGGGGTGGCGCTGCTCGGGCATCTCCCCGCCACCGCCATCCTCAGCGACGCGCCGCGGGTCGCCGAGTACCTGCCCGACCTCGCCAGCGGCGAGCGGCGAGCGGCATACCTGCCCTCGCAGCCGCCCAGCGACATGCACGCCGAGTGGAGCGCCGACCCTGCGCACGGTATGGAGCGCGCGCCACTGCCCACCGGCACCGGGCCGAACGCGAACGGCGAAGTCAAGCTCAGCGGCAGCTACGCGTTCGTGCCCGACGCACCCGGCGCAAACGCACTCGTGGGCGTGGCGCTCGTCGACGGCAAGCCGGCCGGCGTGGTGATCATGGCCGACGCCGCCGGCGTCGAGGTGGAGCCCGTGCGACGCTACGACGCCACCCGCTCGCTCGGCAACGTCACGCTGAAGGACGCTACCGCGACCGTGCTCGACGCACCCGAGCAATCCCTCGCCGGCGCCTGGCACCTCGCCCAGGCGCTCGTCGCGGCCGAGTCGCTCGGGAGCGTCGAGACCGCCCTCGACGTGTCGGTGGCCTACGCCAAGGAACGCTTCACGTTCGGCCGCGCGATCGGCTCCTACCAGGCGGTCAAGCACTCCCTCACGGAGGTTCTCCGCCAGCTGGAGAACGGGCGCTCGCTGCTCTACTACGCCGGCTGGTCGCGCCACGGCGCGCCGGATGAGTTCCCGCTCGCCGCGGCCGCCGCGCGCTCGGTGGCCGGCCGTGCGCTCGACCAGGCCGCGCGCACGATGATCTCCGTGCACGGCGGCATCGGCGCCACCTGGGAGCACGACGCGCCGCTCTACTTCCGCCGCGCCCAGCTCTCCCGCCGCCTGCTCGGGGGGACCGCCGGCGCCACCGATCGCGTCGCTGGTGAGCTGATCGCGCAGGCCGACGCGGCCTGACCTGACGGTCGGATGGCGGCGCGCTGCTGAATGATCAGGCGCCGCTATCTGTGGCGTTTGACGGCGCGGGCGGCGACCGCCTTCGGTTTCGCCTCCGCTTCGAGCGCCGCCAACACCGGCGCGCCGTAGGCGGCGTGGACCGCTTCGATCATCCCCGCTTCGACCCCACAGTTGACGCAGAAGCCGTGTTGGGACCAGCCGATCGCGCGGGCGAGCACCTCGTCGGCGTAGCTCACGCCGGTGGCGTCGTGCCCGTAGTAGTCGTATGCCGCGTCCCACGCCGCGCCGTTCAGCGCGTATTCCGCGCCGTCGGCAGAGAGCAGATGCGCGGCGGCCATGATCGCATCGAAGTCGTCGTAGATCGACGGGTGCGTCGCTGTCATATGGTCGTAGACCGCCGGGCGCTTGCCGTACTTGTAGGAGTCGCTCACGAGTTCCCAGGTCGATCCGGTGGATCCGGTGCCCCGCCCACCATTCATGACGTTGAACTGCATCGGGCCCCCGCAGCACCCGGCGAAGTTCAGCCCGTGGTAAGTGGTGGGCGCGGTTGAGAACGCGGACTCCTGGCTGTGGATCGAGGCGATCAACAGCCAGTTGACGCCGAACGTGCGCTGCGCGGTGGCGTAGATCGGGTAGAAGCCTTCCATCCAGCGCGTCGGGATCGCCGTTTCGGTCTCGTCGATGAGGCGCGACGACTCCGCGGTCTGCTGCGCGCTCGACGGCCGCGCGACGATCGCCGCGCGAAACGTGCCCCGCGTGCCGCTGCCACCCCGAGCGACACGCACCCCGTCGGCGGAAGTCTTGCCCGTCGCCTGCGCCGTGCTCGGCGCCGGGGTGACGGCCGCCACGAGCACGGCGGGAGGCGCCGCGTGGGGTGCGGCGGTGCTCGTGCGTCCGACAACGCCGCTGAGCACCGCCACCAGCACGGCCACGCCGAGGGCGCCGAGGGCAAGCGCCACCAGCCACGCGCCCCGTTCGGATGGCGGTGTCGGCAGGTGCGCGCCCGGCGACTCGGCGTCGGGAACAACTGGTGTAGTGGAGCTATCGATCCTCATCAGACCCCGAGCCGATGAGTATGACCTCATCGCGCGATTAGCGACCACTTAGGATGTCTTTCGATGATCTCCCGTATGGCCAGATACCTGAGCGCCAAACGCGCGGCGATCGTGCTGGCGCTGCTCGCGGTGCTCGCGATCGGCTACGCGGCGAGCGCCGATGACGATCCTCCCGCGCGCGCGAGCGGCGAAGCTCAACTTGGCGGAACCTCCACCAGCGCCTGTGGCGCGACCGTGCTCGAAGCCCTCAGCCAGGTGACGCAGCGCGTCTACGACGAGGGCGTCTCCAGCGAACGCACCGAAATCGCGGCGCGCCTCGTCAAGGGCTCGCACGCTCTGCGCGAAGCAGTCGAACACGACGATGCCGGGGCCGCGCGCACGGCCGCGCAGGCGCTGCTCGCGGGCGGGCACATGACGAACCTCACGGTTATCCGCGGCGGCCAGACCCTGACCGCCGTCGGCGCCAAAGGCGCGCTGGCGCCGCTGCACGGGTCGATCCTCAACGCCACGGGATCTCCGATCGCGAGCTATGTAGCGAGCGTGTGGGCGGATCGCGGCTTCCTCTCCGAGCTGAAGGGCGTCATCGAGGGCGACATCGCCCTGCGCGAGGGCAACCGCAGCCTCGATGGCTCGTTCGAGATGCCGGCGGGCACGATCCCACCGGCCGGCACGCTGACCGAGCACGGCACCGTCTTCCAATACGCCTCGTTCCCCGCCACGGCCTACCCATCGGGCTCGCTGCGCGTCTACCTGCTGAGGACCGCCCGCTCGACCGCCCACTTCTGCGGGGCGACCCCGCAGGACACGCTCGTCAACACGCTCGGCCGCGTGGCGGCGCTGATCTATGCCGGCGAGGGCGGTCCGCATGCGCTGATCCAGGTCCACAACGCGCAGCGGAACAGCGCCCTGCTGAAGGCGGTCGCCGAACGCAACCCGGTCGCCGCCCGCAAGGCGGTCGTCGGCCTGGTCTACGACGGCAGCCACATCGTGCGTCTGCGCGTGAGCGCCGGCGGACACCTGCTCGCGGACGTCGGCGGCCCGTATGTGCTCGCGCCCGTCAGCGCGCCGCTGCGCCTGCACGGCAAGCGGATCGGCGAACTCGTGCTCTCGATCCAGGACGACGAAGGCTACCTGCGCCTCGCCAGGCGCCTGGTCGGCCTCGACGTGCTCATGTACATGAACCCAACCACCCATCCCGAACTGGTCAAGAACAGCCTCGGCCCCGGGGTGGGCGGATACTCATCCGTCCCCGCGAGCGGCACCTACGACTACCGCGGTCACGCCTTCCGCGTGTTCACGCTCGACGCTCGCTCGTTCCCCGCGGGAACGCTGCGAATCCGCGTGCTGATCCCGATCCCCTACTCCTGAGCCGGGGCGAGCGCGGCCTGCTTCTCGCCGAGCGCCTGCAGCAGTTCGTCGAACGACGCGGAGAATTTCTCGACGCCCTCGCGCTCGAGCGTGTCCGTCAGGTCGTCGTAGTCGACGCCCGCGGCGGCTAGGTCCTCCAGCAGTCCTCGCGCCTGGGCGACGCCCTGCTCCAGACGGGGCGCCGGCTTGCCGTGGTCCTGGAAGTCGCGGATCGTCTCCTCGGGCATCGTGTTCACGGTGTCCGCTCCGATCAGCTCCTCGACGTAGATCGTGTCGCGGTAGTCCGGGTTCTTCGTCGAGGTGCTCGCCCACAGCACCCGCTGCGGCGTGGCGCCCTTGCCGGCGAGGTACTCCCAGCGCGCGCCGGCGAACGCGCGCTTGTAGTGCTGGTAGGCGAGCTTCGCGTTTGCGATCGCGAGCTTGCCCTTGAGGTCATCGATTGAAATCCCGCCGGAATGGGCGGGGCGGGCGGGGTCAGATCCATCCAACTCATCCAGTCGACGGTCGGCCTCGGTGTCGATCCGCGAGACGAAGAAGCTCGCCACCGATGCCACCTTGCTCGGGTCGCCGCCCGCGGCGACCAGCCGCTCGATCCCGCGCGTGTAGGACTCGGCCACGTCGGCGTAGCGCCGTAGCGAGAAGATCAAGGTCACGTTGATCGAGTGTCCCTTCGCGATCACATCCTCGATCGCGGCCAGCCCCGGCTTGGTCGCGGGGATCTTCACCATCAGGTTGGGCCGGTCGACGGCCTTGTGCAGGCGGATCGCTTCGCGGTAGGTCGCGAGCGTGTCGTAGGCCAGGCCCGGGTCGACCTCCAGCGAGACGTAGCCGTCGCGTCCGGCGCCCCCGTCCCAGACCGGGCGGAACAGATCGCAGGCGTCTTCGATGTCGCGTTGCGCCAGCGCCCAGAAGGTCTCCCTGACGTTGCTCCCTCGACCGGCCTCTTTGCGCAGCTGCTCGTCGTAGGCGTTCCCTGCCGTCATCGCCTTCTGGAAGATCGTCGGGTTCGAGGTGGCTCCGACCACGGAGTCCTCGTCGATCAGGCGCTGCAGGTGGCCCTCGCGGATCGATTCGCGCGAGAGGAAGTCGATCCACACGCTCTGGCCGAGCGCGGAGAGATGAGTCAATGGAGAGGACGCCATCGGCAGATCAGCCCTTTCGCTCCAGCAGCGCGCCGGCGCGCGCGGCGATGTTCTCGACGCTGAAGCCGAGCTCCTCGAGCACCTTCGCCCCCGGCGCCGAAGCGCCGAAGCGGTCGATCCCGAGCACGTCTCCGTCGGTGCCTACCCACTTCCACCAACTGATGCTCGCGCCCGGCTCGACGGCCAGCCGCTTCGTCGTGCCCGGAGGGAGCACGGTGTCGCGGTACTCCTGCGTCTGCGCCTCGAACAGCTCGATGCACGGCATCGACACCACGCGCACGTTCGCTTTCGTCTCCCCGACCAGCTTCCGCGCGGCCGCGAGCGTCGGCGGCACCTCGGCGCCGGTCGAGATCAGGATCAGCTCCGGCGGCGTCGTCTCCTCGCCGGAGGAATCCCACAACACGTAGCCGCCGCGCTCGAGCTCCTCCGCGGCGCCGAGCGCGGAGCGGTCGAGCGTCTCGACGCCCTGGCGCGAGAGCAGCAGCGCCACCGGGCCATCCTCTCGTTCGAGCGCCACGCGCCACGCCTGACTTGTCTCGTTCGCGTCGCCCGGGCGGATCACCCACAGGCGGGGGATCGCGCGGAGCGACGCGTAGTGCTCGATCGGCTGGTGCGTCGGCCCGTCCTCGCCGAGACCGACCGAGTCGTGCGTCCAAACCCAGACGACCGGGAGCCCCATCAACGCCGACAGGCGCACCGACCCGCGCATGTAGTCGGAGAACATCAGGAAGGTCGAGCCGTACGGCGAGACGATCCCGCCGTGGGCGGCGGCGCCGTTGACGATCGCGCCCATCGCGTGCTCGCGGATCCCGAACGGCACGTTGCGCCCGGCGTGGACCTTCGAGAACTCGCCCCCGCCCTCGAACAGGGTCTTCGTCGACTCCACCAGATCGGCCGCCCCGCCGATCATCGTCGGGGCGTGCGCGGCGAAGGACGCCATCACCTTCTGTCCGGCCGCGCGCGTGGCGAGCTTCTCCCCGGCGTCGAACCTCGGCAGCGTCTCGCGCCAGCCCTCACGCAGGCGCCCCGCCCAGGCGAGATCCCAGTCCGCCGCCAGCTCGGGGGAGGCCTCGCGCCAGGCCCCGTAGCGCTCCTCCCACTCTCCCCGCGCCTTCGCGCCGGAGTCGCGCAGGCTCATGTGCTCGTACACGCGCTCGTCCACCCAGAAGTGCTTGTCGGGATCGAAGCCCATCGCCTCCTTCGTCGCGCGCACCTCCTCCTCGCCCAGCGCCGCCCCGTGCGAGGCGGCGGTATCGACCGCGTTGGGCGCCGGATAGGCGATGTGCGAGCGGATCGCGATGAACGAGGGGCGCTCCGCTTCGTCGCGCCCCGCCGCCAGCGCCGCATCGAGCGCGTCGAGATCCTCGGAGTCCGCGACCCGCTGCACGTGCCACCCGTCGGCTTCCAGACGGGCCGCGTGGTTCTCCCCGTCGAAGCTGATCGTCGTCGAGCCGTCGATCGTGATGCGGTTGTCGTCGTAGCACACCACGAGCTTGCCGAGTCCGAAGTGCCCGGCGATCGAGGCGGCTTCCTGGCTGATCCCCTCCATCAGGTCCCCGTCGGAGCAGATCGCGTACGTGTGGTGATCGACCACTTTCTGCCCCGGGCGGTTGAAGCGCTCGGCGAGGAAGCGCTCTCCGATCGCCATCCCCACGGCGTTCGCGAAGCCCTGCCCGAGTGGGCCGGTCGTGATCTCGATCCCGGGCGTGTGCCCGCGCTCGGGGTGTCCCGGCGTGCGCGAGCCCCACTGGCGGAACTGCCGCAGATCCTCGAGGCTCAGCTCATACCCGGTGAGGTGCAGGAGGGCGTACTGCAGCACGCACGCGTGGCCCGAGCTCAGCACGAAGCGATCGCGATCGGGCCAATCGGTCGCGGTCGGGTCGGCGTGGAGGAAGCGCTTGAAGATCGTGTACGCCAGTGGCGCGAGCGC
>Ga0207933_1001856_pt1 | contig 14669 bp, 10 predicted proteins | sample NGESurdeep092012_4_FD_184488 | JGI IMG/M metagenome (GOLD analysis project Ga0207933, IMG submission 184488) | Arctic peat soil microbial communities from Barrow, Alaska - NGEE Surface sample F53-3 deep-092012 (SPAdes) | ecosystem: Environmental > Terrestrial > Soil > Wetlands > Peat ... | reverse complement strand
AGTTCGATGGTGTCGAAGTCGGCCAATCGAATCTCTCCGGCCAGTCCTTCCATCGCAAGAATGTGGGCAATCGAGTGACCGGCGCTCACGCCGACGACGCCCACGGACAACGTACGCAGACGTGCTTGTTCCTCGCGGGTCACCTTGTTGTGGTTGCGGTCGAGCCGCACGGCGGAGAACGCTCGGGGACCGAGCAGTCGAACGACCGCACGACGCCATGGGTAGTAGACCCAGCGCTGTCCCTCGTCGAAGAGCTTTCGTGACGGCGTGGGTTTTATTTGCGAGAGCTGGTCGCGCTGTTCCTCGAAGCGATCGATGATCTGCAACGAGGGATCAGCGCGGAGCACTCGCAAGACTTCGCGCTGCGCTCGTTCGGTGACGTCCAGTACCAAGGGACGACGGGACTGCGTGCTCGTCGACTCTGCCTCGAGCACGCCGACACCAACGGAAAGAGGTCCGCGCGAGAGTTGCTCACCCTCGAGACGAAGGGCCTGCTGATTAGCGGCCGAAGCGAGCTCGTAGCTCAACGTCCGGCGAAAACAGACAGCGATGGTGCGGTACCGGTCGTCGGGGAACGGCACTGACTGCGTACCGACTTGCTTCGCGCCGATGAATTCAGCCAAGGGCAGCAAACGGTCGGATACGGCGGCGATGGCGAATTCCGCACTCAGCCAGTTCATCGCGTGGATGAAGCACCTCGACATGGTCATCGCCAGGTGGACGCCGGTCACGGCTTCGCCCTTCGACCACGCGCCTTTACTCTCGATGGCCCCGAGGCGCACTTCCTTATCGATCACCGCAGCGATGTCATCGATCTCTGGCGAGTCCGACATCTCTTCGATGAGGAACGCCTGATGACTTCCCTCAAGAGGGCCGTGGAAGCGAACACCGGCAACGGCCTCTCCATCCGGCGCAAAACCAAGGAAGAAAAGCGGAACGCCGTTTCCATCTTCGAAGTCGCGCCGACGAAGCGTCTCTTCGAAACCTCGGCTTCGGTAGATCCCCTCTGCGCCGTTCAAGTAGACCTGCCAGAGGTCTGGTCGTTCCATCGGATGATGGCCCTCGAAGCGAACTCCGGACTCCTGATCGACAAAACTGGCGCCGTATCTGTACCGGTGACCCACGACGTTTCCCACTGAAGGTCCTCTCGACTCAACGAACTTGAACTGTAACCAATACGGAGCTACACCGATGTTGCCAAAACTATAATTGGATACGGTGCATAATTAAGGGAGTATCCCGTCCGGATCTGCCGAGGGGGATGGTAAGCGGGCGGTACGTGGCGACGCATTCGAGAATCGATGTGCCCATGACGGCGACCATCGTTCGAGTGACGTGGCGCGAGACCTCATCAAGTGTGACTGAATGTTAGGTGCACTTATTGGCACGTGCGCGCTCTTCGGTCTCGCCGTCGGGTCGTTCCTGAACGTCGTTATCTACCGCGTCCCACGCAACGAGTCGATCGTCTCGCCTCGCTCCAAATGCCCTTCGTGCGCGGCACCCATCAAGGACCGCGACAACATTCCCGTCGTCTCGTGGCTGCTCCTCAAAGGGCGCTGTCGAAACTGTGGCGTGCCCATTACGCCCAGATATCTGTACGTGGAACTGGCCGGAGGGGCACTCTTCGCGGGGGCAGCGGCGCGCCTCGGATTTCGTTGGGACCTCCCGGCAGTGCTCATCTTGCTCGCGGGACTACTCGCCCTTGCTTGCATTGATCTCGAACATCTCATCCTGCCAAAGAAGGTGGTCTACCCGACACTGGTCCTCGTCGCTGGCCTGCTGACTCTCGCCGCAGCCGAGACCCATCAGTGGCACAACCTCCTCGTGGCGGCGATTTCAGCCGTAGCGTGGTTCGTCGTCTTCTATCTTTTGAACTTCGCGAGTCCGCGACTCCTGGGTTTTGGTGACGTGCGGCTCGCGCTCGTTCTCGGGCTCGGACTCGGCTGGTTTGGGTGGCGCTACGTCGTTCTCGGCTTCTTCGCCGCCAATCTACTTGGGGCGATTCTCGGTCTGACGCTCATCGCAATGAAGAAGATGACTCGTGAGCAGCCAATTCCTTACGGCGTATTCCTCGCACTTGGAGCGGCTCTAGCGATTTTCGCGGGGCCGGAGATCGTGCCGCTGTTCTCGAACATCCATTGAAGAGACTTGGTGGGGGAGCACTCGACGTACTCCTTGACTCCCGGAGGACGTCGGGCCATCTCTGTTCAACCAATTCGATGAGCTAGTAGACGATCTCCATTCGAATTCCTTCACTATCCCATTCAGGCTCGGAAGGTATTCGTCGGGCGGCGTGACTGTGGACGCGTCGAGCGGTCCAGAGCAGCGAAAGCGCGTCGAATCGGTGCTTCTCGGAGCCGCCATCGAGTTTGAAGTGCATTATCTCTTCGATGCCTGGCACGTGCGACTCCAGAACTTCAAAACGCTCGTCGCGTCCCGCCTCGATCTTCTTCGAGCGCTTCATTGACTCGTCTTTGTTCAACTGGTAGAAACTCAGTTCGGGATTGCCTTCGTAGACCGTGCGTTGGCGAAAGGGTGAGATCTCCCGAGCGACTTCTCGGTAGTGGGGAAGCATCGTCGCGGTGATGGCGTCGATTCCACCTTCGTTCCAGTTCAGTTGTCCACTCAACACCGCTCGCGACGGTGCGTTGTGGATGGCCGAGCCACGTCGACCGACCATCGCTCGAACTTCCCTATCGCAGGTCCTCGGACCCATTTCCGGAGTGTCGTGGTAGCCAATCGGTGCGTTGATGACGAGGGTCGCGTAGGCAGGGTGTTCACTGAGCATTTCGAGGAAGGTCTCGTAGATACGAGGCGTCTCCGGAGCAAACGTTGAGCCCTGCATTTTTGCGGACTGCAGGAGCCAACCAGACGAACAGGGTGTTACGCCAGCAACGACGGTGTACGGAAGCGTTGGACCACGATGAAGACTCACCCGTCAGTTATACCGTAACTAACGTGCAAGTTAAGGACGGACGAACGTCTTATCAATCGCTTCTAAGGTCCGCACGAGTTCCTTCGGATGCGCGGTGTTGGCCATCGCGTCTTCGTAGGTAATGACGCCGTCCACGATCAGCTTCGCGAGGCTATTCTCCAGTGTCTGCATTCCCTCACCAGCGTTGGTAAACATGATGTTTTGGAGTTGATTGGTGCGCCCCTCTCGAATGAGATTTCTCACGGGATTGGTTGCGATGAGTACTTCAAACGCAGCGACCATTCCTCCGTTGATTTTCGGAATGAGCCGCTGCGCGATGACGGCCGTGAGCGAGGAGGCCAACTGCACCCTGGTCTGCTCCTGTCGCCACGCCGGGAAGACGTCAATGATCCGGTCGATTGCCTGGGGGGCGTCGTTCGTGTGAAGGGTGGCAAACACGAGGTGGCCGGTCTCAGCCATCGTAAGGGCGATTTGAATCGAGTCGATATCGCGCATCTCGCCGATGAGGAGCACGTCGGGGTCCTCGCGCAGCGCTGAGCGCAGCGCTCGGTCGAAGGACGGGCTGTCGAATCCGACTTCTCGCTGAGAGACGGCCGACATTTTGTGACTGTGGACGTACTCGACGGGGTCTTCGATCGTCAAAATGTGGGCCGCGCGCGTTTCGTTGATCTGATTGATGATCGCAGCCAACGAGGTGGACTTTCCAGACCCTGTAGGACCCGTTACGAGTACGAAGCCTCGGGGTTGCTCGGCGACCCAATTGGCCGCCCACGGAAGGCCAAGTTCGTCGATAGAGGGAATCTTGGTGGGGATGATCCGAAGCGCCAGCGCGGTCTGACCGCGCTGGGTGAAGATGCTCCCTCGAATGCGGGCGCGGTCCAGCCACGAGAACGCGAAGTCGACGTCTTGTTGCTCCCTGAAGGTCTCGAGCTGGCCGGGCGTGAGCAATGGCAACGCCATCTCGTCGATCTGATCTCCGGAGAGAATGGGAGCACCTTCGAGTGGGCGCAGTTTTCCATCGACTCGAACTCGCGGCGCTGAGTCACTCGAGAGGAGCAGGTCAGAACCGCCGAGATCCCAGAGCTTTTCGATCCAAGGGTTGATTGCCCTTGCATTTTCATTACTCATCCCACTCCATCCCACTGATACGCATTAAGTGTCAGTCTCCTTATCGATTCAGGAGAAAACGTTGGCCCGCTCAGAACGTGCTTAATTGGACCAACTAGACAAAAGTCTCCCCGGCGGGAGCGTTCATTTCTGCGATGGTTTAGAAATCCACTCGGCACCGACACTGAAGCTTGATATCGACGGACAGTCACGATCTCATCTCTCATTAGTGGTGAATATCTCAAAGTGCCCGGCGCAAGGGCCGGGCACTTTGAGAAAACGTCGAACAGTGTGAATCAGGTGACTGAACTGCAAGCAGTTGGGCCTGTGTAAGCGGCTACACCGGTTCCGGTGGTCGTAGGCGTCGTGATCCAGCCAGCGGTCGCGGGCGCTTCAATGTAAAGTGTGCCTGAAATAATCGCAAACGCGTAATGCGGGCTGTTGCTGGGCCACGACTGGATGTATGGAACTCCGACAGCGGAGCCAGTGATCATGTTGGATCCAGCGGCGTTACCGGTGGGCACGGTACCGGCATTCTGAGCCGAGAATGCTGCCATGGCTGTCGAAACAGTAGCTCCGTCAGCTTGACATGCTGCCACGGCGCTCTTTCCGGTAATACCTCCGAGGGCAAAGATCACCACTGCAGCGAGGATGCCGAGCACGACAATGACGATAAGAAGTTCAATCAAGGTAAAACCATTGATCTCTCCGGCGTCCCTGCGTTGCTTCAGCCTTCTGTAAGTACCAATCATGTATGACTCCCTTTCGCACACGGAGTGCCGACACTCGGAACTGCCCTGTTCTGGTAATTGCACAAATTATACGAGACGTGGCTGAACAGATTGACTATGGTCTCACCACAATTGCACTACTTAATCTCAACTTCTACGATTCCAGGGTGTTCGAAATAAGTGCCGTGACGAGGAACATTACGCCAAACGAATTGCAAGGTTGGATGACGAGTCGAAACTAACCCAAGATTTGATGAGGTGACCCCACTCACTAATCGAATGATCGGTGACCCGAATCTCTCGCATTCGCGACGACGTGGCCGGACCCTCCAATGAATATTCTTGCGTTGACTCACAAAGTTCGATCCAGATTTCGAAATTGACCAAACGAGCGCGGCACCTCGTTTGAATGGGCTCCATTCGACAGTCGTAGTTTTCGGCCCGAGTCCTGTGGCCAGAGACCTTCGGGTTGAGTTATGGAGTGTGACGAGTTAGAGGACCGTCGGTGAGATTGAAAGATTTCACATGTACCTTGAGCAGTCGTAACTACGTTCAGCTTCAGCGGTTGCGAGGAAATGTTGAGTCGTTGTCTTTACGACGGCCAAGCGTTCGCTATTATCAAAAATCTCTTACGCGTCTCTGTCCTTGAGCGCACGTGTTGACGAGTTGGTCCCCATCTCCGGATCCACGAATTTCCGAATACTCTCGATTTGGCGTCGGAACTCGGAGGTAGGGGCGACGTTTCCTAAGAAACGAATGACCAAATTCTTCACACCTCAATTGTCTGGCGTGGGTCTTGGGTCATAGACCCGAAAATCTCCCCAAGATGGTTGCTCTTCAAGGCACTGAGTCGTACATAACTATTTTCGGCGTTCGCGCGTCTTGCTATTCACTCGCCAGGACCAACTTGAGGAAGGGAGTCCGCGGCTCTTCAGCGGACTCGGAGGTTGACGGTGTGACGTTGCTTTACGCCGTCGTGGAAAATCACTCGATCTCCAGCACGACTACGGCTGCGTGTACGTGACGGTCCAAGTTCCGGAGTGGTAGTTATTACCCGACCCGTAGACATTTATTGAACTGCCAGCGGGTATTGAAACGTTGAGGGTAATCGTACAGATGGTCTGACCTGACCCACCGGGGACGGTGCACGTTAGACCTGTCGCAAGCCAGGTGTTAGACGTGATGAGACCCACCGTGGCACTCTGATCCGAGGGACTTGGCGAGTTAGTTTTGAAGGTCAGACTCTTGAGCGTCGTGGCGACACCGGGCGTCACGGTATAAGCGAGGTGATTGTTCGTAGATCCGGGGGAGTTCATCTGATTGATGAAGTAGTACGCCCCACCATTGGGGAGGTTGCCGCGGCTACCGCCGGTGTAAGAGCCACTAACGCTCGAGGTAACCGGAATGGACTGCTGTATCTGGGGGGCTGCGCCGTACGTTGAGTTGCCCAGGTCGTTGAAGTCCACGACGCAGGTGCCCGCGGCGGTGAAACTGACGACGCCACCGCTGATGGTGCATCCCGTCGAGGAAGCGTCCAGCGTTATCGCGACGATGTCGCCCGACGCTGCCGTTGCCGAAGGCGTGTACTTCGCTCCACCGACGGTCCCCCTAGATGGAGCAGTCGAAACCCCAGAGATCGAGTTTGAGATCTTGCTAACCACGAAGTTGGTCGAAGTTTTGGTGACACTCCCGTCGGCAGCTAGCAGGATGTAGCTGCCCGATAAGTCCGGCACGAGATTGGAGAACGAGGCGACGCCCGAGGTGTTGGTGATCGTGCTGAGCGTGCTCGTGGGGTCAAGCTGTCCTGGGCCGCTCTGGACAATGATGGTGACGGTGTCACCTGCAACGGGATTGCCGTTCGCATCGAGAACGGTCACGGCGGCGCTTGTCTTCGATCCGACCGAAACGTCCGAGGGCTCGTTTGTGAAGGACAACGCCGTCGCGATACCCGAAACTGACCCACTCGTCGTTCCTCCAAAGATCCAACTCGTGAGCGTCATGCCTTGACCACACAGAACGGTGCAGATTGTCTGGTTCGGTGCACTCACCCGCGGTGGCGCGGGGTAGTCGTCAAAGATCACGACCGTTTGCAGCAGCGGACTACTCGCGCACTGCGCGGCTAAGAGACTGCTCTGGCAGGCGTAGAACGTCACTTGGCGGGTTTGCGCGCTCAGAGGGTTCCAGTTCGTGCTGCACCAGACCGCGATCTGGTAGGTGTTGAACGTTGGCAGTTGTGAGAGGGAGGTACCGCCCCAGCACGAGACGAGGGGGCTCGCAACGCCTGAAGCCGTTGAGGACGTGATCTGAGGGTTGTAGCGAACGTACTGGATCGCCACCTCCGTCATGTTCGTAGCGGCCGAATCGAGTTCGGTCGCGGCGGCGAACTTTGGCGTGTTGTTGAGGTCGTTGATGGCCAGTCCCGAAAGTGCCGCGACGACCAGACTGATAACGACTATGTAGATCAGCGCCAGGATGAGGACCGCTCCTGACTCACCTCGTGCGTTGCGACGAGATGACGACCGTGTGCTCGGCCCTAATCGAAGGGAACGACGCCCCTTGATCTTCGTCATACGTGGCGAAATCGGGACTGGACTCACGAGTACGTCGAACTGATGGGCGAAGGTTGTGACGCCAAGTAACCGTTTGAAGCGACGGCGGTCACCGTCACGTAGTACCGAGTGAACCAGCTGAGGCCCGAGATGGTGCCACCCGGTGTAATCGCGACGCTGACGCAGCTTTGCGTCATCGCCGGGTCCGTGCAGGCGAGGGCGGTGTAGGTCTGGCCGGCGGGCGCGTTTGAAGAGCCCGTGAAGTTGTTGACGACGATCGCGTCAGGCCATGACGACGTAAGCGTTGGTGCGCCGGGGGTGTTCAGCTGAATGGATGTGCGCGCGGCAGCTGAAACCGACGACTGCGACGAAACGAGGTAGCCACTCGAGGCGACGGCCTTGACCGTCACGTAGTAAGTCGTCCCTTGGGAGAGCCCGGTGATCTGGCCACCCGAAATGATCGTGACGGGGCTGGCACATCCCGACAACATGCTCGAGTTAGTGCAGGCGAGGGCGCTGTAGGTCTGGCCGACAGGCGCGTTTGAAGAGACCGTGAAATTGACAATTAGTGCACCGCCCGTCGTGGACGGTGTCGCTGTCGGCACTCCAGGAGTGGCTAGCTGAACGGTGGCGAGCGTCGGACCTGTTCCGCCAGTCGTAACGCCGAGGTAGCCCGGCAAAGAAGGCGACGTGATCGCAACGTAATACTCGACACCCGGCGTGAGTGTCGACACGGTCACGGTGCCCGGCGTCACACTCTGCGCAGCAGTGCAATTTGAGATCATCGCTTGGTCCGTGCACACCTTCATGCTGTACGTCTGACCAGGTGCCACCGGCGTCGGCGCCGCGAAGGGCACAATTATCTGGCCTGTCGTGGTGGTGGACGGAGTAATGCCCGAGAATGTTGCGGCGCTCATCTGGACGGTGGCGAGCGTCGAACTAGCGGACGTCGCCGAGGTACTCGCGACGTAGCCGGGCGACGTGGAGGCGGTCACCGTCACGTAGTAGTACGAGCCCTGGATGAGTCCAGTGATCTGGCCACCCGACGTGATGGCGGAGGCCGTGTCACAACCCGACTGCATGTTCGAAGCCGTGCACGCAAGGGCGGTGTACGCCTGGCCGCCCGGCGCACCGGGGGACGGCGTGAACGTGACTTGGAGGGCTCCGGCCGTCGTCGTTGACGACGCCACGGAAGGCGTGCCCGGCGCGTTCAGCTGGATACTCGCGGTCGCGGCACTCGAGACTTGCGAAGCTGCAGAGGCGAGGTAGCCGGGCGACGCGGAGGCGGTCACCGTCACGTAGTAAGTCGTCCCTTGGGAGAGCCCGGTGATCTGGCCACCCGACGTGATGGCGGTAGCGGTGTCACAACCCGACTGCATGTTCGCAGTCGTGCACGCGAGGGCGGTGTACGCCTGACTCGGCGCAGCCGGCGACGGTGCCGTGAACGTCACGGTGACCGCCCCCGCGGTCGTCGCTGACGACACTACGGTGGGCCTGCCCGGGGCCGCCAATTGGACAGTGGCGAACGCCGTGGAAGCTGACGTCGCCGAGGTGTTAGCGACGAACGCGTTCGACGGCGGGACGGCGGTAACCGCCGCGTAGTAGTAGTTGCCCTGCGTTAGTCCAGTCATCAGACCACCCGACGTGATGGGCGAAGGGCCGAAGCAGCCCGAGTTCATGCCGGGATTGGCGCAGGCACGCGCGGTGTAACTCGCTGGAGCCACACCACTCGATGAGTTGAAGGTAACACTGATAGCCCCAGCGGTCGTGGCCGACGTCGCCACGCTCGGCGTGCCCGGTGCGCCGACTTGGCTCGTGTCGGCGTGCGACGATTGCGCCGAAACCGACGAAGCGAGATAGCCCGTCGAGGCATTAGCCGTGACCTGGACGTAGTACGTTCCGCCGGGACTGCCAATCGTAAAGGACAGACCCGGTAGGTCTGAGCCCGAAGTAAAGCTCGCGTTCGTCAAGCAGTTCAGGGTCATGGCCAAGTCTTGGCACGCCCTGACCGTGTACGTCTGACCGGCTGGCGCGTTCGACGACGTGGACGTCACGTTGACGGAACCCGCGACCGCTCCGTAGGCGAGTACCGGTGTGCTGGGCGGATTGAGCTGGACGGTGGCGAGTGCGGCGGCAGAGACTGGCGAGGTGCTTGAAATAAACGCGCTGGACGATGGCACCGCGGTAATCGTGACGAAGTACTGAGTACCTTGGGTCAATCCAGTGAACTGACCGCCGGAGGTGAAGTTTGTCGTTGTGGCGCAGTTCTGCGTCATTGCCGCGTCGGTGCAAATGGTCGCGGTGTAGCTCGACGGAGCCGTACCACTTGAAGAAGTGAAGGTAGCGGAGATAACGCCCGTGGTTGTCGACGATGAGGTCAGCGTGGGAGTTCCGGGTGCGCCCAGTTGACTCGTGTCCGCCTGGGAGGCCTGTGTTGACGCCGGGGAGACGAGATAACCGCTCGAGGCGTTGGCTACGACCTGGACGAAGTACGTGCTACCAGGACTTCCCACCGTGAAGGCCAGTCCGCTGTACTGGTCCCCCGACGTGAAATTAGAGTTCGTCACACAGCCCGTCGTCATACCTGCATTGGTGCACGCCGTGACGGTGTAGGTCTGACCAGTAGGCGCGTTGGACGAGCCAGTGAACGTGACGTTTATTCCTCCAGCGGACGATCCGAACGCGAGCGTGAGCGCGCTTGGTGCTGTCAATTGAACGGTCGCCAGCGTTGGTCCTGAGGGGGGGGTGGTCGACGGAAGGTAGTTCGTTGAACCTGTAGCAGTCACTTGCACGTAGTAGCTGTACCCCGAGATCAAAAAGGCCATGTCGCTTCCCGACGTGAAATTGGTCTGAGCAACGCAGCCGACACTCATCGCTGCGTCGGTGCAGGCCTTGACGGTGTAGGTCTGACCGGTTGGCGCGTTGGACGAGCCAGTGAACGTGATGTTGATCGCTCCTGCGGTCGTCGTCGAGGACTGCACTTTTGTGATCGTCGGCGTGTTGAGTTGTGTCGCGCTGACGCCAAACGGGTCGCTCACCGCTGGGATGACTGACGAGCCGGAGGGTTCGCTCGCTGTCAACTGGTAACCAGTGCCGAGTTGGTTGATGCTGCAACCGGTGTACGTGATGTAGCCAGAGGACTCGATGCCCGTGCAGTTCGATAGAAGCGCTCCGTTAGGTCCAGATGAAAGAGTGATCGTTACGGGTGACAAGTCCGAGTTGACGAGATTGCCGTTTATGTCCTCAACCTCCACGACAGGCTGCTCCCCGAAAGGGGAATTGTACGTTGCGCCCGAAGGCTGGGTAACGAAGACAAGCCGGTACGAAGCGAGACCCGAACCCGTCGCGGCGCTGATCGTGGAGGGATCGTCCACCACAACTTGGATTTGATACGTGTTGTGAAGTGTCGTGTTCGTGACCGTGACGGTGATGAGTTCTGGCGCCGTGTTATTGCTGGAAGTGCATGCCGAAGTAAAGGACGAGCCGTTCCAATAAGCAACGCCAGTGATTTGCGCAGAGTACGGCGACGGCAGATTCGCGCTGAGCGCAGCCTGGCTTGGGTAGGCCGTAAGCGACGAGGGTGGCGATGGGCACGTCCCAAAGATTGCACCCGAATTCTGCTGCACGAGCGAACTGACTTCAGAGTTCGCACTCGCCAACACCGTGTTGTAGTTCGAAAGACTTCTGTGCTGGGCCGACGCGGACAGCGTCGTACCAAACGCAATGAGAAGAGCGACGGTCGTGGTGCCCAAAACCACGAGAGCGATGAGAACCTCAACGAGCGTGTCGCCTGCGTCCAAGCGGCGCGACGTGGCTCGCGCTACCGCGCGAGGCGTTGAGTTGGTGCGTGATCGAAAGGGCGATCTCATACTTCGCGACCCTTGGTTGCGCGCGACAGGGGGGCAACGGTCTCGCCCACAATCAGCGCAGTCGACCTCGCCCGACTAACGGCCGAGGTCACGGCGTTTCGTTGCGCCAGAGCGGCCATGCGTGCCACTGTGCCGAGGGGAGAAATTGTCACGGTTGTACTCATGGCAGCAACAGTCCAAACGCGGCGCCCTCGAGCCCCCCACCGTGCAAGAGTGCGGAGATGGTGATCGGCGCAGTTATGGAGTTGGTCGTCGTCGGCGTGACGTCGAGGAGCACGGTCCCCGTTCTCGGGTAGGTGCCCGACGACTGCCACGTCGACGTGCATTGGACTACGTTCGTGCCAACGCCGATGAGTCCCGCGCCGTTCGTGACGCTTTGGCCCGATTGGCCGGTCTGATTGGTCTGGTTGCACGCGTCACCCTCGGGGGAGCTTGGGGTGTCGGGGACTTGGGAGAAGGTGAACGGAGATCCCGTGGGTGCGCTCGACGTCCACGTCGTGCTCTCGGACGGGTCGGTTGTCTCGGCGTCAGCGACGACGACTGCGTAACCGGAGGCGTCACTACCTTCAGGGTCGGTGACGACGATACCCGATAGTGTCACGGTATCCGTCGCACCCGACGTGTTCAGATAAATCGCTGGGTTGATGCACGAGGGTGTCGACTGCGTAACGCCTCCGACCACGGTCGTCGGCGATGTGTTGTAGGGACATCCGACACCGGAGTAGAAGGGCGTCCCGTTGATGTCGTTTCCGAGGAACGCTCCGCCCCAGGTGGGAAAAGGCGCGGCGACGACGGCATCGTGTGAATTACCCAGGGTGACCGTCAGGCAGAAACTCATCGTGTAGCCACCGGGCACGGCCACCGCCGTGTCGACACCCGTGACCCCGCTCGAACACTTTCCCGTTCCTTCGGCGCTCGTGATAAGGGCATTCGTGAAGCCGATGAAACAAAGCGTCGACGCGTAAGTGCCAGTGCCCGGCAACGCGAAACCGCAGGAGGGTCCCGTGGAAGGCGAGCCCAAGGCCGAGGCTGCCGAGGACGCGCCGGCCGCTGGTAACGCGTCCAAGGCGTAGGTGTACTTGCTCTTTGGTTCATAGATGGGAAAGTGCACGCGAGTTATTCCTTGGACTGGCGTCCATCCGCCGGAGGTCACCACCAGTGTCGCTCCCGCGAAGGCGGACGGCGGAAGTTGACACGAGGGAGGACTCGCAAGGGCACAGGGTCCTGGCGTCAAAACGTCGTAGGCGATGGTCGTCGTCGTCGTTGGCGTGGCAAGCGATGACGACGACGTGCAGTAGTTACGCACGAGCGACCAGATTCCCCCGGTCTGCGGTACTTCAACGTACGAGACCACTGGTGTATTCGGGGAAGCCCCCCATTGGAGGCCGAGGAGCTGTGTCCCCGTACCGCATTGAGTGGCGAGGGCGTCGGTGGTCATCGAGGTCGCGCTCTGGGTGTCCTTCACGAAGTTCACCGACAGCGCTTGGGCGTCACCGGAATCGGATAGCCGATTGGAAACGCCCGACTGGAGCGAAAAAACCGACATCAGGCCAAGGGAAAGGGCACCAACGATAAGTGGGAGGATGACGACGACGACGAGTAACTCGACGAGAGTAAAACCGGCGTCAGTTCCCTGAAAGCGACACGAAGGTCCCACCTTCGTTGTCCGGGAATGCCTGCGGCCGTAAGGCCGCTTAACCCAGCGGAGACGCCCGAACGCTCTCATCCAACTTTGACCTGGTTGTAGATGCCGTACATCGCCGAGATGAGGGCCACGGCCACGAATCCGACGACGACACCCATGAAGATGATGATCGCTGGCTCAAAGAGAGCTGTCGCGCGCTCTAGCTTTGTCTCAAGCTCGCGGTTGTAGTACGCGGCGGCAACTTCGAGTTGCTGGTCGAGGGTTCCCGTCTCTTCGCCGACGCGAAACATCTGTCGAGCGGCTGCGGGGAAGAGTCCGGTCAAATTGATAGGCCCTGAGAGTCCCTGACCCTGCATCATCGCCTCGCGTACGCCCTCAAGGGCCTTTTTGTAGACGGCGTTGTTCGAAGACTCGGCCGTCACAGCCATCGAGCGCGGGAGGTCGACGCCAGCACGGAGCATGGACGCGAGCACTCGACAGACCCGTTCGATGATCGCCGTCTCAGTGAGGTCACCAACAACGGGAAGCTTCAACATCAAGGAATCAAGGATGTCGCGACCCTTTTCGGTGCGTCGCATTGTCATAAAGCCGCCCACGATGATGACCACGAGGGCGAGTTCGAAGTACCAATCCTTACCGATGAACGAAGTGGCCGAGAGCAACAAGCGCGTCATCAAAGGGAGTTTGGCGTTGAGGCTCTTGAAGAAGACTTCGAAGCGCGGCATGACGAAGACCGCGAGGACGAGAACCGTCACGACCGACATGCAGGCGACGACCGAGGGGTAGATGAGGGCCGCCGTGACCTTGCCACGCGCTTTAGAGTCGCGATCGATATAGTCGGCAAGCTGGTTGAGCACCGTGTCCAAGTTGCCGGTCAACTCGGCCGACTCGAGAATTCCCACATAGAAGTTGGGAAAGGCCTCGGGGTGGATGGCCGCGGCCGCGGCGAACGTGTCGCCGGCACGAAGACTCTCCACCATTTCAACGAGAACGACCTTCAACATCTTGTTCTGGGTCTCTTCGGTGATGACCTCGAGCGCCTCCATGATGGGAATACCAGCGCGCATGAAGACCGCTAATTGGCGCGTGAAGTTCGTCAGGTCCTTGCGGGGCACCTTCTTCTGCGTGATCTCGAACTTCATCAAGTTCTTGCGGGCGCTGACCTCGAGAGGCTGAAGCCCGCGAGCGAGGAGAGCAACGTGCGCGGCCCCAGTAGAGGCCGCCTTTTCGGTGCCCGCCACTTGCTTGCCGGATTCGTCGAGGGCCTTGAAGCGGTAGTCCGTAAGTGTTTTGGTTTTGCTCATAGGGTGTACATGCTCCTGATGACCTCGGCAATTGACGTGACGTCTTGGGTGACCAAGTTGATTGCTTCTTGGCGAAGTGTGCTCATTCCCTGCTTTACTGCCATGTTGCGAAGCTCTTCCTGGGTGGCCCAACCGACGATGAGGCGGCGCAGCTCGGGGGTCATGACGAGAAGCTCATAAACCCCGATTCGATCCTTGTAGCCGGTGTTCGAGCAGAAGTTGCAACCAACACCGATGTAAAAGATCTCCTTGGGGGCCCCGCCTCCTTCTTGGTAGAAGATCATCTCTTCGTCGGACGGGGTGTAGGTCGTTTTGCACGAGGGACAGATCCGTCGAAGAAGCCGTTGCCCAACAACCGCGAGGACGGAGGATGCAATCAGGAACGATTCGATACCCATGTCAAGGAAGCGGTGGAGCGCCGATACGGAGTCGGTTGCGTGAAGGGAGGACACCACGAAGTGGCCCGTCAGTGCGGACTGTACCGCGACGCGGGTCGTCTCGACGTCTCGGATCTCACCGACAAGAATGA
>Ga0207933_1001855_pt1 | contig 14675 bp, 11 predicted proteins | sample NGESurdeep092012_4_FD_184488 | JGI IMG/M metagenome (GOLD analysis project Ga0207933, IMG submission 184488) | Arctic peat soil microbial communities from Barrow, Alaska - NGEE Surface sample F53-3 deep-092012 (SPAdes) | ecosystem: Environmental > Terrestrial > Soil > Wetlands > Peat ... | reverse complement strand
CGAGCAATCGGATTTGAACATCGCGGTCAATGGCGGCCACGGTGATTCACCGCGCGTCGTGATTGCGCCCGCGAACGTCGAGGATTGTTTTTACATGGCGATTGAAGCTGTGAACATCGCGCGCAAATATTCCGTGCCGGTGATTTTGCTGACAGACCAAGGCATTGCCACGCGCATCGAAGCGTTCACGGAACCGAATCTCGAAAAAGTTTGTCAGGATATTTCGCCGGATTTTACGCCGGTTGCGGATCACAAGCCTTACGATTTGTCCGCGCCGGACGGCATCACGCATCATCGCGCGCCGGGCACGCGCATCAACAGCGGCAAATATCCCGTCGTCACCGGCCTCGAACACGACGAACTTGGCCATCCAAGCGGCTCGCCGAAAATGCATATACAAATGACCTCCAAGCGCCGGAAAAAATTGCAAGCGCTTGGCGCAAGTTTGCCGGTGCCGAAAATTTACGGTCCACCGGAAGGCAATGTTTTGCTCGTCGGCTGGGGTTCGACCGAAGGCCCGATCAAGGAAGCCGTGGATCGCGCGCGCGCCGCCGGTGACAGCGTTTCCTCGATTCACATCCGGCACATCAATCCGCTGCCGGACGGACTCGAAAATATTTTCTCCGGTTTCAACCACGTTCTCGTCGTCGAAATGAATGACGAAGGACTTTATGGTTTTGGCCAACTTGGACAATTGCTGCGCGCGCGATATTGCGACCCGAAAATTCGCGGCATCAACAAAACCGACGGCCTGACTTGGAAAGTAAAAGACATTCTCGAACGCGCCAAAGGCAACGTCTCCGCCGGAATGAAAAAATTTAATTAAAAATTTTATGAGCGAAACTTTGACTGAAATTCCAAATCGCAACGCCGGAAATATTAGTGGCGCAGGCTTCCAGCCTGTTGGCGGGCAAGATGCCCACCCCACTATTTTGCCCGAAGAACGCAAAGGCCTGACCAAAAAAGAAATCGCCGCCGACCATCCGACGTGGTGTCCCGGCTGCGGCGATTTTTCCGTGCTCGCGCTGTATTTCAAGCTGATTGAAAAACGCAAAATGTTGCACGAGAAAATCACGACCGTCGCGGGCATCGGCTGCTCCAGCCGGTTTCCGTATTTCGTGCAAGCGCACGGCGTCCATTTTATTCATGGACGTGCGCTGCCATTCGCGAGCGGCATTTCACTTTCGCGACCGGATTTGCACGTGTTCGTTTTCGGCGGCGACGGCGACGCTTTTTCCATCGGCGGAAATCATTTCAATCACACTGCGCGCAAGAACGTCAAGCTGACCTATTGCGTGATGGATAACTGGGTCTACGGCCTGACGAAGAAACAGACCTCGCCCACGTCGCCGCTCGGTTTCAAGAGCAAGACCGATCAATGGGGCGCGGTGGATTATCCGATCAATCCGATGAAGCAGGCGATTGCCGCCGGCGCCACCTTCGTCGCGCGCACCACGCACACGAATCCAAACCACGTTTTGCAGATGATGGAGGCCGCGATGGATCACGATGGTTTCAGCTTCATCGAATGTTTGAGCGAGTGCGTGGAATTTTACGAAGGCGCGTTCGACGCGAGCAACCCGCGCAAGGGCGGCGTGTTCAACGAAGTCCCCAAGACGCACGACGTGACCGACGAACTTGCGGCCTACAAACTCGCGGGCGAACCATTCCCCGGCAATTTCGGAATTTTCTACAAGGTCAACAAGCCGACCAAGAACGCGAAGGAAGCCGGGATCAACAAATCTTTCCAGAGCAAAGTCACCGGACTGAAAGACTGGCAGATTCTCCAGAAAAATTTCGACAAGATGAAATGATTTTCCGTCCGCGCTCAAATTGAAACAAAAACCCGCTGCGAACCGGGGTTTTGTTTTTGGCGGGGCGGGCGTCCCCGCAGGCCGCTGCCCGCGCAGCATAGGTGAACTTGCAGAAATCAGCCCGAAGGCATTTTTACGGTTCACCACTGGAATGTCCGCAATGGGTTTGTAACTTTTCTTAAGTTGGTGGCTCGGTAAGGTTGTATGAAAATGCAAATGAAAATCCGACGCCTCATAAATTTTCTGCCTGACGCAACTTAAAAAGGACATCCGCCAAAACTTCCCTCTTGTCATCCGGCTGCTTCCTGATAGGTTGGCAGCCCTTTTTTATGAAATTGGACATTCATCCGAAATATGTGGACGCTGAAATCCGTTGCGCCTGCGGCAACGTGATCAAGACGCGCTCCACCAGGCAGACCACCATCGTCGGCATTTGCAACGTGTGCCATCCGTTTTATACCGGCACGCAAAAATTCGTGGACACCGCCGGCCGCGTGGACAAATTCCAGCAGCGCGCCGCCAAGACCGCCGCCGCCGCCGAGGCGTTCGCCACGAAGAAAAAGAAAAAAGTCTAGCTGCCCGCTTTCATTCCGTCTGCCCGCGCGTTTGCGTGAGCGGGCGGATTTCTTTTTTTTAGCCACAGATTTGCACAAATGAAACACAGATAAAAAACATCCGCATGATGACACAGATTTTCGCAGAAAAATTCTTTGAAAAATCTGCGTCAATCCGCGAAATCTGCGGACAAAATAATTTTTATCCGTGTTTATCCGTGGTTAAAGTAATTTGTAAAAAATGGACTTGCGCCCACACATCGAAAAATTCCGCCGCCGCTTTACGGAAATCGAAGCTGCCTTGAACGACCCCAAGGCGTTCGACAACGCGCAGCGCGCCCAGGAATTGTCCAAAGAATACTCGCGACTGAAAGAATTGGTCGCGACGGGCGACAGTTTTTTCAAAACGCAGGAGCAACTGGCGGAAAACCGCGCGCTGCTCAAAGCCGAGCCGGCTGAATCCGAACTCGCCCAGCTCGCGCGCGAGGAAGTGGAGCGGCTCGAAACGGAACAAAAAAAGTTCGCGCAACAAATCCAGTTCGGCCTCGTGCCGCCGGACCCGACCGATTCGCGCAACACGATCATAGAAATCCGCGCCGGCGCGGGCGGCTCGGAATCCGCGTTGTTCGCCGCCGATTTATTTCGGATGTATTCGCGCTACGCCGAAGCGCGCCGTTGGAAAATCGAGCCGCTCGATTCCAATCCGTCCGACCTAGGCGGTTTCAAGGAAATCATTTTTCAGGTCAATGGCACGGACGTTTTCAAACGGCTGAAATACGAGAGCGGCGTCCATCGCGTCCAGCGCGTTCCCGCGACTGAGGCGCAAGGCCGCATTCACACCAGCACGGCGACCGTCGCCGTTTTGCCGGAGGCCGAGGAAGTGGACGTTGAAATCAAACCTGACGAAATCGAAGTCACGGTTTGTCGCGCGTCCGGCAAGGGTGGGCAGGGCGTGAACACCACCGATTCCGCCGTGCAAATCCAGCACAAGCCGAGCGGCCTCACCGTCCGCATCGCCGACGAGCGGTCACAGATAAAAAATCGCGCGAAGGCGATGACCGTTCTGCGCTCGCGTTTGCTGGAAAGAAAAATCGCCGAGGAAAATGCAAAATACGCGGCGCATCGCAAAGACCAGATCGGCACCGGCGACCGCAGCGAAAAAATCCGCACCTACAATTTTTCACAGAATCGCGTCACGGATCATCGCATCGAACTGACGCTGTATAATCTGGCAAACGTCATCGAAGGCGAAATTGATCCATTGATCGAACCGCTGATGGCAAATGATTTGGAACAACGACTGACAGAATTAACAATTTAACTTTAGCCACAGATGGGCACAGATTGAACACCAATAAAAATCGTCATAAATCTGTGTTTCATCTGTGAAAATCTGTGGCTAGGACAAATTTAATGAAAGAAATCAAAGGACTCGTTTTCGACTGCGACGGCACTTTGGCCGACACGATGCCGATGCATTGGCGTGCGTGGCAGGTAATTGCCGTGAAATACAAACTGCATTTTCCGCAGGACCGCTTTTATGCGCTCGGCGGCGTGCCTTCGCGCGACATCTTGAAAATGCTCGCCAAGGAGCAAGGCGTCACGCTAGACCATATCCAGGGCGCGCACGAAAAGGAAAATGCTTATTTGCCGCTTATGTCAGAGGTCGAGCCGATTCACGCCGTTGTGGAAATTGCGAAGGAAAATTTTGGAAAAATCCCGATGGCCGTTGCGTCCGGCGGCACGCAGAAAATCATCGTGCAAGTGCTGGAACATCTGAATATCCGTCATTTGTTTAATGCCGTCGTCACCAGCGAAATGGTGGTGAACCAAAAGCCCGCGCCGGATATTTTTCTCGAAGCGGCGCGGTTGATTGGTGTTGAACCGAAATTTTGCCGCGCTTATGAAGACACGGATTTGGGAATGCAGGCGATTCGTTCAGCCGGAATGGATGCGGTGGATGTGCGGGAATTACTCGTGAAATGAGTTGTCCATCTATTTATGTTCGCAGGCAAAAGCAACGGGTTTTTTCTCGCAAATATTTCCAATGTATGCGGAGACAATAAAATCACATCATTCGTTGCAGTTCCGAAATAATTGCCATTCGCCTGAAAAAGAAACACAGATTGATCGGGTCTTTCCATTCATCTGCGTTGAGTGCTGTGTTTCCTGTCTTCCCTTGCACTTTTGCCCGCCGCTTTGTCTCACGATGAATCAAATAGTATTCGTAGTTCATCGTATCAATTTAGCCAGCCACATTATGGCTGGACTCGCGCTGGCAATTCATCGCGTCCTGAAAGGACGCTGGAAAAATGTTCGGACAATTCATTCGCGCGATTCCATCGTCCCTTGCGGAACATTTTTTTTCGCCGATACCAGCCGCTTCGTAGCTGGCTAATTTCCGTTCGTCGCTTCGCGACTGAATTCTGTTCGTTCGGTTAATTCTGTCTCAACCATTCATTCCGAGTTTTGGAATTTGCCAATCGTGTAAATTTCAGAGATAGTATCCGTCCGTTTTTACGGAAAATTTATGAAACCCCAAGTCGAAATCTATGACACGACCCTGCGCGACGGTTCGCAGGGCGAAGGCATCAATTTCTCGGTCGCGGACAAACTCCGCATCGCCGAGAAGCTCGATGCTTTCGGGGTGCATTACATTGAAGCCGGCTGGCCGGGCAGCAATCCCAAGGACATCGAATTTTTCGCGCAGGCAAAAAAACGCAAATTCAAAAACGCGAAACTCGCGGCGTTCGGCTCGACGCGCAAAAAAAATACGCCGGTCGAACAGGACGACCAGGTGCGCCTGCTCATCGAAGCCGGAACGCCCGTCGTCACGATCTACGGCAAGACTTCGATGCTGCACGTCAAAGAAGTTTTGCGCTGCACGCCGGAAGAAAATCTCGCGATGATCGGCGACACCGTGCGTTTCCTGAAAGACCACGGCAAATTTGTCATCTACGACGGCGAGCATTCATTTGATGGATTCAAATTAAATCCAGATTACGCGCTCGCGACGTGGCAGGCGGCGGAAAAAGCGGGCGCGGATTTTGTCGTGTTGTGCGACACGAATGGCGGTTGCCTGCCGAACGAAATCGCCGCCATCACGAAAACCGCGCTCGGCAAATTGAATTGCAAAATCGGCATCCACACGCACGACGACATCGGCCTCGGCGTCGCGAACGCGCTGGCTGCGCTCGAAACCGGCGCGGTTCACGTCCAAGGCACGATCAACGGTTATGGCGAGCGCACAGGCAATTGCAATTTGACAAGCGTGATCCCGTGCGTGGCGCTGAAGATGAAAAAATCGTGTGTGCCGGCAAAGTCGCTGGCGAAGCTCAAGGAACTTTCCGGGTTCGTGGATGAAGTTGCGAACATGCGTCACAATCCGCGTCTGCCGTGGGTCGGCGCGGCGGCGTTCGCGCACAAGGGCGGCGCGCACGTCAACGCTGTGCAAAAACTTTCCGCGAGTTACGAGCACATTGACCCGTCACTCGTCGGCAACGCGCGCAACGTCCTCATCAGCGATCTCGCGGGCCGCAGCAACATCGTCATCAAGGCGCAGGAACTCGGCTTCAAGCTGACGAACGACACGCCGGAGTTGAAGGCGATCTTGAACCGTGTCAAGGAACTGGAAAATCAGGGCTACGAATACGAGGCCGCCGAAGGCTCGCTCGCGTTGCTCATCGGCAACGCGCTGAAACATCACGAACCGCCATTCCGCGTGGACGCGTATCATGTTTCCATGCGCCGCGACGCGAAGGAATCCGTTTGTGAGGCGACGGTGAAAGTCAGCGTCGGCAGCAAGCGTGCACAGACCGTTGCCGAAGGCGACGGCCCGGTGAACGCGCTCGATGGCGTATTGCGGCTGGCGCTGGCGAAGTTTTTTCCGCGACTGAAACGGATTGATCTGACCGATTACAAAGTCCGCATCTTGGACGGTGTCGCCGGCACGGCGGCCAAGACCCGTGTGCTCATCACATCCACCGACGGCCAGCGTGAATGGGGCACCGTCGGCGTGAGCGAAAACATCATCGAAGCCAGCTTGCAGGCGCTCGTGGATTCGATGGAATTTGCGCTGCTGAAAAAGTAATTTTTGCCAAGCCTGACGATTTCAGGCAATTTCGTCACATGACAGTCGCATTAAAAAAACAGGTTGATGATCTGGCGACCCGACTCACGTTGAAGGAGCGCGTTGAGTTCGCTGAAACTTTGATGACCGGCGTGAATGATTTTGTAAGCCCGGAAATCGAACAGGCTTGGAACAAAGAAATCAAGCACCGGCTCGACGAATACCGCTCTGGCAAAGTAAAAACCATTCCGTCCGAACAAGTCCATGCCGAACTAAAACGCAGGCTGAATGAAATCAAAGCCCATCGAACATCATCCCGACGCGCGGCTTGAAGTCGTCGAGGCGTTCGAGTGGTATGAACTGCATGAGTCCCGCTTGGGCGAGCGCTTCCAGTCAGCATTGAAGGAGGCGGAAAATTTCATCCGCCGGAATCCGCAACCCGGTTCGCCTCACAAATACGGCACGCGCAAACGGCCTTTGAAAATTTTTCCTTACAACCTGATTTATTCTGATGAACCTGAAGCCGTCGTCATCTTGGCCGTCGCCCATTTTTCTCGACGACCGGATTATTGGCGACAACGCATGCGTGGTTGATTCACAAATTATTTTTAATGTCTGAAATTTCAAAAGCTTACGAACCGCAGTCCGTCGAGGACAAGTGGCATCAATTCTGGCTCGACGGAAAGTTTTTCGTCGCCGACGAACATTCCGCCAAGTCCGCGTATTCCATCGTCATTCCGCCGCCAAACATTACCGGTGTGTTGCACATGGGGCATGTGCTCAACAATACCATTCAGGACATCCTCGCCCGCAAGGCGCGCATGGACGGCAAGGAAGTGCTTTGGTTGCCCGGCACCGATCACGCGAGCATCGCCACTCACATGGTGCTCGAGCGGAAATTGAAAAAAGAGGAAGGCATCACGCGTTACGATTTGGGGCGGGAAAAATTCATCGAGCGCGCCTGGGAGTGGCGCGAGAAACACGGGGGCATCATCATCGCGCAGCTCAAAAAACTCGGTGCGTCGTGCGACTGGTCGCGGCTGCGTTTCACGATGGACGACGATTACAACCGTTGCGTCGCGCGCGTGTTTGTCGATCTTTACAAAAAAGGCCTCATCTATCGCGGCAAGCGCATGGTGAACTGGTGTCCCGCGACGCAAACGGCGTTATCCGATGAAGAAGTAATAATGAAAGAGCAAAAAGGCTCGCTCTATTATTTCAAAGTCGAAGTGGCCGAAATCGTAGGACAGGCGTCGCGCCTGTCTCAAATTGAAAAAGAGAAATATGAAAATGGAGACAGGCGCGACGCCTGTCCTACATTCTTGACCATCGCCACGACGCGGCCGGAAACGATTCCCGGCGACACCGCCGTGGCCGTGAATCCGAAAGACCCGCGTTACGCGCATCTCATCGGCAAGCACGTTGTGCGTCCGCTGCCGGTGGAATTGCCGCGCGAACAGAAGCTCATTCCGATCATCGGCGATGAGCATGTGGATTTTGAATTCGGCACGGGCGTTTTGAAAGTGACGCCCGCGCACGACAAGGCGGACTTTGAAATCGGGGCGCGGCACAAGCTGGCGGCGATTGAAGTCATCGCGGCGAATGGCCAGATGAACGACGCGGCAGGCGCGGACTTGCGCGGGATCGACCGTTTCAAGGCGCGCAAAGTGGCCGTGGAAAAACTCACTGAACTCGGCGTGCTGGAAAAAGAAGAGCCTTACACGAATAACGTCGGTTACAGCGAACGCGCCGACGTGCCGATCGAGCCGCGTTTGAGCGAGCAATGGTTTTTGAAATATCCGAGCGTGGAAAAGGCGAGAAATTGTGTTGAACAAAAACAAAATGTGCTCGGCGGTAATCCTCTGGCAGCGCATCTCGCAACGGAGAAGTCGGGTGACCAGCCTGCACCGAGCACATCAATTGCGGACCATGCCTTTTCGCCGGAGTCTAATCGCCTCCATGTCTCGGAGGTTTTAACAAGCCAGACAGCATCATCCACGCAAAAGAATTTAGAGTCTTCAAATGAAAAAAGCAAAATGCGATTTCATCCCGACCGCTGGGCGAAAGTTTATGATCATTGGATGGGCGGCTTGCAGGATTGGTGCGTCAGCCGCCAGCTTTGGTGGGGACATCGGATTCCGGTGTGGCATAAGCGCCTTACAGTTCCCAATCAGCCAGAGAATCATGGCAAGTGTTGGTGGTTCAGCGAACTTGAAAAAGTGCTCAATGAAAACAAGGATAATGTCGTCGTTCGCATTGTTCACACAGCAACTGGCCAAATAGTCGGTCCATTTCAGACTAAATCTGGAAACGATAATAATCTTGAGCTAAACGCGGAAATGGACGCTGGAAAATCTGAACACGAATTTGATGTGTTCGTTTGCACCGTTGATGAACAAGCGGTTAAATACTTGGTTGACGAAGAAGGCTTCACCCAAGACCCCGACGTGCTCGACACTTGGTTCAGTTCGTGGCTCTGGCCGTTTGCGACGATGGGCTGGCCGGAGCAGACCGACACGTTGAAGAAATTTTATCCGACCACCGACCTCGTCACCGGGCCGGACATCATTTTCTTCTGGGTCGCGCGCATGATCATGGCCGGCTACGAATACATGGGCGAGATGCCGTTCCAAAATGTCTATTTCACCGGCATCATCCGTGACAAGCAGGGACGCAAGATGTCCAAGAGCCTCGGCAATTCCCCCGACCCGCTCGACCTCATCGCGAAGTTCGGCGCGGATGCGTTGCGCTTCGGCGTGATGCGCGCCGCGCCGCTCGGCCAGGATATTTTGTTCGATGAACAGAACGTCGAGCTGGGCCGCAACTTCTGCAACAAGCTCTGGAATGCCTGCCGTTTCCGCCAGATGGTAGAACAGGCGTCGCGCCTGTCGCCGACTGATCCGGAAAACATTTCAATGAATGAGACAGGCGCGACGCCTGTCCTACAATATGAAGTGCAGGGCGAGATTGATCCAAAGCTGCTTTCGAGCGATGACAAGTGGATTCTGCTCAAGCTCAATGCAGCAATCCGCGAAGTGACCATCGCGCTCAATGAATATAAATTCAGTGACGCGACGGCGACGCTTTATCGTTTTTTCTGGAGCGAGTATTGCGACTGGTATGTCGAGGCGAGCAAGGCCGTCTTTTTCAGTAGCAGCCGACGTGAGTCGGCTCAAACTCCCGTGAGCGGCAAGGGAAGTCAGAGCGGACTCACGTCCGCTGCTACGGATGCAAAGGTTGCGAACACGCTGGCGGTGATTGATTTCGTTCTCTCGCATACTTTAAGATTGTTCCATCCGTTCCTGCCGTTCATCACGGAGGAATTGTGGCACGGCATGAGTTACGCGAGCGGCATGCCGGGAAATCAGGGCGGCAAGACGATCATGTTCGCCCCATGGCCGCTGCCGTTCGACGACGATTTCAAAACGCACTACGGCTTGAGCGAACGCGATGAAGAACAAATCGAAGCGCGAAACGAATTGGTCGGGCAAGGCCGTAACCTGCGTCGCGTGGGAAACATCGCGTCGAACAAAAAAGTGAACTTTATTTTCAAACCGGAGGGAAATTTTGCACCGAACGAGATTGAAACGCTGAAGCTGCTGCTCAACGCCGGATCATTGGAAGTGAACACAAATTATCAGCCGGCCAAGGGAACTCTCGCCGCGCGCACCGGACTTGGCGAGTTGTTTCTGCCGCTTGAAGGATTGATTGACGTTGAAGCCGAAAAAGCGCGCCTGAAAAAGGAAATTGAAAAACACGAATCCGAAATTTCCAAGGTTGAACAAAAGCTCGGCAATCCCGCCTTCACGCAAAAAGTTCCGGCGACAGTTCTGGAAGAACACAAGCAGCGCCTCACCGGGTGGCAGAACAAATTGTCGCACGCAAAAGCTGCGCTGGACGCGTTGAAGGGTTAAATTGGCGGCGATGAAAAAATTTTCGCAGAACAAAGCCCTGGCAACCGCAGTGAAAGCCGCGCGCGCCGCCGGAAAAATCATGCGCGACAACTGGCATCTGCCCAAGCGCGTCAATTCCGCCGAGGCACACGACATCAAGCTCGAACTCGACGTGCGCTGCCAGAAACTCATTGAAAAAATTCTGCGCGCGGAGTTTGCTGAAATTCCGCTGCTCGGCGAGGAAGGCGATTCCGGCGATGTGGACGCCGCATTTCGCTGGGTCGTTGATCCGATTGACGGCACGGTGAATTATTTTTACGGGATGCCGCACGCCGCCGTTTCAATTGCGCTGGAGCATCAAAAAAAATCGGTGGTCGCCGTGATTTACGATCCGTTCACCGACGAAATCTGGACGGCTGCCAAAGGCGGACCGACGCGCTTGAACGGCAGAATTGTGCGTGTCAGCCGCCGTTCAAATGTCGGCGAGGCCGTCATTGCGATGGGATTTTCCAAGAACAGGGAAAATTTGCAAAAAAGTCTGCCGCACCTCATCCGCATTTCGCGGCGCGCGTTGAAAATCCGCATCATGGGTTCCGCCGCGCTGGAACTGGCCTACGTCGCCAGCGGCCGGCTCGACGCCTACATCGAACGCACGATCAACCTTTGGGATGTCGCGGCGGGCAGTTTGCTGGTGGAAAATGCGGGCGGCGAATTTTACTCGCTGCCCGCGCCGGGCGGAAAGTTGCGGATGTGCGCGGACAACGGCCTGCTGCGCCGCAAACTTCAGATCGGCAGTCTGATGAAATGAATTTGGGCAATGAGGGAACCAAACCAAAATTTCATTGTTAATCTTGTGCGCGGCTTTCGGACAGTTTGCATTTTGGCCGTGCTGGCTTTCATGTTTTCGCCCGCCCGCGCCGGAACGCTCGTGCAATTCCGCACGACGTTCGGCGACATTGAGGTGGAACTTTACGACCAGGACAAGCCGGCGACGGTGCGAAATTTTCTGAATTACGTCAAAAGCGGGCGCTACGAAAATGAATTTGCGCACCGCCTGGTGCCGGGCTTCGTGCTGCAAGGCGGCGGATTTGTCGTCACCAACCGGGGTGCGACCAACTGGTCCACAGCAGCGGTGGCCGCGTATGCGCCGATAACGAACGAATTCAACGCGGGAACATTTTACAGCAATGTTTTCGGAACCATCGCAATGGCAAAAACAAGCGACCCCAACTCGGCGACTTCGCAATTTTTTTTCAATCTTGCGGATAACTCTGCCTCGCTAGACAACACGAACAATAGCGGCGGATTCACTGTCTTCGGCCACGTCATTACCGGCACCAATGTTTTGAACACATTCAACGGATTCAAGAATTGGGCATATCCATGGGGAACCCCGCCGCAATCAACAAACTTGGTTCTGTATCAATACTATTCCCCGCCGTTCGATACGCTTCCGCTGCTCAATCCGGGCATTTCTGACACAAATTTCGTTTTCATTGACGTCACGCTTTTGCAGGTCGCGATCCAGCCGGTTTCCGGCGGAATGGAAATTTCCTGGAACAGCGCGGCGGCAATGACCAACATTGTGGAGTTCACGACGAATTTGCCGCCGACATGGAATACTCTGGTCAGCACCAACGGCACCGGCTCCCGCATGGCCGTCGTGGACAGTGTCGGTGACACGAAGCGATTTTACCGGGTGCGTGTCGCCAATTGACGATTCAACTTCTCCAGCGCCTTGGCGCGGTGACTCAGCTTGTTTTTCACATCATCGCCCAGTTCCGCGAACGTCCGCGTAAAACCGTCCGGCACGAACAACGGGTCGTAGCCGAAGCCGTTCCGCCCGCGCGGTTCAAAAAGAATTTTTCCTTCGCAAGCGCCGTCGGACAATTGAGTTTGCAATTCCAATTCGTCGGCAAAGCAAACCGGCGACGCAGCTTCAATTTTTCCCGTCGGCACAGGCACGAGCGCGATGACGCAGCGGAAGCGCGCGGTGCGCTCTTCATCTGGAACATTTTTGAGCAGGCGCAGCAACTTCGCATTGTTTTCCGCATCAGATGAATTTTCATTTTTATCCAAAGCGGCGAAACGCGCGGAATGGACACCGGGCGCACCTTTGAGCGCGTCCACTTCGAGACCGGAATCATCGGCCAAAACATAGTCGAGAGTTGAGGATTGAGAGTTGAGAGAAATCCAGCGCGCCAGTTCCATGGCCTTCTTCGTCGCGTTGCCTGCGAAAGTGTCCGCGTCCTCGACGATTTTCGGCACGGCGGGGAAATCGTCCAGCGTGAGAAATTGAAACTGCGCGCCGAGGATGGCGCGGATTTCCGCGACCTTGTGGGCGTTGCGCGTGGCGATGAGCAGCGTCGTCATGCGCACAGATTAGCGGGGATTTTTTCCGCAGGCGAGCTTGACCCGAAATTTTTTTGGCGGCAGAATTGCGGCATGAATTCACGACTGCTGCCTGCGCTTGCGTTTTGCTTCGCCTTGAACCTTCGCGCCGCCGACACCAACGCGCCTTACATCCTCACGCCGTCCGCGCCGGCCACGCCGCGCATCAACGGCCCGGACATTTTTGGCGTGCGGCCCGGCTCGCCGTTTCTTTACACGATTCCGGCCACGGGCGACCGGCCGATGACGTTTTCCGCCGGCAAACTGCCGCGTGGATTGAAGCTGGATCCGCAAACCGGCCGCATCACCGGGTCGCTGCGAAAGAAGAAGGTGTTGTTTTTTTTCAAATCGTCAAAAGCTTCGGATGATTATGAAGTCACGTTGCACGCAAAAAATGCGCTCGGCACGGCGGACAAAAAATTCCGCATCGTGGACGGCGACCAGATTGCGCTGACGCCGCCGATGGGCTGGAACAGTTGGAATTGTTTTGCCGGCGCGGTTTCGGAAGACCGGGTCAAGAGCGCGGCGGACGCGATGGTGAAGAGCGGCCTCATCAACCACGGCTGGACCTACATCAACGTGGATGATTTCTGGCAGAACAACCATAATTCGCGCGACCAGACCTTGCGCGGATCGTTCCGCGACGCGAAGGGGAACATTGTGCCGAACTCGCGTTTTCCCGACATGAGAGGCTTGGCGGATTACATCCATTCGCTCGGCTTGAAGGCGGGATTGTATTCGTCACCCGGCCCGTGGACGTGCGGCGGTTGCGCCGGAAGTTTCGGTTACGAATCGCAGGATGCGGAGACCTATGCGAAGTGGGGCTTTGATTATCTGAAATACGACTGGTGCTCCTACGATCCTCGAATGGAAAGCCTGCGTGGCACGACCAATTACCCGTTATCCGCCAGAAACGTCGTTTATGCGCCGCGCAACACCGGGCTGACAAACCTCATGAGGCCTTACGCACTCATGGGCAAACTCCTCCGGGACCAGAAGCGGGACATCGTCTTCAGCCTTTGCCAATACGGCCAAGGCGACGTCTGGAAATGGGGCGGCTCGGTGGACGGCAATAGCTGGCGCATCACCGGCGACATCAGCGACAACTGGCGCAGCATGAGCGGCAACGGCTTCAACAAGGACCGCACCGCGCCGTATTCAAAGCCCGGCAACTGGAACGACCCGGACATGCTCGTCGTGGGACAGGTCGGCTGGGGAAATTTGCATCCGTCCCACCTGACGCCAGACGAGCAATACACGCATATCAGCCTCTGGTGCCTGCTCTCCGCGCCGCTGCTCATCGGCTGCGACATGACCAAGTTCGACGATTTCACGCTGAACCTTTTGGAAAATGACGAAGTGCTGGCACTGGATCAGGACGCGCTCGGCAAGCAGGCGACGTGCGTCGTCACCAACGGCAACGTGCGCGTTTATGAAAAGAAACTGGAGGACGGCGGACGCGCGCTCGGATTTTTCAATCTCGGCTCCACGCCGCTGGATTTGAATTTCAACCAATTCGCTCAAACCGGTTTGACCGGCAAATTTCATGTCCGTGATTTATGGCGGCAGCAGGATTTGCCGGACGTGGACACAGCCACCGGCGTCTTGAAAATGACGATTCCCATCCACGGCGTGATGCTTTACAAGCTGACGGCGGCAAAGTAGTCACATTCAATTTTCAAATCCCAATCAGGGCCGCACCGATGACGCCGGCAGAATCGCCGAGCTGATTTTTCACGATGGGAGTTTCCAAAGAATCGTTGAAAACAAATTTGGCAGCTTGTGCCACGCCTTCCGTGTAAAGCGCGTCAAATTTTGAAACTCCACCGCCGAGGACAACGATGTCCGGGTCCAGCACGTCAATCAGATTGGCCATCGCGCGCCCGAAATTGCGAAAGAATGTCTTCATAAACGCGACGGTCTTAGGTTCGCCCGAGCAAAAATCTTTTTCGAT
>Ga0207933_1001853_pt1 | contig 14687 bp, 11 predicted proteins | sample NGESurdeep092012_4_FD_184488 | JGI IMG/M metagenome (GOLD analysis project Ga0207933, IMG submission 184488) | Arctic peat soil microbial communities from Barrow, Alaska - NGEE Surface sample F53-3 deep-092012 (SPAdes) | ecosystem: Environmental > Terrestrial > Soil > Wetlands > Peat ... | reverse complement strand
CGGACGCCTTTCCACAGCTCGGGAAACTTCTGCCTCACCAGCGCGAGGCAACCCCTGACGAACGCCCATCCCCGATCTGAACAGCCGCATAAAGGCACGCGCGGAGGCGGGCAGAGAGGGGCGCTTCGGGCCCGAGCGGCGGGTTCGATCGATAGTTTGGCAGCGTCGTGGCGGACGGCATCCGTGCCGGCGCTTCAGGTGGCAACGGGAAGCCATGCTGGGCGACGCCGGCCGAGCCACCGGCGAGCACGAGCCCCGCAGTGACCGCGACCAGACGGGCAGCGACCTCGATCAATGCGTCGGCCCAACGGCGAGCGGGGTTGGTGCCTTACGCGCTTTGCGCCGCTCCTCGAAGCCTTGCAGCAGCGTGAAGAAAGATGGCACGAACAGTACGGCGAGGCAGGTCGAGGCGATCATTCCGCTGAACACCGACAGGCCCAGCGACACGCGGGCGGCGGCACCGGCGCCCGTTGCGAGCACCAGCGGCACGACGCCCAGGGTGAACGCGAACGAGGTCATCAGGATCGGACGGAACCGCGTCCGCGACGCTTCCACGGCGGCCTGCAAGATCGGCTCGCCGTCGACCATCCGACGCTCCCGCGCGACCTCGACGATGAGGATGCCGTTCTTCGCCGAAAGCGCGATCAGCAGCATCAGCCCGATCTGCGTGTAGAGATTGTTGTCGAGCCCCACGGCGTTCAACGCGATCACCGGACCCAGCAGCGCCAGCGGCACCGCCAGGATCACGGCGAGCGGCAGGATCCAACTCTCGTACTGGCCGGCAAGGCACAGATAAACCAGCAGAATCGCCAGGCCGAACGCGAAATACAGCTGATCGCCGACCACGTTCTCCTGGTAGGACATGCCGGTCCACTCGTAGGCGGAGCCGGGCGGCAAGGTTGCGTCCGCGATCTGCCCCATCATGCTCATCGCCTGACCGGAGCTGAATCCTTTCGCCGGCGACCCCACGACGCTGGACGAGAGATAGAGGTTGTAGAGGCTGATCAGCGACGGCCCGACCACCGGCTCGATCCGCATCAGCGCGCCGAGCGGGACCATGTTCCCGTCCTGGCTGCGCACGTACAATTTAAGAATATCCTCAGGATGCGTGCGATATGGCGAGTCCGCCTGGACGTAGACCTGCAGTGCCAGACCGAACTTGTTGAACTGATTGACGTAGCTCGACCCGAGATAGGAGGAGAGGGTGGCGAACACGTCGCCAACCGACACCCGCAGGCTCTCTGCCTTGGTACGGTCGATCAGCAGCCGCAGCTGCGGTACGTCGGTACGGAACGACGTGATCACATGCTGAAGCGCGGACTGGTCGTTCGCCGCGTCGACGACGCTCTGTGTCGTGGTCAGCAGCTTGCTGTAGTCGAAACTGCCGTCGCGCTGCTCGATTTGCATGGCGAAGCCGCCGGAATTGCCGATGCCCTGGATAGGCGGCGGCACGATCACGAAGCCGACGCCGTCGGTCAGCTTGTTCAGCGCCGTCTGCAGATGCGTCACGATGGAGCGGAGGTCCTGGCCTTTCGCCTTGCTGCGCACGCCCCAGTCCTTAAGGATCACGTAGGCCACGCCTGCATTCGCCAGCGTCGCGTTGTTGTCGAGCACCGATACCCCGGCAATCTGCACCACCTGATCGACGCCCGGCGTCGAGAGCGCGATTTGCGTCGCCTCGCCGAGCATGGCCTGGGTGCGCTCCACCGACGCCCCGTCCGGTAGTTGCACGCCGATGAGCGCGTAGCCCTGATCCTCATTCGGGATGAAGCCGGTCGGCAGGCTGGCGATGCCCCAGAAGCCGAGGCCGGCCAGCACCAAGGCGATCAGGACCATGATCGCGCTACGCTGCACCATCCAGCCAATCGCTGTAGCGTAGCCGTTCTCGAACCGGTCATAGACGTGGTTGAAGCCCCGATAGAAAATATTGCGCTTCTCCGGCGGCACGGAGGGGCGCAGCCACATCGCGCACTGGGTAGGCTTGAGGGTGACGGCGTTGATCGCGCTGATCAGCGCCGTGGCGGCAATGACCAGAGCGAATTGCGCGAACATGTTGCCGATGAGGCCGGGCAGGAACGCCGCCGGGATGAACACCGACATGAGCACGAGGGTGATGCCGATGATCGGGCCGAACAACTCGTGCATCGCCTTCACCGCCGCGTCGTGGCCGGACATCCCGCGCTCGATATAGCGGGCGACCCCTTCCACGATCACGATCGCGTCGTCCACCACGATGCCGATGGCCAACACGATCCCGAACAGCGTCGATATGTTGATGGTAAAGCCAAGTGCCGCCATCGCTGCGAATGAGCCGATGATGGTGACCGGCACCGTCGTCGCGGGCACCAGCGTGGCACGCCAGTCCTGCAGGAAAACCAGGATGACGATCAACACGAGCACCCCGGCCTCGATCAGGGTGACCCATACCTCGTGGATCGAGGCGGTGACGAATTTCGTCGTGTCGAACGGCACGCTATAGGTCAGGCCCTGTGGGAAGCTGCGCGCCAGCTCCGCCATCTTGGCGTTGACTTCCTTCTCCACATTCAAGGCGTTCGCGCCGGGTGTCTGGTAGATCGCGACACCGGCCGCCGGCTTGCCGTTCAGCTCGAAGCTCTGCGAGTAGGTCTGCGCCCCAAGCTCGACCCGTGCCACGTCCCTCAGGCGGACGATGCGGCCGCCATTGGCGCTCTGCGCCTTGACGACGATGTTGCCGAACTGGGTCGGATCATCGAGGCGCCCCTGAAGATCGACCGTGTACTGGAAGTCCTGGCCCTTCGGCACCGGCGGGATGCCGATCTGGCCGGCGGCAACCTGCTGGTTCTGCTGCTGCACGGCGTTGATCACGTCCTGCGGGACCAGGCCATAGGAAAACAGCTTCTTCGGATCCATCCAGATCCGCATCGCGTACTGGCCGACGCCGAACACCGTCACGTTGCCGACGCCGGGCAGGCGCGCCAACTCGTTGACCAAGTTGATGCTGGCGTAGTTGCTCATGAACAGGCTGTCGAAGTGCCCGCCCGGGGAGTTCAGCGCGACGATTTGCAGGATCGAGGTGGATTTCTTCTGCACCACCACGCCTTGCGCCTGCACCGCCTGTGGCAGCGAGGCAAGCGCCGCCGAAACCTTATTCTGCACCAGCACCTGGGCGAAGTTCAGGTCGGTGCCGATGTCGAAGGTGACCGTCAGCGTGTAGGTGCCGTCGCTCGCGCTGGTCGACTGCATGTAGATCATGTGTTCGACGCCGTTGACCTGCAGCTCGATCGGCTGGGCGACGGTGTCGATAACGGTCTGCGCGCTGGCGCCGGGATAGCGCGTGGTAACCGATACGGTGGGCGGCACGACGTTGGGGTATTGCGTGACCGGCAGGCCTATCACGGCGACGATGCCGATCAGCACGACGACGATGGCCAGCACGTTCGCCAGCACCGGCCGCTCGATGAAGAACTTCGAGATCATGGGCGGAGCCGTCCCGCCGTCACTTCGTCACCACCGACCCGGTCGACGCCTCCCCGGCCGACGCGATCGTCGTATTCGTCGCCGCGACCTTACGTCCGGGAACCGCGCGCCCGGCACCAGAAACAATGACGCGATCGTCCGGCTTGAGGCCGGTCTCGATGACCCGGAGGTCGCCGACCAGCGAGCCGGTCTTGACGAAGCGCTGCTTCACCTCGTCCTGGCCGTTGACCACCAACAGGTAGCTCCCTTGCTGGGCGGTGCCGATCGCGCGGTTCGGCACCAGCAGCGACGTCGTTGGCCGATCCGTCGTCGGCACGCGGATATGCACGAAGAACCCGGGGAGCAGCGTTCGGTCCGGGTTCTCAAATACGCCGCGCACCAAGATCGTGCCGGTCGCCGGGTCGAGTTCGGGGGCGATGTACTGGATGACGCCTTTGTGGGGGTATCCCTGCTCACTCATCAGGCCGATCTCGATCGGGATCTTGTCGAAGGTCGCCTGGGTGATCCGGTCGCTGCTGGTTCGGCTCGCGCGGATGCGCAGCACATCCTGCTCGCTGACGTTGAAGGTCACGTAAATCGGGTTGAGTTGGACGAGGGTGGCGAGCTTGGTATCGCCGGAGCTGCCGACCAGCGCGCCGACCGAGACCAGATGCTGGGTGGCCACACCGTCAAATGGCGCGGCGACATGGGTATAGCCCAGATTGATCGCGGCGATGGTGACGCCGGCCTGCGCGTTGGTCACGTCGCCCTGGTCGCTGTCCCGCTTGGCGCGCGCCTGGTCGAATGTGGCCTGCGCGCTCACGTTCTGGCGCAACAGGGTCTGCTGGCGATCGAACTCCAGCTGCGACTGCACCAGTTTCGCCTGTGCGATGGTCAGCGCCGCCTGTGCCTGCTGCAGCTGCGCCTGGTACGGCGCCTGCTCGATCACGAACAGGGTGTCGCCCCGCTTGACGGCCGCACCGTCCTTATAGTTGATCGCGGACACGAAGCCCTTCACGCGGGCCACAAGATTGATGGAGTTGACGGCGACGGTGTTGCCGGTCGCCTCCAGATAGCTCAGCACGGGTTGCTGTAGCGGGTGCGCCACACTGACCTGCGGTGGCGGCGGCGGTGCGAACTTATTCTCTTGCTTGCAGCCCCCCAGCAACACCGCGATCAGGAACGACGCGGCAAGCATGGCGGCACCGCGCTGACCGTGCGGCCTAGTCGGGCGGGCGTGCCCTGGTCCGAGCTGTCGCATTGTCTGTTACCCGAGGCGGAGGGTGGCCGATGTCAGCCGGCGCACGGTTGAACAATTTTACCCGGATTTCCCGGATGAGCGGATTCGTCCGCCGCAGGGCAGCCGCCTGGCTGGGCCTGACACCGAAGGAACATTCCACCGGCGGCAAGCAGCGCATGGGATGCCGGCACGATGCTGAGGATCTGCACCCATGCCCGCTCGATGCGCCCGCCGCCAGGAGAGGTGCGTCCAGATGCAGACTTGTGCGCGCCGTGTCCCGCGCACACGGCGTTCATATCGATACCGTCCACGTGCCACGCGCCTGATCCACGAACCGCCACCGACGACCAAGCTTCAAAGCTTTCGGTTCAGCACATCGTGCAGCATGGCTTTGTCCAGCGAAAGATAGGCCACCTGCGAGCACAGCACTCCGGACGGCGGGCGTGTGGTGCCCTTTGAGGCGCAAGCTCCGGCGGTTGAACTGCTCCTTGTGGATCCGGCGTAGCGGTTCGATGCCGCCGATGGTGATCACCGCAGTCCTGAATCGCTTGAGGCCGAGCATCGGGCCAAGCCGCAGCTTCACCCCACAGTGATTCTGCTCGATCAAGTTGTTCAGGTACTTCAACGAGCGCAGCTTCGCATCTCCAGGCAGCGGGCCATCGGCTTTCATCTCGCGCACCGCGCCGTGCGACGCCGCGTATCCATCCAAAGTGATCGCCCGCGATGGGCATCCCTGGTGGTTAATCGCCTTGCGGAAGGACGCGTTGGCTGCCCCATCGCGCTTGGCGCTGAGGCGAAAGTCTATGGTCTGGCCATCGCGGTCGCCCGCCCGATACAGGTACACCCACACACCCCGGATTTTCACGTAGGTCTCGTCAACACGCCACGAATGCCCGACCAGCCGAGCGAATCGGATCCAGCGTCGCTCGAGCTCCGGCGTGTAGTGCTGCCACCCAACGCATGATCGTGGTGTGGGCCAACGACAGGCCGCGTTCGACCACCATCTCGACCAGATCGCGGAAGCTGAGCTTGAAGCAGAGGTACCACCTCACACACAGGATGATGACCTCGCGATCGAAATGGCGGCCTCCGAACGGCTCTTCCATGGTCTGCGGCTTACCCATCGTCGAACCATAACCCGTTCAACACCCAGCATACCCGGTCCGGTTGCGCCATTTGCACCGGAACCATCCAAAGAAGGGTGGCAGTTCACGGCAACACGGGACTCTACTTCTGGTCGGAAGGAAGAAGGGGCGCACGGTCAGGTGCTTGTTCGGGTTTGGCGAAGAACATTCTTTATGGCGCTCATTCAACCACCAGATACCCCTGAGGAAGCGGACGCTCTCCAGGTCTTGGATCGCCGAGGCGGACAGGAAGGGACCACAAGGAAACGGGCGCCCCGAAGGCGCCCGCCACCGGTTGTCCGCCAGTACTCGCTTGATTCAGGACGAGATGATGCTGATCCCGTTGGCGCCGGTCGGGGAAGCGAAGGTGATCTGCGTGCCGTCCTTGAGCGTGACAGCATGGGCGCCGCTGCCGATGGCGGATTTGACGGCGTTCGCGGCGGCGTCCGAGTTGGCGGCGCCATACAAAGTGTCGAAGCCAGACAAAGCCAGCGTTTCGCCGGCGCGGGTATTGTAGAGGAAATCCACCCCCGGGGTAACGACGGTCTTGGTGATCGCGCTGAGCAGCTGGCTGTTGACCACCTCGAATGTGTCCTGGCCGGTGCCGCCGATCAGGCTGGTCTGACCGCTCCCGGCGACAAGGTGGTCCTTGCCCGTGCCGGCGAACAGGACGTCGTTGCCGCCGGTAAAGCTGCCGTAGATCTGGTCGTTTGTCTGGGACGGAGCACCGAAGAGGGTCTCGTTGCCGAGGCCCGCGACCAGCAACGCCCCGGGATTGTTGGCGCCCCCAGTCGAGGGGCTGTTGTAGACGAGGACGTTGTTGGCCGCGCCGACGACCGTGGCGCCTTGCGTGCCGCCGGTGATGACGTTGAGCGCCTGGGTTGGCGAGTTGTTGGCGTAGAAGAATACCGAGCCCGACCCGCCGATAATACCCGTCGGGCCCGGGGTCGCGCCGGCGAAGACGGTGTCGGCGCCGCCGGTGATGGTCACCAGGTTAGAGCCACCGCCCAGGCTCACCTGGCCAGTGCCGCTGAGGTTATAATGATCGAATCCGTCGCCCGCCGCGACAGCGTAATTGCCCGACAGGTTGAACGTGTCGCTGCCATTGCCGGCGGTGATGGAGGCGGACCCGACGGACGCGTTGGTGTAGTTGATGTTGCCAGCGCCGCCGAGGAAGCTGGGGCCGCCAGTGACCGTGAGGTTGGCGTTCATCGAGCCATCGACAAGGAAACCGTAGCCGAGGGGAACGTTCACCACCCCGCCGCTGGTGATCTCCAACACCTGCGAGGAGAACGGCGGCGGCGAACCCGGAGGCAGCGGGGCGACGCCGCCGCCAGCCACGCTAGCGATGTTCAGCGCGCCCGATGCCAACAGCCCGTTCAAGGTCGTGGCAATGCTTTGCGCCAGCGCCGTGTTGGCCGGATTGGTGAAATTATTGCTGACAATCGTGGAATTCGCGCCGGGGACGGTAATCGTTGCCATTTAGGATCTCCGTTTCGGCACAGCTGACGACGAGGGAAGCAAGGCGGATCAGCGGGATAGTCAATGATTCAAAAAATCACCTCGCGCAAGCGAAAAGCTAAGCGCGACAGATTCACGGAGGAATAACTCGTCTTCCCGGCCGCCCGATGCAGGAGCCAAACCCCAATCGGAACAGAGTGTTTGATTTCCGCGCCCTATCCAGATATTAGATAGCAACCCGTAACAAGCAGGCGCGTAATTCGTCGTGAAAAGACCCGCGCGACAAGTCGCGGCCATGTGGCCGCGATTAAATAAGCGACCCGGAACTCTTGCGATCACAGGAATGTGTTAATTGCGGCGGGCGATGGGCGGCTGAGGGCCGATCGCGCCAACAGTCATGCATCGCCTAGCAGGCTACTCGAAATTCGTGGCTGGCGGCGCGGGCTGAATTGCGATCCCTAAGCCCGGGTCTGCCGGTTGGTGGGGTTGGGATGCGAGCAAACGACGCGGTCAGCGGCAGGCTGTTCAGCTACGTGGAGCTTGAGAAGCGGGTGCCCGCCGATCACCCGCTGCGGGTGACTCGGGAGATCGTGAACGCGACGATGGCGGCCACGTGAGGGGAGTTTGACGCGCTCTACTCGCCGTTGGGCCGGGAATCGATCCCGCCGGAGCGGTTGCTGCGGGCGCTGCTGTTGCAGGCGCTCTACAGGCATTGTCAAGTTGGCGGGCCCTCCCGGATCACGGCAGTCTGCTTGGCGCGGCAATCGCGTCCGGCCCCTACTGCGGCTTCCGCTTCTCGGGCGAGGTCATGCAGCAGCAGGCGAAGCCCACCATCGGCTTGAAGAACCGCAGAAAGCGAGCCGGCTGGAACACCGACTATCTCGCAGCCGTCATCCAGCAGGCCGCCTAAGCGTTCACTCGATTCGTCTGCCTGCTGCGGCCGCTGGTGAACTGGCTCAACCGCTGCCCGATCACCGAAGGAACGACGGAGGCGCAGTATTGCGTCCATGCGACGTGCGACCGCCCCAACGTCGCCGATGTCCGGGACTTGCTGGACGAAACGCTGTCGCGGCCAGTTATCCCATCCAGGAGATCGAAACCTTGTCGGAGAGCGACGATCAGGTAGACTTGGCGGCCATCCTCGTGCCGACGATGGCTGCCCACGCCGAGTTGGACCAAGTGGTGCCACCTGGAACGCTCGCCGCTGGTGCGCTCGGCTACCTAGACCGTGGGCACCACGGCGTGAGTGCGACTTTGATCCGGCTATCCCGCGGAAGCCGCCTTACTCTTCGCGAGCCAGGAAGCGGGCGAACGCCAGCGTCGCTTCCGAGGCATGGTGCTCCATGCCGTCCGCGTCGGCTTCCACAGCCTGTCTGGGGACATATCCGTCAAGAAGAACCCGGTCCGCATCATCCGATCCCCTAACGTTTCACGCGACTGGATGGAGTATTTACCGGACGCGCGCTCGACTCCCGGTCCTCCCGCCGGGCCGCGTCCGACAGGACCCGGGCATTGGAGTTCGCGAGTCCGGCCTCGCTGCGGTCGACCCGCGCGACGCGCCTCCAATACTCGGCGGCTTCGCGATCGGCGGCGGCTCTATCCTTCGCCATGACAACCCTCCCCTGCCGCTATTCGGCGGCGCTGCGGTTGAACTTGCTGACTTTCACTTCCTGGACCAAGTCAGGTCGCCGGAAGTATATCGCCCGGCCGCAACGCAGCGGCTTCGCGCTCCGCGCGACGATGAACGCCTCGTCGGTGCGCGTGTCGTTCATTAACTCTTCCCGCCGGATCAGCGCCCGGCTGACCTCGTGATAGCTTTCATTCGAGCCGCGCGAGCGAGAGCCGGTCTCGAAGCTCTTGCCGCTCGTGCCGGTTTGGCTCCCCTGAGACGTCGCCATGACACCGTAGTTGCCGAATGTCTCTTCGAGCTCGCGGGCCGTGTCCAGGTCCTGTATGGCGGCATAGGTCCGATGCGAGACGCCATCGTACCACTCCCGCTTGCCCTCGCGCCCCCACTGCCTTTCGAGCTGTCCGACCGACTGGTAGAGAAGCTGGAGCGTGATCCCGTATTTCCGGCCGGCGTCGCGCGCGACCTCGACAATCTTCAGCGGTCCGAGGCGGGCGGCTTCGTCGAGCAGATAGAGGATGCGCCCTTGCACGGCGCCGTCCGCTTCATAGGCGGAGTTGAGTAACGCGCCGATAACGCAGCGAGCCAGCCCCGGCGTCGTATGCAGGGCCGACAGCGGCATTTGCAGGAACACCGAGGTCTTGCCGTGTCTCAGATCGGCGGTCCTGAACGAATCCCCCGAGACGATCGCAGCGAACGCCGGATTGGCGAGCCACGCCGTGGCCTCATCCGCGCTGGCGTAGATGCCCGAGAACGTCTCGTTCACCAGCCCTTTGAGGGTCCCCGCGTAGTCGCGGGCGAGCGGGCTTTTGCTGTCGGCGTGAATGCCGTCGAGAATCTTCCGCATCAGGGGCTCGGGAGCGGCGATGCCGCGACGGAGCGCGGCGAGCGTCTTGAGCGCGGGATCAAGGGAGTCGTCCCAAAGCATATGCGCCAGTAGGCACGCCACCAGAGCCTGACCACGAGACTGGAAGAACTCGGTCGATTTGTCACCACTGTTGGCCGGCGCGTCGCCGCTGACCCAGGAGACGACCGACAAGACGTTCGTGGCCGCGGTCGGGGAAGCCGTGTCGATCCAATCGAGCACGTTGAAACCGACGTCCGAACGGAGATCGAGCCGATGGACGGCATGGTGCATCTTCTGGCGTGCCGCTGCGGTCATCTGACCCAACTCGCCGGTCGGATCGAGGACGACGGCCGATCCCGTCCACGTGAGCAAGGTGGAAACGGCGCACATGCTCTTGAAGCTGCCGGCGCCGGCGAAGACGAGGCTATGCGTCGGGCCGGATACGCAGGGATCAATCAGCAGCGGCGTCGTGCCCCCCTTGCCCCAGGTCTTCCGGTTCGTGGGATCGAAGGGGACATGCGCGACCTTGTCCTGGTCGACCCGATAGGCTTCCCCGACCACCACGCCGCCGAAGCTCTTGTTGGCGCCAGGAAAGAGCTGGGCGGCTTTCGCGATCGACAGCCAGTCGGCGTGTCCGAGATTGTCGGTCCGGCCACGGATGGGCGCCGGCGGTCCGCCGAAGAGACGGGGGCGGATCGAGGGGCCGACGCGCTGGCCCCTCACGGCCAGGGCGACCGCGAAGACCACCAGCAGCGCCGTCGCCGCGGCGCCGCTGGCTTCGAGCCAGGTCGCGACGATCGGATTGTCGCGCGCCAGAAAGAAGTAGGTCCACCACTGGTAGAACGGGTGCGAGAAGCTGCCGATCAGCCCGGTGCCGAGGAGGAACACCAGCGAGGCGATGAGCGTCCACGCCGTAACCGCGAACACCGATCCGACGACGATCTTGGCGCCCACGACATTGCCCGATCCGTTGGACACGGCCTTCCTTCCTCAGTGTTGCGCGAGCAGATCGGCGACGGTCTCGCCCCGGCGCCGAGCATCAGCTTTCAGCCAGACTTCGCCGATTTCGTAGACCTCGCCGGTGGTCGCGAAGGGGACGATGACGTCGATCGCGGCCGACAGCATCTCGACCAGGGTGCGATCCTCCAGCGCGGCGCCTTGCTCGCTGCCCTTGACCAGGGAGAAGAGCTTCTTGAAGCCCTGGACCGGGTTAGCCCCGTGGATGGTCGAGATCGAGCCGGGATGACCCGACACGACTTCGTTGAGATAGGTCCAGGCCGCATCGTCGCGCATTTCACCGAGCAGGATGCGATCCGGCCGCATGCGCAGGCTGGCCTGGAGAAGACTCTCCGCCGTCACGCCGCCCAGGCCGATGCCGCTCTTCGAGTAGAGCAGGCGAACGTGGTTCGCGTGCGGGATGACCAGCTCAAGCGTGTCTTCGATCGTGACGATCCGTTCATCGGGGGGGATCGCCGAGATCAGCGTCTTTCCCATCGTCGTTTTCCCGGACCCAGTCGCGCCGCAGAGGAGCATGGTCATCCGGTTGCGCACGCACGCCCGGAAGAAGCCCTCGATGTCGCCGGAATCGTAGAGCGCGAGGACTTCCACCGAGTCGCGCTCCTGGCTTTCCTGCCGGTCAACCCATCGGTTCCAGCGGCCGGTCTGATATCGCCGGCTCACCTCGCCGAGCGCCGAGACAGAGGTTCCCGGACGCCGGATCGTCAGGCTGACCGTGCCGTGCGGAACAGACGGTGGAAGGCAGATTTGCAGCCGTTCGCCGCGCGGCAGTTCCGTCGCGCAAAGCGGGCTGCGGGGTCCTACGTCCTGCTTGCGCAGGGCGCCGGCGAGCACCGCGATGTCTTCCAGGTCGCCGTAGTCGAGCGGCAGGTCATGGCGCACGAAGACGCCGCGTTGACGGACGAAGGCTTCGCCGGGCTTGTTGATCGCGACCTCTTCCGTACTTGGATCGCCCAACCACGGCAGCACTGGGTCAAGCAGATAGAGGAGTTGGGGTGCCGCCTCACTGGCCATGGGTGTTCACGCGGAGCTTGTAGATGTCCGAGAAATCCAGATCCTTCGCGACGAAGATCGCGATGTTGTCGCCTTGGTTCTTTTCGAGCGTCGGCGGGAGGTTGAGGGACGCCTGAAGCGCGGTGTCCGCCAGTTCCTGCCCGTTGCCGGAAAACGAGTTGAAGTTGAGGCTGTTCGCGTTGTCGCCGCGGTTCAGGTTGGCCGCGAGCGCCGTCCCGGCCTGCAAGCCGCCCTGGATGACGCTCAGCATGATCGCGCTCCCGAACCGCTGGAGAAAGTGGTTGTCGACCGCGCCGGGCAGACCGGACCGGCCCAGTTCGTCGGTTCCGGGCGAGTCGAGCGCGATCACCGCGTGCTGGGGCGTCTCCGCGCGATCCCACAGGACGAAGATGCGGTTCTGGCCTTGCATCAGCCCGGAATGGATTTCGCCGACGATCTTCGTGCCCTTGTCGAGCAGCACCACGTCGCCGGTTGTGCTGCGAATGTCCCGCGGGATGACGCACTTCACGTAGCCCGGGAGTTGGGAATCAATCGCCGTTTGCAGAGTGCAGGGAATGATCGTGCCTTCCGTCAGCAGGAAATCCGGGTGCGGCAGGAGCGTCGCCTTGGTCGGCTGGACGATTGTCGGCTTGAGCCGGACCGAAAGCGTGTTGGGAGCGGGCACAGGCGCGGTCGCCCTTACCGGCGAGGCACTCCCTTCGGCCTGCGGAGATGCCGCCGAGGTCGGCAGGGGACCGGAAAACGCCAGGATCGGACTGTCCGCCGCCGTCTCGGCGGGGTGTCGCGGGGCGACCGGGAATGGCGTGAACGCGGCCGGGAACGGAGCGGCCGCCGGCTGCGGCAGCGGAATCTGGGGCGCGGGCGCGGCGGCGGGCGGCGGCGTCCGGAAATCCTGACCCGACGAGAAGGTGGCGTCGGCCCGTGGCACCGAATCGCCGGACTTCGGCTTGTGGAGCGCGCTGATCCAGATGAACGTCAGAAATACGACCAGCAGCAGGCCGGCGATGCCGACCTTCTGGGCGGACGTGAGGCCGGGCCGGGACGAGCCGGCGACCATCGAGCCTTGTTGGTCGATGTCTTGGCCCGAACCATGTGCCTGATCGCTCATCGAGGCGCCTCATTCGTCACCCGCCGGACGTCCGGGCTGACGGTGCCGGTGCCCGGGTTGTTGCCGACCGAGTTGAAGGCTTCGTTGAAGACGCAGAGCACGGTCTGGCCGTCGCGTAGCCGCCACTGGCGGGCGACCGCATCGACCTGGACCAGGTTGCCCTTCACCGAGTAATTCGCCGTCGCCTCTTTCCCATCCGGGTTGATGACGAAGATCGACGGGACGCGGACGTTGCCCGGGAAGCGGAACACGGTGGAGAAGCCGTTGTCCCAGACTTCGAGCGGCAGGATGCTGCGATCGCCTCGGGCGATGTAGCGCCAGTTGCGCGGCCCATAAAAAGGATCGCGGGACTCTTCCTCCATCCGAAAATGCGCTTCCTGGAGCTGATGCTGTGCCTGGCGCGCCGCCTCGTCGGCTGAGTGCTTCTTCGCCCACTGGAGAGCCGCCGCGCGCTTTTGCGCGGCGACATCGGCCGGGTAGGTGAACTGGACGCTGTAGTAGATGCCGGGGGCGTTGTCGTTCAGTGGCGCATCGACCGTCGTGACCTCGAACACGTACCGCCGCAGCCGGCCTTGCGCGTTCGTGGTGAGCACGATCACCGGCTGGAGGGCCAAGGCCGTTCGCGACTTGAAGAACAGGAAGTTCTTCGCCGGCGACGCTTTCAGATCCTTGCTGTCTGTGACCGCCACCTGCGTCACGGTCTCGTCCGGCGCGAAGCCCACGACCAGGGTCGCGCCCACGGCCGTCGAGAGATGGAACACCTGTGCCGGATCGTAGGCGATATACCGCATCCGCGAATCCCGCTCGCCCGCGACCGGGTCTTCCTCCGCCCGTGCCACAGAGGGGACGACGACGGCGAGACACAAAGTCACCAAGAGGAGCCGCCTCATTGCGCGCCGTCCTCCGCCGCTTGGTAGGACGTGACGATGATCCCGCCGGGATTGGTCAATCTGGCCGCTGCGGGAAGCCCGCTGACGGTCTCGAATTGCAAGGTCGCCGTCCACGTCGAAGGAGCCGGCGGCTGACCATACATCGTCAGAATGCGGCGGTAGCGGATTTGCACGACATGTGGCGCAATCGTCGCGGTGCCTATATGCCCGATGTCAATCTGGCCCTTCTTGGCGACCAGAACCTGTGGCGACCGAGGGTTCGGATAGTTGAACCAGCCCTGATACGCCGTCCGCACCGTGTTGTTGCTCATGCTGGACACGACGTCGTAGCCGTAGCGGGCGCTATCGTAGCTGTAGCCCTCGCGCAGCCGGACATACTCCCAGAGGGCGGCGTCGATGACCGCCTCGCTCCGGGTGGCGGGAAGGCGCGACAAGGTGACGGCGCTATCCACGCTGCCGTCGCCCCGCACCCACAGGTAGACCGGCACGATCTTCGTGAGCGGGAGCATGCCGGCGACGGTCCACGCCAAGCCAAGATTGGCGAGAATGGAGACCCCGGCGACGGCGGCCAGAACGCGGGAGATTCGATGCGCCGACCGCACTCGCGCCCGCTGGAATGATTCGACCTCCTTGTAGTGCTCCGAAAGGTTCGGGTGGTCGATCGGAAAGGCTTGATGTTCCTTGCTCATCCGTTGCTCGCGACCTTGCGGGGGTTCGTGAGATCAGCCGGGCTCGGTTGCCAATGTCCGGTGTTGAGCTGGAACACGGGACCCTTGCAGGCCGCGAGGGGTTCGCCGTTGCCGCACGCCGCCAGGGCAACCAAGGAGGCGGACAGAATCAGGGCTTTCATCATGGGTGCCTCCGGCTTTTTGGCGCAATTGATGGCCGGGCTGTCCGCCTCACGCTCCCGCCGCGGCAGCGCCG
>Ga0207933_1001851_pt1 | contig 14712 bp, 11 predicted proteins | sample NGESurdeep092012_4_FD_184488 | JGI IMG/M metagenome (GOLD analysis project Ga0207933, IMG submission 184488) | Arctic peat soil microbial communities from Barrow, Alaska - NGEE Surface sample F53-3 deep-092012 (SPAdes) | ecosystem: Environmental > Terrestrial > Soil > Wetlands > Peat ... | reverse complement strand
GGCCGCCCCCGTGTGGTCCCGACCTATGGGATTATGTAGCTAAAATCAATTTCCGGAATAATGCTTCAACCTTCCAAAACCATTTATTCCATCCTGATAAAATTGGCAGATGCATTCGCCCAAAAAAGTCTATTCCATAAAATCTTTTAATTTGTCCGTAGTCGAAAACATACGTTTAGCAGTCTTGTATTATTCAAATATCCTAAGGACAGCTGGTGATTATTAATTCATTTCTACAGTCAATATTTTAAATGTTCCCGGAATCATTTCCGGACGAAAGCTACCTTTAGAAGCAGGTTTAAAAAGAGCTGAAGGCAGATAAACCTTATGTGTCTTTTGGTCAACAGCGATCGTTCTTGCGCCCGGTTTGGTTACTACATTTCCGATTAAAATAAATTTATCATCTGACAACTCTTTAATAACTGTCAATGTGCCCTCGCCATTTGAGGAGTAAGCAGTTTTTAAGCCGTTATCAAAGCCTGCGCCGTCAGCCCCTTCTCCGGTAGGGAAACTTGCTATAACGTCGCCGTTAGTTGCGTTCATTACAATCATAAGTTTGTTTTCGCAAGTTGCAAACAAACGCATAGCCTCCCTGTCTATAGCAAGGCCAGAAGCACCGGTACCTGGTTTATTCGGCCACTGATGTGTAATTTTAAAGGTAGTGGCATCTATTACATCCACCTCCCCTTTTTCGGAATTGTTCACATAGATGTTTCCTTTACCATCACTTACTGCTGTTTCTGGCCAGCCGGTTAGTTGTATAGTGGCAACTACCGTATCAGCGGTTGGGTCAATCACTGTCATATTTTTACTCATGCCGTTGCACGAAATCACTTTGTTTGAAAAATCATCGTAGAAAATGCCATCGGCAAATTTTCCGGTTGGTACGTATTTAAGTATTTTATTTGTGGCAAGATCAAATACCAGTACTTTATTCCACGATCCGTTACTAATATACCCTTTGCCCAAAGCATGCACGAGTGCAATGCCATGTACATCCTTTTCGGTTTTAATTACCCCCAACGAGTCGCCGCTAATTTTGTCTAAAATATTCACCTGCGACCCATGGGACACATACAATTTTTCCGAAGCGGAATCAACAGTCATGTAATCATAGCCGCCGCCACTTTTAATATCAAATGTATTACTGATATGGTAAGCCGGTTTATTTTGAGCGTAGGACAATCCTGATGTTAAGATCATCAATGCCAGAAAATAATATCTTTTCATGTGTTTGTTTAAGTGTTATTATTTGAAGATTTTTAGTGCAGCGCAAAAGCAATATTACAAATTAGTTGGGAGTTTTTCCTCCGTGGTTCTTCAAGTTTCGAAGAAAAAAATTTCCGCCGACCTGGAACGGCCCTATTTCTCCGGACAACCGGGATCAAAAGTCTCAATAAAATCAAGTCCCACCTTTTTCAATACATTGTTTGAACCATTATTTCCACAGTCTGCCATTGCATAAACTTCTTTAGCGTCCAATTTATCAAATGCGTATTCTAACGAAGCGAATGCAGATTCAGTGGCCGTTCCTTTTCCTCAATATTTTTTAACCAGCCGGTAACCAAGGTCGTAATAATTCTTATGACGGTTGGTTTCATCTGTTACCAATTTCAATCCCGTCCAGCCTAAAAATTCATTACTCTTTTTGTTAATGATTGCCCATCGCCCAATTCCATTGTCAATATATTGTTGCCTGATAAAGTTTATCACCTCAACAGTTTGTTCCCTGCTTGCTACCGGTTTATTTCCTAAATATTTATGCACTTCCGGCGCAGCGTCGAGTTGATACATCCCTTCAACGTCTGTTGGAAGTATGTCTCTTAAAATCAGCCTTTCGGTTTCTGCTAATATTTTCATTTTGTTTATAGTTCGACGGGATTCTGCCTGAGATTAAAAATTACAGTAAAGCGATAAATTGGGAGGATTATTATTTTGATGAAATTGAAGAAGAAAAAGTTTTTGCTGAATGCCGTTGGTCAGGAGACCAAACGGCGGCATCCACTTTATGAGGAACACCGACAGATGCTGAAAACGAAACCTTAGTTATTAGGCACAGTTATTTTTTGTCGCCCTCTACAATTTTTGTAAAAAGGTTAACCCAAGCTTGTTTTAAATTGTCAGGCACACTTTCCATTATTTTCTCAAATTTGTTTTGTGCAACTTTTGCAACTTCGACTTTCCAGCCGTCATTGAGAGTTATGGAATTTTTATTTGCCCAAGCCTCAATCTGGTTTACAATTGGAACATTCTTTTGATAGTAATCTTCAAAGTATTGGTCACTCCTGTACATTCTATCAATGATTTGTAAAATGCTTTTTGGTGGAATTAAATCTTCAATTTCAAATTCACCATCAGTTAAAAATTGAGCTACTTCAAGAAGTTTGGCTTTTTCTTCTTTGTATCTTCCATTTGCCAATTGTTTTAAATAATCTCTTCCAACTCTATCCGAATCTAATAATACAAATGGCAATGAGTCATCTCTTGAAGAAACTAGCTTTGTCACAGGAGCCATTCCTCGTACTCCTCCTGTTGGTATGAATACAATTTCTTTTGAATTTTTCAACTCACCTTTTCCGATTAAATATCGTTTAATAAGACTCAGATAAATTTGGTCACTCGGACCTTCTACCAATACAGCAAACAACCAAGTAATAAAGTGTCTGAAACAGTTAAACCTAATGCGGCGTGAACTGGATATATTGATTTTGCGGCGTCAACTTCATTGTATCGAAGATTGGCAGAAACTTTTGTTCTGCCTGTTTCTGAGTCTACATAAACAGCTTTGACGTTCGCTAAATTTTCCATGTCTACCAAGAATGGAGAGTGTGATGTGTAAATCAATTGATTATCCTCTGAAAGTTTTCTAAAAAACTTTGCCAAATCGTATTGAGCCATAGGATGCAGTGACAAACCCGGTTCATCCAATAAGAGGATTGTATTAGAATGTTCTTCTTTAGTTTCCACAAGAAAGACTAGGAAAAAACTAAAAAACCATTGTAACCCTCGGCTTCTTCCTTCAAGTTCAATAGCCTCCGGTCGCAATTTGTCTGAAACATTAATTCTGAAATGATTTCCATCGGCTTCGAATTCAAAAATATAATCTCCTTGTAACCACCATTTCTTAAAGCTCTGGGTTAATTGTGATGCAGCAGAACGAAGTAAAATGCCTCTTTCTCTTTTTTTGTCTGCCCATGTTTTAATTTCTTCTTCAGTTAGGTCTTCTTCTTTTGTACTTACAACTCTTTGGTTATAGTCAAGTGTCTTAACAACAATACGTCTATCGTTTCCAAGTTCATAAATTTCTTCTGGTGAAAGATTTACGAACTTAAATAAAACCTTCAAAGTCCTAACTTTAGCTCTTGCGGATTCACCCAAGTCTGTTCTCTTAAAATCTTCAATTACTCTTGGAAGAAAAATTTCGCTGTCCAGATTTCCATAATCCGAGTAGTATACAAACGAAGGTATTCTTGCCAACACTTTTTTTCTGACTTCTGGTGTGGTTTCGATTGGCTTCCCGTCAAATGCTTCTATGAATTTCTTGATTTGTTCAGTTAAGTTTTGGCTGAAAAATTCAGGAAGGTTTTTCTTCTTTCCAAAATTTGATTCAATAAATGTTTGGATTGAAGTTATTATATCCTCGGTTTCCTTTTTGGAAAAATAATTTTCTGGTATTTCATCTTTTGTTGAAGAAATAAAAGCCTTTATGCTATTTTGTAATTCTACTGGCTCTTTCGAGAAAACTTCATTTGGGTATAATTTTTTCTCAAAGTCAAGAATAATTTCTTTCAGCCTGTCGACAGAATAGGAGTCGATTTTGGAATACGGAAAAGTAATATAATAGTTGCCGTCGTACATTCTTCTTACAAGAACTCTTCTAATTTGTTCAACGTCACAATTTAAGCCGGTGGATATTTCAGTTTGCAACTTTTCATCCAGTATAAAATCCGCAGCGATAAATACGTCCTGACTATGTTTGTCAGCTTTGTAATTACTGTAAAGATGTCGCGGGAAGTCATCCAAAGGTACAATTGGTTCCGCATTAGCAGGTTTAAGTTTCCATAATGCTAATAGGAGATTAGTTTTACCTGCTTCGTTCGTACCCACTAAACATGAGTTGTCAGAAACTTCAATCCAGTCGCTTTCTTCAATAGAGCGAAAGTTATAAACTTTAAATCTGTCAAGTCTTGTTGCCATATTGCTATTTTAGAATGTCTATATAATTGTGCCTAGCATTTAGTATTGATGCTATATGATGCAATATATCAAAAAAAATAAATTTATAACCAATCATTTAGCAATTATACTTTTTCTATTGATATATCGCCAATTCAATTTTAATTTTATCACTTTTTAATTTTATTCTTATCTAATAGTTTTCGGGAGATGATTTATCACCGCCCTTTAGTACTCTAGTCCAGTCGACAAGGTGTGTTCAAAAAAAAATTAAAAGCAAACCCCTTCGTCTTCCGCAAAAAATAATTATTTTACACTTCCTTCAACCTTTCTCAACAGCAAAGCAACAAATAATGAAAAATTGTATTCTGCTCTCTTCTTTTTATCAGCAAACAATTGTTCGCACAAACATCCAAACAACCAATGCATCTGAATGATAAAGAGTATCTCTAATGCCAGGGTGTGAATGTGATGATTGGGTGGGATTTAGAGAGGGCTGAAGGGAATTTAATTGTTACCTATCCCGGTGTAATCACAGTAAAAATTTATTACACAGATTTATCGTGTGCAAAGTATATTAAATCTTATTTTTATCAAAAACAGATAGCGATGAAAAAATTAATACTCTTAACTCTTATTACACTAACAATTCACACCATGTCAAATGCCCAGCAAAACCCACAACAACCTTTATTAAGACACGTCGTAATGTTTGGATGGAAAGATGGAACAGATACCAACCAAATTAATAAAATAGTAGCGGCGTTTAAGGAACTGCCTTCCAGGATTTCATTGATCAAATCTTTTGAGTGGGGCACCAATAATAGTCCTGAAGGTTTAAATGGTGGATTAACTTATTGCTTCCTTGTTACCTTCACCAGTGCGGCAGACAGGGATGCATATCTCATTCATCCGGCACACAAAGAATTTGTAAGCCAATTAAAACCTGCGCCGGAAAAACTAACTGTGCTGGATTACTGGGCGGAGAAATAGTTTGCGTATTTCCTACTGAGCTTCAACATCTTTCTTTTATAAACTATTTGGGGCCAATGTAAACTCCGGCAACATCATTTGTCTGCCAGACTTCATGGCAGATTCATGAGCAAGGATACCTACGCACGTGATATTTGCAGCCTGGCGCGCATTGGGGAATGGATCCCGTTCGTCTACCAACGCAGTCAAGAATTCATGAACCAAATGTGGGTGCGATCCACCATGGCCTGAGCCCTGGATGAATGACAAATGCTGATGGCTGTCTGCATCATACACTCCTGCGGTAGTAAAGGATTGAATGGCCTCCGGCAGAAGATGTGCATAGTCCGGAATTTTTACATGCCCCGGCGTTTCGCCTGTGTGTATTATAGAATCTTCGCCTTCTATCAAGGTCCATTCAAATGATTTTTTGGAGCCATACACATCAAAGCTTTCGCGGTATTGCCGGGCTGTGTTGAACAAAGAGCGGGTGACCTCCGCGGCTAAATCGGATTGATGAAATTTGATGTGGCAGGTTTCTATAGCAAAAGGGGAATTGTATTTGCTGATAAGGTGTTCGTCTATTCTTCCGGATCCTAAGCAGGAAACGTATTCCGCGTCGGCTTTTGCCAACGCAACAACGGGACCTACACAATGCGTGGCGTAATGCATAGGCGGCAAGCCTTCCCAATAGCCGGGCCATCCGGCCATCTCCTGCTGATGAGATGCTCTTAGAAATTGTAGCTTACCTAATTCGCCTTTTTCATACATCTCCTTTACAAACAAAAATTCACGGCTATACACTACCGTTTCCATCATCATATAAGTAAGGCCGGTTTCTTTAACCGCTTCTACTATCTTGCGGCAATCTTCTACGCTGGTAGCCATCGGCACCGTGCAAGCCACGTGCTTTCCAGCTTTCAGGGCTTTTATAGATTGTTCTGCATGATTTTGAATGGGCGTATTGATATGGACTGCATCTATAGTTTTATCTTTTAATAGTTCATCAAAATCGGTATATCGTTTTTCAATGTCAAACGCGTCGCCTACCTGGTTTAATTTTTCAACATTACGCTGGCAAATCGCATACATGTTGGCGTTAGGATGGCGTTGGTAAATCGGAATAAATTCTGCTCCAAAACCAAGACCTGCAATGGCGATATTTATTTTGTTTTTTTTCATGTGCATAAAGAATTAAGCGTTATAAATAAGTCTTTTTGATCTTGGTATCCTTCGTGGTTCAAGTGATTTTTCTTTTGCTTCGCAAAAGCTTTTTTACCACAAAGAGCACGAAGGAAAAATGCTTCGCATTTTTATAATAAATCACCGGGTTTTTTCAAAAAAAGAGCCACACCTTTGTCATTTGCGTCCAATAATGTTTTTCACGAAGCCCATTCTTTTAGAAACCGTAAACCCTCTTCAGCAAAGCTGTCCTGGCTTTCCGCCATTTTATGCCAGAAACAAACTGCACCGGCAAGCTCTTTGTTATCGGGCGTAAAACTTTCAATCGTTACAGTTCCTTCGTAATTAATTTTCTCAAGTCCTCTCTTATAATCATCCCAACGCGTTTGCCCGGTTCCGGGAGTACCACGGTAATTTTCAGAAACCTGTACATGAATTAATTGTTCACCGGCAGTGACAATTGCCTGTTCAATATTCCTTTCGTCAATGTTCATGTGAAATCCATCAACCATTATTTTTGCTGCCGGATGATTGATATCTTTTATCAAACGCATTACATCATCCACGGTATTAATCATATCAGATTCAAAACGATTTAAAGGTTCTAATGCAATTTGCAATCCCCTGGAAGATGCCATATCACACACCTTTCTTAAATTATTTACCGCCAGGTTCCACTCTATTTTTCGTTGCTCCGACGATACCATTCTTGCCTTACCTACAGCAGAATACATTGGGCCACCAAAAAAGCTACAATCCAGTTCCGCGCAAATCGTAAGACATGATTCAATGTAGGACAAACAGTTCTCGTGGATGGACTTATCTTCATGAGTAAGATCCCGCGTGGGGCCAAAAGCGCCGCAAACGTTTGCTTTCAGGTTATATAGACTTAAAGCTTCCTTTACAGCTTTAGTATTTATCAACGATGGATCTTCCACTGCAATTTCCACCACATCAAAACCCATTTTGGCAATCTTTGGGAACAATTCTTTTATGGATGCTGTGCTAAAAGGAGACGACCATAGCCATGTACTTACTCCATAGGTAATGTTTAAAGACATTTTTTTATGTTTTAAAAAGAAAACTGTAGTCAGCTCAAAGTACTACGCTTTTGTTATAAAAATTATACCCTTCGGTATTGAACTTTTACCTGGTCACTCTTAAAATTCCGCTCATCATACGCCAGTGCCCCGGGAACGTACACACGTAAGGATAATCTCCCGGCGTGTCTGGTACTTTAAAAGTCAGCGTGTATCTACCATTGGGATCAATGAGCGGCGTAGATGCCAACACATCAGGCGTCCGCGGAACATAATTAACTTTGGTCGCATCTCCGGCCTGTGCCTGCTTATCAGCAGCAGCGCCCACTTTCTCTTTCGATCCCGGTTTAATGATCACCAGGTTGTGCTGCATGAAATCTGGATTTTTTAATACGATCTGAATAGTCGTTCCTGCCTTTGCAGTAATCAATTTCTTATCATATTTCATCACATTTTTTACAGCGTTTAATGTAATTACTTTATCAATTTTAGCCACTGATTTTGGCGCAATTGAAATGCCGTCCAGCGTTTCTAATCTAACTTCAAGGTTCCCTCTAAGGAAGAAAGTGGAATCAGGATACTCCGCAATTCTATCATTCCCTTTTCCTGTCTCCATTCCCACACGCAAAGGTACTTGCAGTTCTTTTGTAAATAACCCCTTAGCCTTTGCGGTGTCCACCTCTTTATTATCAATGAACAAACGCATCGTTCCGTTTTTTTCTATCCCAGCTTTAAAGGAGAATGTTGCAGGTAGTTCCCCGGACGTAACAATTTCATAAGCCTTCGCATTTTGATTCACCTGGAAATGCAATGTATTATCGAGCATAAACAAACCATAACCATCCACCATATTACCCTGCGCCATTACCATTCCCTGCAAAGGAGATCCGGCATTTGCGTTTCGGGTAAGTTCCCCTGACACAAGTATTTCTTTGTTTTTAACCTCTGGTGAAAGAGCATCTTTGTTAGCCATATTATAAGTTCTTCTTAGCGGCATTTCACTTAACCTGCTGCCAAAGGCCAATCGCTGAGGCAGAGAGGCTTCCATCAATGAAGGGTTTTTATTAAGGCCTTTCTTTTTGAATGCTGCATCAAAAGTTTGCTGGTTAATTTTCGCGGCTATCGTCAATGCATATTTCAACCAGGTATCATTTACATTCTCTTCTTTTTCTGCCATGTTCAACAGGGTGGTGCCAATTTCGGAAGACGGCTTCATGTCAGTAGTGGCCAATACTGCGGCCAAACGAACCCTGAAATCTTTGTCTTCAAATACATTTGCGTTCTTCATAGCAATGAAAGTAGCCGGTGTTTTTGGCAACACTTCTATGGCAGCTCTTCTTACGCCGGCGGCAGGATGATTCATCGCTTTTATGGCGACGTCAATAGCTTCGTTATTGGTGCCATCAAAAGCATGCAATCCGTCCATAGTCCACAAAGCATGTATCGCAGGCGCGTTGATTCCTGTTTCATCTAATTGCTCGTTTTGTACCAATTTGTACAAAAAGGGCAACACTGATTTATCTCCATTTTCAACCAGTAAACGTTGCGCAGTAGTTCTCCAAAACATGTTTTTATTTGACAAGGCATTTATCAAACTTGCGACATCATTTTTGCTTAATTGTAGTGTATTTTTTTGATCATTGCCCTTATAAGCAATTCGGTAAATGCGGCCGCGTTCATGATCTCTTAATAGATTAACGTATGCATTGCCTTTACCATTTACCGCATCCACTCCGGAAGATTTTTTGGTGGGTGTTGGGTTATGCTGGATAATGAAGTCGTACCAATCAGCCACCCACAACGAGCCATCAGGGCCTACTTCAGCCTGTATCGGAGCAGCCCATTCATCAGCACTCGCCAACATATTCCATCCATCACCATACTCCCTGAACCCTGAACCTTGTTGTTCTAACAACACGCGATGTATCAACCGGCCGGTAGGTTCAGTTACAAAAGCTACCTTGTTCCAATATTCTTTGGGATACGTCCGCGCTGTATATAAACTATGGCCTGCAGCCGCAGTAAATCCGCCCTGTACATCTACCTGGCGCAGATTTTTGGTAGCTACGTGTATGCCGTAATGAGAATCAATTTTCTCTACTCCTGTTTCGTTGATGTTGGCTTTAGCAAAATATCTTTTGGGCATACCCAAAAATCCGCTATGCGTGTTATTAGCTGTGGAAATAAATGCATCAAACTCTTCCGAAAAACCTAAACCCCATGTGTTATTGCTGGTCGTGGAAAGAAATTCAAGTTTTTTGCCGTCAGGCGTAAACCGGTAAACCCCGCTTCCAAAGTGGAATGAATCTTTACCAACCTTACCATCGAAACCTGAATAGCCTACCACGCCCCAGATATGATTATCAAGTCCATATCGTAAGTTAGATGCCTGGGCGTGCGTATCGCTTTTCCCCCACCCTGTTATAACTGTTTCGCGTACATCTGCTTTGTCATCTCCATCGGCATCTTTTAAAAATAAAAATGACGGAGACTGGCTTACGATGATGCCGCCATTTACAAAAACAAAACTCGTGGGTATATTTAGTTTGTCTGCAAAAACAGTTACCTTATCTGCTTTGCCATCGCCATTGGTATCTTCCAGTATTTTAATGCGATCATCGCCGCGGTCATCTGTTTTTATTTCATTAGGGTAATCAACTGTTTCGATAACCCAAAGCCTTCCTCGCTCATCCCAGTTCATATAAATGGGATTAATGATATCAGGTTCTGAGGCAAACAACTGTAATTCAAAACCAACAGGCACTTGCATTAGCGACATAGACTGTTCCGGACTAAGTGATTGCTGCACTTTTGGTGCTGGGTCTCTCTTCTCATAATTGGGAACCGGACCATCAAAGTATGTTGGGGCAGCTATTTTAAACGCATCGAGGTTTGCTTTTGTCGCATCGTCTATTGCATAAAAAATCCCATTCTCTACCAACTTTAAAAAATCAGGTTTATTAAAAGTACTATCGTCATGACCATACGCCGTGTAAAAAACACGCCCCTTCCCGTAGGGCCTTATCCAGGTATAGGGTTCATGGTGATCGCCTTTTACTCTTTCCATCAGCACTTCTATATTTTTACTGATCTTATCGTGCACATAACTTTCATCTTTGGTGGTAAAGTTGTGAACGCCTTTCATTACCGGATTATCAGGCTCTATAATCGTCGAAGTAAAAGTTTCGAAGCCATGGCTTTTAAACTGGCCGCCAATCATTTCAACCACTTCGGGCGAATTACGAAAGCAATAAGAGGCACAATGCAGTGGTATAAAACCTTTGCCGTTTTTCACAAAATCAAGCAACGCTTTTTCCTGAGAAGAAGTGATAGAGTCATAATTGGCATACAACAATAGTCCGTCGTATTGTGCCAGTGTCTTTTCGTTGAGATCATCAGGATCTGTGGTATAGGTGATGTTGATACCATCTTTAAAATATTCTTTGGTTAATATATCTGCGAGCTGTTCAGAATTATGGTGTTTGCTCGTGTGGCCCAGAAACAGAATTTCGATTCGGCGGGGCTCGTTGGATAAATTTACATTGCGTGTGCGCTGTGTAAAAGCAGCCAGCATAATAACGCAACTAACTAATAAGAGCTTTTTTTGTAACATGCTTGTGAAATTATTGTCAGAGAATTGTCAAATATCTGTCAAAAAGACCAAAAGTATTCACAAAACAATTAGCTGATTAAGTCTTAATAAATTTTGTATATCCTCTCTTGATACGAGACAATTGTGTCATGCATTTTCGTCAACCTGGATGAGAACAATAATTTGATTTAAAATTATATTAAAATTTTAAAACAAGTGAAATTGGTTACTCTCAAAATAGGCGAAGACTATAAATGTTACTATGTTTGAATGATCGAAAAAAACCTCCAAAATGAAAATGATAAAATCATCGATAACGATTGGGATATTATTAATAGTGGCGTCGTGTAACAACAAACACATCACGACCAAAACAAAAGAAGATTCAAAGCCCGAGGCCCCGGATCAGCATACATCAGAAAAAGCTCTTGACTGGGCGGGCACATAGGCTGGAAGATTGCCCTGCGCCGATTGCATGGGAATAGAAGTAACTCTTGTACTAAATGATAACCAGACTTACGAACAAACATTGTTATACCTGGGAAAAAAAGATAGTTCTCTTAAAGAAAAAGGAAAATTCAACTGGAATAAAGAGGGCAATACAATTACGCTAATTTCAAAAAACAGCCCGTCTTTCCGGGTGAATGAAGGCCATATAGTGATGTTAGGAGACGATGGAAAAGAAGTGACCGGACCACTAGCGGACAAATATATCTTAAAGAAGAACTAGCCGATTGCTGGCTTTACAAAGCAGTAAACAAATAAAAGAACGATTTTTGTTTTAAGTTTTTAAAGGTCAGCTAAAAGGTTCTTCTGCCCATCCTCATTAAGTAAATAAAATCTGCCATGACAAGAGAAGAAAAATTTATGCACGAAGCTGTTTTACTTTCTGAAAAGGGAATAAAACATCATGAGGGCGGTCCTTTCGGATGCGTTATCGTTAAAGACAATCAAATTATTGGACGAGGGCACAACCAGGTAACGAGCACAAACGACCCTACGGCACATGCGGAAATTATTGCCATCCGTGATGCGTGTAAACATTTAGGAACTTTCAATCTTGAGGATTGCGAAATATATACTTCCTGCGAACCATGCCCGATGTGCCTTGGCGCTATTTATTGGGCACGACCAAAAATTGTTTATTATGCAAATACGCGTGAAGATGCCGCCGATATTGGGTTTGATGATTCTATGATCTACGACGAAATAAGCAAAGACTTGAAACACAGGAAGATTCAAGCTATTCATCTTGACAGCACGGAGGCAAAGAAAATCTTTTTGGAATGGGGCTGCAAGAAAGGGAAGATTGAGTATTGAGCGTTTGGCTCGTCACTCTTCCACAGCAAACAAACAAATTTCTTCAATTTCTATTCAGCTTAATTTTATGCTCTTACCTTGTTTCTATGGAACCGGTTTTTTTTATTTTTTACGATAAACCAACTGTTGAATCTTGGGATATTTACCTGTTAACCGCAAAATAATTTTTGACTTCCCGGATCAGAAACAAAAAAGAACAAGCCCCCTGTTTCGTCGGGTTTGAAAACTCAAATCAGTGTTTGGATAACTGTCTAGACGCAAAAACAAATCGTTTGTAAGGAATAGAAAACAGAAATCGGTTATGTATTTTTTTCATAGCAAGCATATTTTCTTTTTATTGAATGAAAAGAAAATCCAGAAATAGAAATTCATATTATTTGTTCGTCTACTGTAGCGAAGAGCAATGTAAAAGTGTGTAATCACCAAACAAACTGATTATTTTTCTGCGACTTCCAGGTTATTTTTATTCAGCCATCCACTCGTTGTTTTTCCAGCTGAATTGCTGTAAACCACATACACAAATCCATTCTTTTCTTCTATCGACGTTAGCGTTCTATGATTGGATACGTTAAGATAAAGATCACGCCTGGTATTGATATCCGGCTGGCTATAAAAGTAGGCTTTTGAGATTACCGTATAACTTTTCCCTTTATTATCGGCGCTATCCTTTGATAGATTGCTTTTTTTTGAACTTGCCATACTGTCAATTGAACCCAGTGACGATGCCTTAACTGTGTTAACTACAGCGGAATCAACAGTGGTTGCGACTGATTTTTTATTTTTATTGATCGTTTTCTTTCCGGAGAAAAAATTAAAATAAAAAAGGTAACCGAGGCCGACCAATAAAACGATTAATCCGGCAATAAAAATTATTTTTTTATTGCGGCGTATTTTTTTCGTCCGGGCATTATCCGGCTTAATGTTGTTGTCACCTGGTATTTGTTCTTTTTCAACGGAAACATGTTCACTGTATCTAAAATTATAATTCTTAGCTCTGATATCATCCGCATCAACATAAAAGCCGCGTCCCTGCTTTTCATTATTTCCATTATTAATAAAATGTGTTACAACATCCTCAGTTTGCCATAAGATATTTTTATCGTTATTGCTCGCCACGCCATCAAACTCTAATTTGTAAAACCAAACTTTATCAGTAAAGACTGAGGGCTCTTTCGAAAAAACCAGGATGGCCGCACCGTCAAATGCCGGGTTGCCATTATCGTTAATTGAAATTAAAGCATTGAATGTAAGGTTGTCTGTTATCTCCTTACGAATATCCATAAATTCATCCCCGGTATTAAATAAAATACGACCAGGAACGATTACAGCACAACGAGCGCCATCTTTAAAATTCTTTAGAATGAAATTGAGATAATGAATATCTTTTTTTAACGCGTCTTTTAATGAAGTGGCGTGCGAATTAAGATCGTTTTTACCGGAAAGAAAAACCATATTGGCGAGGAGAACGGTGACATCTTCATCGGCGATAGTATTAAGGGATGCAAAAATATCCAGCACTTTTATTTCGGGCGATGAAATCCCATTGAGAAATAGATTCATCCCACCAATGCGGAGGCTGGTTCCATCTGATTCAAACCCCTTCAGCTTATATGAATCAAAGTTAGGCTTCAATTCTTCCCCACTATTTTTGGCCAAATAGGTCGCGCAACTCACAAGGAGATTTCCACTTCCTGTTGTCGGATTCAAGATAACATCGTTCTTTTCAGGCCTGGCAATAGCCACCATCAGATCAGCAAGATACACGGGAAGGTAAGCATGACCGTTAGTATCAATATACTTCGCCTTGTTAAGAAGGTAGCTGAATATTTTTTCTTTCGTGCCATTATCGGCATCTTTTATAATTTTTATAATTCCGAGAGAAGTATCCAGTAATTTGGGAGTAGGCTGCATCAGCAAAATACCCTTAATATAATTTCCGTAAACCGGATGCAGCGAATAGGCGCTGCCTAACGCTGCACATCCGTTGCCTGCTAAAAAAAGCGCCCGAATATTGCTATCATCCGGATCATTAAAATAGTCACCTTTAATTTCTTCTTTCTTTCCTTTGGTGCCTGTGAAGATAAACGCTGGCAGGTTTTTTGAGTTTTTTATTGCCTCCTGGCTGCTAGGGGTTGTTCCCTGTTCGCTACTTATTTTTTTTACAAAAAAAAGATAGCTGAGCAGATCAAGAATAACTATAGGCTTCAACTCGCTTATTGGCCAGCAAGCGTTCCATTTTTCGTCTATATCATTTTGCAATTCCGGTGTAAGCATACTAAGAATGAATAATCCTTTTTTTTAATAGTTTAATATCTATAGAACATAAATTGTAACTATTCAGTCTCCAATTTAGCTATAAGTGATAAAGCATTCAAAACATTTTGTCCGGATTTAATGGTCGTGTCGATAATTGATCTCAAAACGGCGAAG
>Ga0207933_1001850_pt1 | contig 14715 bp, 12 predicted proteins | sample NGESurdeep092012_4_FD_184488 | JGI IMG/M metagenome (GOLD analysis project Ga0207933, IMG submission 184488) | Arctic peat soil microbial communities from Barrow, Alaska - NGEE Surface sample F53-3 deep-092012 (SPAdes) | ecosystem: Environmental > Terrestrial > Soil > Wetlands > Peat ... | reverse complement strand
CTGGAAGTGCCCAGCCGAAGTCTTCCTACCCAACTTCGACTTCGTGAAATACTGGCACCGTACCTTCAACCCCGTTGCACTTCAAACTTGAAACCGCCGCTGCTTTTCGGGCTGCTTTACACAATTTTCCTGTTTTGCATTTGGAGTTTTATTATGTGACTCGGGGCGATGGTGAGAATGTCGGGACAGACACGAAAGAGGCAGAATCGCGCTTGCGGGAGACGATTAGAAAGCATCGCGGAAGTAATAATCCTTTAGACACAGTGGAAGTGCATTACCTCGACTCTTGCTCTCTGCTTGGAATCGTTAGACAAAGGAGACAGAAGACGAGAGGATTAAAGTGGGCGAGTCAGCCAATCCCCATCGATAATGGCTATGTAGGGATAGTGCGGCTCGCCGATTATGTGGAGTTTTTAAGAAATGAATCTGGTGTACTAGACGAACTAATTTTTGAGTCGAACGTTCGCGGTAATCAGGGAAAGACGTCTGTGAATCGACAAATGCGAGCTGCATTGGATGCTGGCGGAACGCCAGATTTTTGGCAGCTTAACAATGGCGTTACGGTAACGTGCGCGAAAATCCAACCAGTTGATGCCTACAACTTGAGGATTGAAGATGCTCAAGTTGTCAATGGTCTGCAAACTTCCAGGCAGATTTTTGGACATTTTGTGGACAGCAAGGAAAGACCAGATACAGATGGGAGGAAGGTAATAGTAAAACTGATTCCAGTTTCAGATGATGCAATTAGAGACAAGATCATAACTGCGACCAACAATCAAAACCCCATCAAGTCCTCGACGCTGGTTCTTACTAAGCCTGTCCATCGAGATATTGAAGATACCTTCAAGGCTGCCGGATTTTTTTACGATAGGCGTCCTGGTTTTTATAAGGATCAGGGTGTACAAATTGAAAAGATCATCTCTCTAAACGAGGTTACACAAGCTGCGATTTCGATATTGCTGCACAGGCCCGATGATGCACGAGGAAGGCCTGGGGACTATATACGCGGAGAGGCGAAGAAGGTAAAAAAGAAGGGAATAGAAAAGCACAAACTGTTATTTAAGCCGCGCTCCGCCTCGAAGGCTATGGAGTTAAGGGTTTATCTGAAGTGCGTTTTGCTAGTGCGATCCGTTGAAGATTTCTTAGAATCTGTGCCAGAAATCGACCCTGGCGAGAGGCGAAATGTTCTGTTTCATATCTCCTATCATCTAGCGTGTACTGTTGTGGGCCATTCAGCGCCTAGCGTGGAGGATGTTTTCGTGGTCACCTCCTCCCAAATAACGCCCGATAGATTGCGGGGATCGTTCGATGCCGTGTTCAAGATATATACCGAACTTTCTGCAAAGGCTGATAATCCTGACATTGTGGCGAAGGGTGCCGATATGCTAACGCAAATTAAGGCGATGCTGCTTCCTCCCCCCGATTTGGATGGCCGTGTTTTGTCTAAGCCGGATAGGAAGATACGTGATGTTCTTAGTGCATTAGAATTTAGATGGTGAGGATTAATGAGCAATTCCGCCGAATTTACGCGCTTCTCTAGCCTCGTTTCTCGCGTTCTCTCTGTCCCCAAAACAGAGATACTCCGCCGTGAGGCGGAGTATCAGAGAGAAGCTGCAAAGAATCCCAAGCGCCGGGGGCCTAAACGGAAACCTTCCGCTGCCCCCGGCCCTGTCGCTTCCTAGAAGGCTGGTTGTTTTTCCAACCCCTTCCCGGTCAACTCTGCATATGTGAGACGCCGACCGACAATCTGCGTAGCCATCTTAAGGAAGCGCGTTGCAGCGGTGTGGCCGATGCGATTGTTGAACCGAAAGCATTGCTCATCCAAATAGCGGTCAAGGTGAAACGGCTCAACCGCTACATACGTCCCTGACAGGTTACGCTTCATTAATGACCAGAAGTTTTCTAGACCGTTGGTGTGTACCTGCCCATTGACATAGGTCTCGGCGTGATTCACAGTCTCATGGATGTAGCGGCGACGCAGTGTATCGTATACGACCGCCTCGTCTGTGTAGACTGCCGAGCCATACTTGACGTTCTTCAGAATCTCGGCCTGTAGCGTCTCGCGCTTTACGTTGGGAACTACCTTCGCGCGAACCTGACGAGATTCCCGATCCAACATGCCAACAACAGGAGCCTTATTGTCCCGGCGTTGCTCATATCCTTCAGCTAGGCTCTCGGGAAATTCTTCGCGCATCTTCTGAACTCTGTCCTTGTGCATGTTGCCGAGCTTGCCGCCGAAGAAAGCCTCATCCACCTCTACCGCAGTGGCTCCGAAGTCCTGACCATCGACAGCGGCGTCGGCAGCGCCACACGGGGCATTTCCGAGCGGTCCAGGGGTGCCTAACTTGCTGGCATAGTTCGTGTCCTTCATGGTCAAGCGCAGACGATGGAGCATATGCCATGCCGACTTTTGAGTGACGCCAAGGGATGCTGCAATCTCATGGCTGGAAACGCCGTTCTTGCAGTTGGCAATCATCCACATCGCCATCAGCCACTTGTCGAGACCGAGCGCAGAATCCTCGAAAATGGTTCCCACCTTGATAGAAAACTGAGCCTTGGCGTGACGGGTCTTGCACTGCCAGATGCGACGCGCTGCCATGTATGTCACCTTCTCCGAACCGCAGCGCGGGCAGGTAACGATTCCATCGGGCCAACGCATTGATACAAGGAAGTTTACGCAGTTATCGGCATCGCTGAAGTGAACGATTGCTTGCTGTAAGGTTGTGGGTACGTGTGCCATTCCTCAACAGTACAGAAAAATATCTGCGGAGTCAAGTATATTATTGCCCGCCCTGGAGCCCAACATTCTAAAGCCACTTAGCCCCGGGCAATAGAAAGAGAGGGAGGGGGAGGGGGGGCCTCCTATCCAACCAGATGTCCCATCTTCTCCTGCTTGGTTTGCAGGTAGCGCTCGAAGGTCGGCTCGCTGGGAATCGCGGCCGAGATGCGCTCAACGACGCTCACTCCCACGGACTCCAGGGCGGCCACCTTCTCCGGGTTGTTGGTCATCAGCCGGACCGAAGTCAGGCCGAGATACTTCAGAATCTCCGCCGGAAGCTCAAACTCACGGTGGTCGGCGCGATAGCCAAGCGACAGGTTCGCCTCGACGGTATCGAGGCCCTGGTCTTGCAGCTCATAGGCGCGCAGCTTGGCCATAAGCCCGATCCCGCGGCCTTCCTGCTGTTCATAGAGCAGGATGCCGGCGCCCTCGTCGGCGATCCGGGCCAGCGCAAGGTGCAGTTGGTCGTGGCAATCGCAGCGCAGTGAATGAAAAACGTCGCCGGTAAGGCACTGCGAGTGGATCCGCACGATCGGCGGCGCGGCACGGATATCGCCGAGCACCAGCGCGATCGCCGACTCAACACGTTTCCGCGGAGCGGGATCGTCGGCGGTCGCAGGCTCTGCGTGCTCCAGAATGCCTTCGAAGCCGAGAATGCGGAAGTGCGCCCAGCGCGTGGGAAAGTCGGCGTCGGCCACTTTGCGGATGCTGTCGAAAGCCATAACAGCATTATAGATTCCGCGGGAAGCAACTTCGATTCATGCAGCAACAACTCCTGCTTTCCTCTAAGCTCAACAACTCTGGGCTCCGGGCTGAACAAAACCCTCGTCCTTTCAACCTCTGCACGAAGCGTGCTTCAGAGAATTGAGGCGGCGCGTACAGTAGAGGCGTGAACGCTCCTGACTCGCTGATCGGAATTACCTTGCTGGTGGAACTCGGCGTCGCGGCAGCGGTCGCCAGTTCGCTCGCGCGCTCCGTGACATTCAAGCGCCTGTTGCTGGAGCCGCATCGCAGCCGCCGCGATTCCCTGAAGCTGATCGCAATGGTGTGCGTTCCGCTGATGCTCGGTGTGTGGATTCGCGTCCGCGTTCCGAACTTCCTCGCAGCGGACTTGTCCTTCGAAGCGACCGTCCTGCTGGCGCTGCTCATGGGCCCGCTTGCCGCCATTGCCGGCGCGGTACTGCTGGCAGTTCCTGCGGTGCTGCATCATGAGTATCTTGCGCTGCCCGTGAACATCGTTGTCGCTGTCATCTTCAGCGCGGCGGGAAGGTTCTTGCGTCCGGACGAAATCTGGTCGTTTTCGCCGTTGATCGACCTAAGCGTCTATCGCTGGGTGCGCGGCAAGGTAAAGTATCCGCATCTCGACAACCAGATGATCCTGCTCGGCCTGATTATGGCGATGCAGTTCGGCAGCAGCATGTTGGCGCACTTTTACCCACATCACTACTTCGATCTGTACTCGAAGACATGGTGGGTCGAACTGATGATCTGCGCCGCGCCGCCAGTCGTCGTCGGAATCCCACTGAAGATATGGAACACAATCCGCCTCGACCGCAAGCTGGAAGAGCAGGCCCGCTTGCTGACCGAAGCGCGGTTCGATGCGCTGCAACGTCAGATCAATCCGCACTTCCTGTTCAACACGCTCAACTCGATCGCATCGTTGATCCGCTCGAAGCCCGAACTCGCGCGCACGATGATCGTGAAGCTGGCCAACATTCTCCGCGTGCTGCTCAAGGACCGTGAAGCGTTCGTCCCATTCTCGGAGGAACTCGCATTCACGGACGACTATCTGGACATCGAAGTCGTCCGCTTCGGAGAGAAGCTCCGCGTCGTAAAGGAGATCGCGGAAGACACGCTGGACGTCGTCGTCCCCAGCATGTTGCTGCAACCGCTGATCGAGAACAGCATCAAGCACGGCCTCGAGCCGAGGATTTCGGGCGGCACGGTCACTCTCCGCAGCAAACTCGAAGGTGAACGCCTCATCGTCGAAGTCGAGGACGATGGTGTCGGCATGGAGCCGGGCCGCGTGGTGCATCCGCCTCCAGGCGGCCTCGTCCGGGAGAGTTCCGGAATCGGCATGAGAAACGTGCGCGAACGCATGGAAGTGCTCTACGGCGAAGGCGCAGTGGTAGAGGTGGTCAGCCGCCCCGGTCGCGGCACCAAGGTCCGCCTCGTCATGCCGCAGGTCGCGGGCAACGGATGGAACGCTCGCTGACATTGGCCGCACCACTCCGGGGTGACCCATCTTCGCCGCGCTTTTGCGGCTAAGGTGGGCATCGCACACCCCTTTGTTAGAATGAGTGCGGTGGGCTAAGGAATGGCGGAACTTGTAGAGATAATTTCGGGCGCTGGCGGACACGATATCGCCGTCGACCGCAGGCCCAGCCTCACGGACAGATTGCAGCATCGGATCACAAACAACCGACCTTCTGCGCAAAAGCGCACACAACGACAGAGGATGAAAATGACTGAGATTGCATCGATCCACGCACGCGAAATTCTGGACAGCCGCGGTAACCCGACCGTCGAAGCCGACGTTGTCCTTGAGGATGGAACGCGCGGCCGCGCCGCCGTTCCCAGCGGAGCTTCAACCGGCGAACACGAAGCTGTCGAGCTGCGCGATGGAGACAAGGAGCACTATCTCGGCAAAGGCGTTCTAAAGGCTGTCGAGAACGTCGAGTCCCTGATCGCGCCCGAACTCGCGGGAATGGATGCGGCAAACCAGCGCCTCATCGACGCAACCATGATCGCCATCGATGGCACAGAGAACAAGAGCAAGCTGGGCGCGAATGCCATCCTCGCGGTCTCTATGGCCTGTGCAAGGGCCTCCGCACAAGCACTCGGAGTGCCTCTTTACCGCTACATCGGCGGCGTGAACGCCTGCATCCTCCCCACGCCGATGATGAACATCCTGAACGGAGGAGCCCACGCCGACAACAACGTGGACTTCCAGGAATTCATGGTGATGCCCGTAGGCGCGGAGACGTTTTCGGACGCGCTGCGCTGGGGCACGGAAGTCTTCCACACGCTCAAAGGCGTCCTGAAGAAGAAGGGCTACAACACTGCTGTCGGTGATGAAGGCGGCTTCGCGCCGTCTCTGAAGTCGAACGTGGAAGCGCTGGAAGTAATCCTCGAGGCGATTCAACTCGCGGGCTACAAAGTCGGCGAGCAGATTGCGATTGCTCTCGATCCGGCGGCGAGCGAGTTCTACAACAAGGACATAGGTAAGTACGTCTTCAAGAAGTCGGACAAGAGCGAGAAGAGCTCGGAGCAGATGGCCGCGTACTGGGAAAGCTGGGTGCGGCAGTACCCGATCATCTCGATCGAAGACGGCCTCGCCGAAGACGACTGGACAGGCTGGAAGATTCTGTCGGAGAAGGTGGGACGGACGACGCAGCTTGTCGGCGATGATATTTTCGTCACCAATCCAAAGCGGTTGCAGCGCGGGATCGAAGAGGGCATTGGTAACTCGATCCTGGTGAAGGTGAATCAGATTGGAACTGTATCCGAGACGCTCGATTGCATTGAACTCGCTCGCCGCAATGGGTACACGTCGATCATTTCGCATCGCTCCGGCGAGACCGAAGACACGTTCATAGCGGACCTCGCCGTCGGCACCGGAGCAGGCCAGATCAAGACCGGTTCCGCATCGCGCACAGACCGCATCGCGAAGTACAACCAGTTGCTGCGGATTGAGGAAGAGCTTGGCCAGACGGCGCAGTTTCTTGGCCGGGCAAGTGTGAACTGCGCGGAGTAGTGACTGATCACAGAAATCCCGGCTTCAATCTGCTAACCTAACCCCTTAAGCAGCTTCCCATATGAAAAAAAACACCATTCTAAGTCTGAAGATCGAGAACCTCCTTTCCTTTGGGAGAGAGCCTTCCGAGGTTTCGGTCGGTGACCTGAATGTGCTCGTGGGATCGAATGGATCGGGAAAGTCTAATCTGATTGAAGTCTTGAATCTGATTCGCAATACTCCAAGAGACTTTGCTGGGGAGATTGGCGACGGCGGGGGGATCGCTGAATTCCTCTGGCAGGGCAAACCGAGGTCCAAAAGCGTTCTCGCAAACATCACCGTGACTTCGCTTCCCGCTGGTGTTCAAAAGCCTCTTAGCTACAGCCTGACCTTTACGCGAGACTCAGCTCAGGTGAGAATCGTCGATGAACGGATTGAGAATGGCCTTGCCGATCGAGGCCACAACAAGCCATATCTTTATTTTGATTTCAATCGCGGCCGTCCCGTTTTGAACGTTGCGGGCAGCCCACGCTCACTAAAACGAGAGGAAGTCGATCCTCAAAGATCGATACTCTCACAACGTCAGGATCCCGACCAATACCCAGAAGTCACCTATTTGGGTAAATTCTTTACAAGTTTCCGTCTTTACAGAAATTGGGATTTTGGCCCTGACTCGTTGATACGCGATCTTTATAGCGCATCTCAGAAGAACGATTATCTCGAGGAAGACATCGGCAATCTGGGCCTTATGCTCAATAGGTTTAGAGCGTTACCTGAAACAAGTTCCTCAATGCTCGATTACTTGAAGCTGTTTTATTCTGGCGCAGAAGACGTCCTGACACCTGTTCAAGGTGGGCTTATCGATCTTCGTATCCAGGAGTCTGGAGGTATTTCAATCCCTGCCTCCAGGCTTTCAGACGGTACGTTGAGGTGGCTCTCTCTTCTCGCGATCCTACTCAATCCGGTGCCCCCGCCAGTTGTCTGCATCGAAGAACCGGAGCTTGGGCTTCATCCGGATATGATCGGTCCGTTAGCTGATCTCCTGCGGTCTGCTTCAGAAAAGATGCAACTCTTCATCACAACCCACTCCGCCGATTTGATCGATGCTCTTTCCGATACACCTGAGGCTGTCATCGTGTGCGACAAGGTCAATGGGGCGACGCGACTCCGGCGATTGGAGAAAAAAGAACTTTCTTCGTGGCTCAGTTCTTATACTTTGGGTCAACTCTGGCGCACAGGTGAGCTCGGAGGGAATCGCTGGTGATCCATATTTATGTTGAAGGTGGTTCTGCCGGTGTGCAAAAGACCTATTGCAGAAGGGCATTCAAATCCTTCCTTGGCAAAGTTATACCTGAAGGAACTTTCACTGTGACAGCATGTGGTGATCGCAGGCGAACTTTCGATGCTTTCAAGTTGGCACTTACTATTCATTCCAATGACCACGTGATTCTTCTTGTAGATTCCGAGGAGCCGGTGACAATGGATGTGTGGGGACATCTTGGCGAACGAACGGGAGATGGTTGGGAAAAGCCCGAGGGGGCCAGAGATAATCAGGTCTATTTGATGGTTCAAGTCATGGAGTCTTGGTTTCTCGCTGATTCTGAATCCCTATCACAATACTTCGGAAATGGCTTTCTGCGCACCGCCTTGCCTCGTCGAAACAACCTTGAAGAGGTCCCGAAACTCGAAATCTACTCATCACTTGACAGAGCCGCAAAGAACACGAAGAAGGAGGTTTACCACAAGACGAGAGATGGTTTCGCCATTCTGGCAAGCATTTCTCCTTTCTTGGTCAGGCGCTCTTTTACCCATGCTGAGAGCCTGTTATCTACCCTTGAACAGACGGCTGTCTCATAAAGAATAGCTAACAACAACATTCTTTGAATGTTTTTGTTTCGGTCGAAGAAGGACAGAGTTTCGAATGTCAAAAAGTCCAATTATTCTTACGATTCTCGATGGCTGGGGTATTCGCGCGGAGACCAGCGGCAATGCAATCGCACTGGCGCGGAAGCCCACCTACGACCGCTTGCTGCGCGAGTATCCAAACACCGTGATCCGTGCGAGCGAGCAGTTTGTGGGTCTGCCGAGTGGGCAGATGGGGAACTCGGAAGTTGGGCATTTGAATTTAGGGGCGGGCAGAGTTGTGCGGATGGATATTTCGCGCATCGATACTGCCGTGGATTCGGGTGAGTTCTTTGCGGATGCGACGCTGCTGAAGGCGATGCGCCATGCGGCCGAGGGGAATCACGCGCTGCATTTGATTGGGCTGGTGTCCGATGGCGGCGTGCATTCGCATCAGCGGCACCTGCATTCGCTGCTGAAGATGGCGAAGATGCAGGGTTTGTCGCGGGTATTCGTTCACGCATTCATGGATGGCCGCGACACGATGCCGACCAGCGGCGCGGGATATCTCGAAGAGTTGCAGCAGAAGTTCAAAGAGTACGGCGTCGGCAAACTCGCCTGCGTAAGCGGACGCTACTTCGCGATGGACCGCGATCTGCGCTGGGAGAAAGAACGCAAAGCGTTCGACGCAATGGTGACCGGTCAGGCAGCGGGCGGAGCGTATCGCGATGCCGTTGTGCGCATACACGAGAGCTACAACAACGGAATCACCGACGAGTTTATCGAGCCCTTCGTCTGCATCGATGAAGCTGGCGAACCGGTAGGGCGAATTGCCGACCATGATGCTGTGATTTGCTTCAACTATCGCGCCGATCGCGTGCGCCAAATTACCCGTGTCCTGACTCGAAACAGCGGGTTGTCCGCAGATGGCGGTCTGTCTCTTCCGAAGGCAGCCGAGTTGGATGCGGAGATTCCGCGAAGCCTCGTGCCGACCGATTTGCACTACGTCACGATGACGCAGTACGACAAGAACTTCGCGCTGCCAATGGTGGTTCCCCCCGAGAGCATGGACAACCTGCTCGCGAACGTGATGACCATACACGACCTCCGCAACCTGCGCGTCGCCGAGACGGAAAAGTATGCGCACGTGACCTACTTCTTCAACGGCGGCATCGAGAAGCCGTTCGCCGGCGAGGAGCGCGAACTCGTGCAGTCGCAGAAAGTAGCGACCTACGATCTCGCGCCCGAAATGTCGGCGGAAGGCATCGCGGATGTCGTCATCCGCTCCATCAGCGACACTGCTTTCGATGTCATCATCGTGAACTTCGCGAACGCGGACATGGTCGGTCATTCAGGGATGATCGAGCCGACGGTAAAGGCTGTCGAGTGTATCGACGCACAACTCGCACGCATCTATCAAGCAGTGAAACAGCGGGGAGCCTCGTGGGTAATCACCGCCGACCACGGCAACGCGGAGATGCTCATCGATCCCGTAAGCGGCGGCCCGCACACCGCGCATACAACCAATCCAGTGCCGTTTATTCTCGTGACTGAACAGGGAAAGAAGATCGGCGTCCGTGATGGCGGTTCACTGCGGGATATTTCGCCCACGATGTTGTCCTTGATGGATTTAGAGTTGCCGAAGCAGATGACGGGTGGTGATCTGCGGGTAGTGCTGGGGTAGAGGGCGTCATGCAAATGGAGCGCTTGTTTTCCGCGGCGGAGTTGAATGCACAGGTCACCGACGGCATGGTGAAGATCTCACCGCATCCGGGCGGTGCTCTGCGGATTTTGAACTATACCAAGCGTGCGCAGTACACGCCGGAGCTATGGAACCACGTAACCGACCAATGTCGCGGACTGATCGTCGACGGCGAAGACGAGATTGTCGCTCGCCCGTTTGCGAAGTTCTGGAATTTGAACGATCCGCGCCATCCGGAGACACTGACAGAGAATCTGCCCGCCTATGCGCCCGTGCTCACCCGGAAGGTGGACGGAAGCCTGGGTATCGGATACCGGTTGGGTGGTTTGTGGTATGTGGCTACCAGGGGTTCATTTGTCAGCGAACAGGCGGAGTGGGCATCTGCATGGCTTGCCGCGAACTCGCCGTCGATCTGGCCGGAGGGATGGACACCGCTCTTTGAAATCGTTTATCCCGAGAACCAGATTGTGGTGCGATATGGCTTTTCCGGTCTTGTGCTGCTGGCGCTGGTACACATTGAAACCGGCGAAGAGGCGGCCTATGCCGACCTCGTCGAACATGGAGCGCGCAACGGGATTGCCGTGGTCGAGATGTTCGACCGGCCGCTGGAGCAAGCGGCGATCGAGGACGTTGCCAATGAAGAAGGCTATGTCGCGACCTGGGCCAGGGCAGGGACGCCGCCGCTGCGTTGCAAAATCAAGTATGGGAACTATGTTCGATTGCACCGGCTGTTGACCGGGACCAATGCCGCGACGGTTTGGGAAATGTTGCGCGACGGTTTGGACGTGGCCGCGCTGACGACGGACGTGCCGGATGAGTTTCGGGTTTGGATCGATGCGATGGTTGCCCGTTTCATTGAGGGCTTCCATAAGATTGAAGAAGCAGCTCGCGGGGCGATGGGTGCGTATTCGGGAGGCCGCGACTTCAAGGACGTCGAACAGAAGAAGGAGTTCGCGCTGTGGGTGCAGAAGGTACATAAGGAACTGGCGCCGATACTCTTCGCGATGAGTAACGGCAAGAGCTACGACGGAATTATCTGGAAGATGATTCGACCGCGTGGAGATGAACCTTCGTACAAGTGCGACGATGAGTAGACGTGCGGAGCGGCTTGTTGGGCCAGAGTGAGGCGGCCATTTTGAGGTGTCTGGCTACAGTTCACGCCGCCCTTCCAGCGCGCGGGTCATCGTGATTTCATCCGCATACTCAATATCCGAGCCGGCCGGCACACCCGTAGCGATGCGGGTAACGCGAAGCGCGGCGTGCGTCTTCCGAATCTCGTCGAGTAGATAACGCGCCGTTGCCTCGCCTTCGACCGTTGGACTCGTAGCCAATATCAGTTCGTCGGTTTCGGCGAGTCGAGGCCACAGGTTGCGGACGCGGAGTTGCTCCGGGCCGACGCCGTTGACCGGTGAAAGCGTCCCGTGGAGGACGTGGTAGAGGCCGTGAAAGCTGCGGGTCTTTTCGATGCCGGAGATGTTGGTCGGCTCTTCGACGATGCAGATGAGGCGGGTGTTGCGCGCAGGCGATGTGCAGTACGCGCAGGGATCGGTGTCCGTGATGTTGTTGCAGATCGAGCAGAGGCGAAGGTGCTTCTTGAGTGTAAGTATCGCGTCCGCGAGTGCGGCGGCGTCGCCTTCCGACGAACGCAGGATGTGGAACGCGAAGCGCTGCGCGGATTTCGTGCCGACTCCGGGCAGCTTGCGGAGCTGCTCGATGAGGCGCTCCATTGGTTCGGCAAAACGTGTAGCCATAAAGAAAGAGTGTAGAGGATAGAGTGTAGAGCGTAGAGAGAACGTTTAGAGGCCCGGAAGGCCGAGGCCGCCGAGCATGGAGTTGGCCTGCGCGGCTTCGGCTTCAGTGACTTTGCGGCCGGCTTCGTTGACGGCCGCGACGATGAGGTCTTCGAGCATCGTGATGTCGCCCGACGCGGCGGAAGCGGCTGCGGGCGCGATGGTGATCGTGAGCAACTCCTTCTTGCCGTTCATGCGGGCTGTGACTGCGCCGCCGCCCGAGCTGGCTTCGAAGGTTTGCGCGGTGAGGCGCTCGTCCATTTGCTGCTTCATCTGCTGCGCTTGTTCAAGCATCGCGCCGAGTTGAGACATGTCCATTTGGGTTCTCGGTTCTTGGTTGTGGGTTCTCGGTTGCGGGTTGTTGGTTCTTAGCTAGTCTTTGTCGCGAAGGTCGATGACGTTGCTGATCTCCGCGGAGAAGAGCTTCCGGGCTTGTTGCACGATTGGGTGCTTCTCAGCGAGTTCGTTGACGCTTCCCGCCGCTGCGGCGCGCTTTGGCTTGGGAGCAACGACAGCGCCTGCTTCTCCCGGAAGAAGGTTGAGACGGAGCTTCACGTTGTGCTGCGCGAGAACGGACTTGATGGTATTCAGCGCGTCGGCGTTGATGAGCAACGGCAGCATCGTGGCTGAAACTGTTGTTTGAACGGTGAGGGTGTCCGGGGTTGCGGTGAAGGTGGCGTCGGCCAGCTTGTCGGATGCGGATTGCTGGCCCTTGGTGGAGGCCAGAGCGTCGACGACGGCGTTCTGCAAGGCAGGGATATCGAGTGCCGTTTCAGCGGCAGGGACGAGGCGTGGGCCGTCGGCGGCTGGTCGAGGTGCGGGAGCTTCGGCGAGGGCGAGAGAGCCTACCGTTGCGGGTGTGGAGCTTACGACTTCCGGTTGCGGGCTACGTGCTTGCGGTTGTGGCGTTGCGGGTTGTGACGGCGGAGTGGTTGTTGAGGAGCGAGGGGTTGAGGGTTGAGGTGCGAGGGAGGATGCTGTCGCGCGGGCTGAGGGCGCCGCGCGGGGTGTGGTTTGTGGCGCGGGGCCGAGCTGGGAGAGGAGGTCTTCGACAGGGAGGAGACGCTGAACATGCACCAGCTTGAGGAGGCCTAGTTCGAGGTGGAAGCGCTGCTCCTGGCGGAACCCGAGGTCGTCGAAGGTGCGCAGCATGATGCTGAGGAAGCGGGACAGCTCCTCCTCGGTGAAGAGCAGCGCGGAACGGGCGGCGCGTTTGCGTTCCTCCGGGGATATCTGAAGCAGGTCGGCCGCGATGCCGGTTGCGTCGGCGTCGGGCGAGAGGTTGGTGATCTTCGCCACCGTACAGTTGCGGAGGTAGCGCACGAACTGGCGGGCAAGCTGCTGTGCTCCGTTGCCGGCGTCGAGGAGGCGGTTGACTATGGCCAGAACGTCGGCGGAGTTGTTCTCCGAGACGGCTTCGAGCACCTGTTCGTAGATCACGTTCGAGACCGTTCCCATCAGGTCGCGAACTTCGTCGGCGGAGAGCGCGGGACGACCGTCGACTGTCGGCGCGGAAGCGATGGCCTGGTCCATGATCGAGAGCGCGTCGCGCATCGAGCCGTCGCCGGCTTCGGCGAGGAGCGAGAGCGTGGCGTCGTCGGCGACGATGTTCTCCGCCTTCGCGATCAGTTGGAGCTGGCCGACGATGTCGTCGAGCTTGACGGCGTGGAAGCTGAAGTGCTGGCAGCGCGAGCGGATGGTTTGCGGTATGTCCTCGGGTTGCGTTGTGGCCATCATGAAGATGATGTGATCGGGTGGTTCTTCGAGCGTCTTGAGCAGGGCATTGAAGGCCGCATCGGTGATCTGGTGGGCTTCGTCGAGGATGTAGATCTTGTACTTGTCGCGCGACGGGCGATAGCGCGCGGCGTCGCGGAGCTCGCGAATTTCGTCGATGCCGCGGTTGGTGGCGGCGTCAATTTCGATGACGTCGACGGCATTGCCTTGACGGATTTCCAGGCAGGATTCGCAGTCGTTGCAGGGTTCGGGCGTGGGGCGTTTCGGTGTGCCGACTTCCGTCCGGCAGTTGAGGGCGGAGGCGAGAATGCGGGCGATGGTCGTCTTGCCGATGCCGCGATGGCCGGAAAAAATGTAGCCGTGAGCGATGCGATTTTGCGCCAGCGCGTTGAGCAGGGTGCGGGTGACGTGGTCCTGTCCGACGACGTCGGAGAAGAGGGTAGGGCGGTACTTGCGGGCTAGAACCTGATAGGCCATCGGCGAACTTGATTGTATCGCCCGCGGCTGTGGAGGCGTCTCCTGCTCCCGGGCCCCTCCCCCCGGTTATTGGCGGAAAGTGCCTTATCGAAATGGGTTAGGCCCGTACCCCCGGGTGGCGATGGCCGGGGTATGCTCATCAGCTTCCGGTTTCGGTGGCGTCCAGAGGGCGGCCCCCCTCCCCGGGGGTACTTTAGGCTTCAAAATTTAGACAGCACAGGACTTAGGTTTTTGGGGGTATACCCCTGGCTAGGCCCTGCCAGCCAAATGCGAAAGCCCAGCGGGTGGCCGGGCTTCGGTGGTTGCTCTGTATCTTCAGTATAGAGAGGGTGTCAATAGGTTGAGGGTTGGTGCAGTTTGTAAGTGGTTGATTTGGACGGGGGAAATAAATATTGGTTGTGGGCAGGAAGACACGGTTGGGGTTTTGGGTTGTCCACGAGATGAAGGGCGCTTGGGTGGTGGGAGTTCCGGCTTCGGTGGAACCCGCTCATGACGATGAGGCCGTCATGAACGGGGCACCCCTGCGTCAACGGACATGGGAGCGTGATCTTGCCCCCGGAAAACGTCTCTCTTAGCGAGCTGTTGTAATCGTGAAGAGGAGACTGTGATGGAGAAGTTGATACGTCGTCGTTTTACGTTGGAGTACAAGCAGGAG
>Ga0207933_1001848_pt1 | contig 14716 bp, 8 predicted proteins | sample NGESurdeep092012_4_FD_184488 | JGI IMG/M metagenome (GOLD analysis project Ga0207933, IMG submission 184488) | Arctic peat soil microbial communities from Barrow, Alaska - NGEE Surface sample F53-3 deep-092012 (SPAdes) | ecosystem: Environmental > Terrestrial > Soil > Wetlands > Peat ... | reverse complement strand
GTCGACCAGTTGGGTCTCGGCGCCCATGATGCGCGACAGCAGGATATTGCCCACGCGGTCGTAGACGGCATCCTCGTGCGGCACCCAGCTTTCCTGAATGAGGCGGCACTTCATCCCGATCTTCGCCGCCACCGCCGCGACCATCCGCGTGTGGTTCGACTGCACGCCGCCGATCGAGACCAACGTATCGGCACCGCTGGCGATCGCGTCGGGCACGATGTATTCGAGCTTGCGAAGCTTGTTGCCGCCGAACGCGAGGCCGGAGTTGCAGTCCTCCCGCTTGGCGAAGATCTCGACGCCGCCGCCGAGATGGGCGGTGAGGCGTGATAGCTTTTCGATCGGAGTGGGACCGAAGGTGAGAGGGTAGCGGGGGAAGTTCGCGAGCATGACCTGTTATCGCTCCAGTAGGCCGGGGGTGACGAATAACAGCACCGGCCGCGAGCGGTGACTCGTCGCAACCCCTCCCCCTAACCCCCTCCCGCAAGGGGAGATGATGCTTTGTTAAGTGCTTGACATTCCGGCGTATTTTTGTTAGACATACCACACACAGGTCCTACCCAGGTCTATGCGAATCAGGGGCTTAGGAAAAAATGTAACACAGAATCTGCACAGAGACATCCCCCAAATGGCATTCCTCCTCGACGCTCAGGAACTCAAGACCGGCCTCGTCATCTTCCGCCGGGCGGACGTGAAACACCGGAATTGGTATTGCCGGATCAAGCTGCCGAATGCGGACCGCTACAAGACGGTTTGCCTGAAGACTGCCGACATCGACGCCGCGCGCGAGCGGGCCTTCGATCAGGACGCGGATCTCCGCTTTCGCATCAAGCACGACGTTCCGATCTTCAATCGGCCCTTTAGCCAGATTGCCAAGGACTTCATTGATCTCCAGAAGGAGCGCGCCGAGGCCGGACAGATCGCCCCAGCCCGCTGGGAGCACGTCGATTCCGTCGTCCGGGCGCAGCTCAATCGCTATGTCGGTTCCGTGCAGATCAATTTGATCGGCCAGGACCGCTGGCTCGCTTATCCGCTCTGGCGGCAAAAAAATGGCAAGGGGGTCAATGGTCGCGTCAGCGACGCCTCCATCCGCTACGAGATGTCGATCTTTCGCTCGATCATGGCCTTTGCCGCTACCAAGAGATACATCGCCGAAAATCAGATGTTCAAGGGCAAACTCCCCTTGGCCAAAGTGCGGCGCGAGGAGTTCACGCCCGAAGAATACCGCAAGCTGCACACCTTCGCGCGGGCATGGGTCAAGCAGGCGCGAACTCCCCTTCACACCTGGTATCGCACCATCGTCTACAATTTCGTTCTCATCATGTGCAACACCGGCATGCGCCCGCCGGAGGCCAAGAACCTCCGCTGGCGCGATGTCGCCATCAGAACCGACGATCAAAACCGCAAGTTCGTCGTCCTGCATGTGAGGGGAAAAGACAAGTTCCGCAATCTGGTCGCCGCCCACAACGTCGCCGATTACCTCGAACGCATCCGCGCCATCGGCAAGGCGACCGAGCCGGACGATTTCGTCTTCACGAACGCGAAGGGCGAGCCAGCCGCTACGCTCTACAAGGAGCTGATCGCGACGCTCCTGACGGAGTCCGGCCTGGTGCGCAGTTCGTCCGGCAGCAGGCGCTCGACCTATTGTTTCCGCCACACCTACGCCACCTTCCGTCTGACGGAAGGCGTCGATGTGTATTTCTTGTCCAAGCAGATGGGCACGTCCGTCCAGATGATCGAAGATCACTATGGCCACATCAACCCGGTGAAGAATGCCGAGCGCATTCTTCAGGGTTTGCCGGGATGGGAGCCCATCGCCGCCGCGCCCCAGGCCGCCACCGAAACCGGCCGCGTGAACGCGGACGAAGCGAGGGCCAAGCCCGTCAGGCCGAAGGGCAAGGGGGCGCGCGGTTCTTGATTGAGACAGGAGGCCGGATCGACGCATCGAGATTCGGTGCGCCGGCAGCAAGGACTCAAGCCACGCTCAATGCGCCGCTGGCGCTGGATTGAGCGCGAAAGACACGCTCCAACAACATCACCACCACCATCAGCAGCAGCGCGCCGCCATGATGCTACTGTGTCGTGGAACACGAGTCTCCGAATCATGCCGCCGATGGTGGTGATCATGATCGCCGGCATCACATCGGCGCGTCTCACTCACCTGGTTGCCAAAACCCCGTATAGACGAATGCGCCCTTGATCGTCTCGCAATCCACAACCGACACGCCCTCGCCGCGGGCAATCTCATACCAGCTCGCCGCGACAGTACCCGCCATCTCCTTGACAATCCGCTCGGCTTCGTGGGGATCGAGAAGAAACCGCGCACTTTGCGATTTGAGATTGGCCGCGCTGGCATAGCGGCCGGCGTCGCCGCAAGTCATCGCCAGATCGCGCCGTTCGAGGCTGACCAGATTCATCGGCGTCAGGTCGTAGGCCGGCGACAGTTTCCAGTCCCGATCCCAGGCGATGATCGCGTGATTGCGCGGGTGATCATCGGTGTTGGTGATCAGCGCGTTGAAGCACATACGCCGGAACAGCTCTGCTGCATCCTTCTTCGGTGTCGAGGACACCCTCCGCAGCTCCTCCGCCAACGCGACGTAGGACCATTTATCCCGTGACTGGTAGGTGTCCTCGGCGCGCAGCAGCGTGAGGCCGCTCACCATCCGCGCACGGCGATAACCGCCTGTTGCCTTCTCGCGGTCGAACCGCTTGACCAGCAGCACGTCGCGCGCGCCGACGGTGTCGATCCGGCTCTCTGTCGCGGTGATACCGCAGTGCCGCGCCAGCACCAGCATCGCGCGCTCGACGCGGGCGTTGTTCCAGCGGTCGTCGGGTCGGCCGAATTTGGCGAGCCACAGTCCGTCGTCGTCTTCGACCACCGCTTTAGGGCGGGCGCCGCCCATCGAGGTGCCGAGCAGCACCAGATTCTTGACCTGGTCCTCTGTCACGCCTTCCGGCAGTTCCTCCTCCTTGGCAACGGCATCGGCGAGCGCCTGGAGTTTCGCCAGGGCAAGCGTCTTGTTGAATTTCCGCAGCGGTGCCGGTGGGGAGGGGCCAAGCCCGAACCCGAGCGCGCCGGCCCGGTCGTCCGGCGAGTGCAGCAGGTAATCAAGCTCGCCAAGCTGTCCGCCGACATGCCGTTCGATCAGCCGGCGACCCCAGAAGTCGGGACCGGCATCGCGTAGGGCGCCGAACACACCCTTGAGACTCGTGGTTTCGAAGGTGCCGCGGCCGAGCTTGAGTTCGACCGGATCGATATCGACGGCATCCGCGCGCTTCTGATAGTTCTGACCATAGACGAACCGACCGAGCGGGGTTCCCCGCCGGTCAACCGTCAACACGAAACGCCCTGCCGTGACGGCGGAGGTTTCGCCCGGCAGGGTGATATAGACGAAGCACTCATTGTTCGATGTCTTAGAAATCATCGCTCAGCCCGGCGGGCTTGCGCGCCCGCTTCCGTTCATGGGAGAGCGCCAGCGCCTGGCCCCGTTCGTCCCTGAGGGGATCGGCAACCTCGTCGAGTTGCCCGATCAGATCATAGGCCCACAGAAGCGCCGCATAGATGGCAACACCGCTCGAAGGCTGGCCTTTCTCGGCATCCATAACCGCGCGGCGGCCAGTGCCGATCTTCTCGGCCACCTCCGCCACGGTCAGGTTCCGCCGCGTCCGGGCCGTGCGCAGATTGGCGCCGAGGCGCTTCAATACCGTTTCCACGGCATGAGGCGGGGCGGCGAGGAGGGAGTTGCGGGTGGCCATGATCTCTCCAAAGCACCTTCTCTGGGTTAATGCGCTTTTGAAAGCATATAGAAGGATTGGCCCATTGTCAAGGAATATGTCCCCGAGAGCACATAAGGCATGTTTAAGTGCTCTGAGGAGCACAATTCTCAGGGCGGCAGCCGGCCCGGCAAGGATGCAGCTTGCAGATGCCGGAGAGGCCGAGATGCCGACCAAGACCGCCGCTCCTGTGTGCCGCGCAGATGCAGCGGCCGGCGGTGGTCTCCCTGGAGGTCGCCGGCCTGAAGGCCCAAGGACGACCACACGTTGCCAAATGCCGAACGGCCGAACCGGCCGTCGAGTTCGACGGGCCGGCCGTCGGCAGTCACCGCTTCTTAATCAGTTCGTCGGGGGACTCGACACCCTCGCGCTTCAGATGAGGTTGCGAATCGAACGAATCTGGAACACCATGGATCGTGTCCAAAAACCGCCCGGAACCTCCGCTGGTCGCACCGCCGGCAGCGACCGGTAACGCTGGCCCTCAATTCGAGGGAAAGGTCGGTGCGTTCTATCTTCTGTCGGTGCTTTCCAGCAGTGAACCGCGCGGCCTGCCGGGCGCGACCATCCGTACCGTTGAGTTCCAGCAGCGCGGGTCGGGTCGTCCTCTTGACGATGTGATCGTCCAGGCCACGAATGCCGATGGGTCCGCCGCGATCCTCGAAATCCAAGCAAAACGCACGCTGACCTTTACGACTTCCGACACGGAATTCACGGATGTCGTGGGACAGATGTGGGAGGCCGCGCAGAAGCCCGACTTCGAGACGACCCGGTACGAACTGGCCGTTGCGATCGCAAGGACGACCACGCGGGTGGAGCATGCGTGTCAGGAAGTTCTGCATTGGGCGCGGCAGTTCCCGGATGGCGCGACGTTCGCGACGCACATTAATCGCGAAAAATTCTCGTCCAAAGGGATGCGGAACTTCGTCGATGTTTTTCGCGCCAATCTCGCGATCGCGGGGGCGCCGACCGACGATGAGACCGTCTGGCGGTTGCTGCGTCGCTTCCAAATCTTGGTTTTCGATTTTGAATCGCCCGGGTCTGACTACGAGCATCGGGCGCGCGAGCGGGCGCGCCTCGCTCTTGGTACCGATCACGCCAACCGCGCGGCCGATTTATGGCCAATTCTGATTGACCAAGCTGGCGCCTGCGCAAGAGCTGGCGGAGCCCTCGACCGTCCTGCCGTAGTCACTCCGCTGAAGACGCAGCACGGGTTTCACTTCGATCAGCGAGCGGACCTGCGGTCCGTCGATGCCCGCTTGTCAGAGGCGGCGAACCGTGCGCTAGAGGAAATCAAGGATCAGGTTGGCGGTGTAAGGCTTGCCCGTACTGAACTGATTGATCAGGCCTATACGGCTCTTGATCCCCATCGCACGCTGCACATTGTCGGCGCACCCGGCGTCGGCAAGTCGTGGGTCATGAAACACCTCGCCCGACGCCTCCGGCCGGAGGGTCGTATCATCGTTCTCCGCAATGGTCGGATTATTCCGGGTGGCTGGCTTCCGATGGCCCATGCGATCGGCTGCACGGTGTCGCAGAATGAACTCTTCAACGAACTTGGCTGCGGCGGTGGCGCTACTCTGTTCATCGACAACATCGACCAAATCGATGACGCAGGCGACTGGGCTACGGTCACCGACCTACTCACAGGCGTCGCGCGAAACCCCGGCTGGCGTGCAGTCGTCACAGGTGGAGTCGGCAACCACGACTGGAAGACCAAGCTTCCGGAGGAGGTAGGCAACGCCGGCATAGCGACCTTGCAGGTCGAGGAAATCACCGACGACGAAACCGCCGTCCTCTCCGAAGGAAACCAGGCGCTCGCCATCATTCTGAGCAACGACCATCCGGCGCGAAGGATCGCGCGAAATCTATTCTACCTGTCGCGAATGATCGAACTTGGCACGGGCCAAGCGGAAGCCACGGCGGAGATCGCGACCGAAATAGATCTGGCTCGGTTGTGGTGGCGTTATGGCGGCGGACGCGGTGAGGATGACAGCAGGTTCGCCCGGCTAAAGGTTCTGCGGGCGATGGGAACACAGGTTGTCACTCACCCCAGCCGCGTGGCGTTCAAGGCCGACGATCTTTCCTCGCCGACCATAGCGGAATTGCTGCGGTTCGATAGTTTGCGGGAAGACATCAAGGGCGCGACGGTAGCCTTCCGGCACGATGTGCTATGCGACTGGACGGTTGGCTTTCTGCTTCATGAGGACAAAGAGCTGCTGAACGCTGTCCCAATGGACAGTCCGCTTCCGGCCGGCTTGGCTCGGGGCCTTGAAATCGCGGCGCGGCTCGCTATCGAAGGTGATACCACCGGCGCGCGCTGGTTGGTTCTGCTCGCCGCGGTCGAACGCGACGGCTGTCATGGAAGCTGGAAGCGCCCGGTGCTGCTGGCGTTGCCGCGCTCCGAACAGGCGTTCGCGCTGTTCCAAGGCCTGAAGTCAGTTCTCCTGGAATCCGATGGGCGCCGTCTGGGCGAGATCATCCGGCTGATGATTGCGATCGAGTCAGAATCGCTCGCCAAGGTGATCGCGCGCGTGCAGCCCTCCGTCGCCGTACCGTCGGGTGCGGCCGATTTGATCGTCCCGAAGGGGTTAGGCTGGACGTGGCTGGTGCTATGGCTTGTGGCAAATGCGAAATCGTTGCCCCCCGCGCTTATCCCGGACATCTCGAAAGCATTCCAGGCGTGGCTGATTTCGACGCAGAACCAGTCGCTCCCGTTCAATGCCGAAATCGTGGGCCTTCTCTTCGAATGGCTGGCGCTGATCGAGGACGCGATGACGCCCCGCATGTCGAGGGACACGCGGGACGAGCCGCCCAGTCTCAACATTCGCCACCTAAGGGATGTCCGCGACGAAATCCGGATGACGGCGTTTACGTTCTCCCACCTCAATCCGCTGGCGGCTGAGCGCTACCTCTCCGGCCTCGATCCCGACGCCGTCCGGCACCATGAGATGCAAGCCATCCTGTGCGCGCCGGGCACACTGGCGAAAGCCGCCCCTGCGGCGTTGGCGGATTTTGCGCGCGGCGCGATCATCGAGAAAGAAGACCCCGACGATGTTTACAGCAACAGGCGCGACCGGTTTGGGCCGTTCGGCGTGCACGACCATCTGTTCTCGCCGGCGTCGCCGGGTCAAGGCCCCTTCTTCGAGCTGTTGGAGCACGCACCGGCCGAAGGGCTGCCCTTAGTCCGGGCGTTGGTCGAGCACGCCACGCAATGGCGGCGCGACCAATACATCGAGGCGCGGCGGCCCTTTCCCCGGATTTCAATTCCGTTTCCGAGCGGCACGAAATCGTTCGAAGGCGACTGGTCAGTCTATAATTCGGCGCGCAGCGTCGCTCCTTCCGTGATCACCGCATCAGCGCTGATGGCGCTGGAAGCGTGGGGACATCTCCAGATCGAGGCCGGGCGGCCGTTCGAGGGTGTCCTGCATGACGTTCTTGGACCCGACGGTTCGAGCATCGCCTTCGTAGCGGTTGCCGTTGATCTGGCGCTGTCGCACTGGCGCGAAGCGCACGCCACGGCGTGGCCAATGGTGGCGACGCCTGAGCTGCTTGAGTTCGACGATGCGCGTCTGACGCATGACCGGACTGGCGTGAACCGAATGCTGGCTTTCGAGCAGGAGGCGAGCACTTCGCGCGTAAAGCGCGCCGACCTCGCCGCCAGACCGTCTCGGCGCAATCGGCTGTCGGACACCATCGGTCACTATGTGTTCCGCGCTGAGCCGAAGGAGCTTGAGGCGCTTCGCGCGGCGCTTGAGCAGGCCCGCAACGAGATTAAGCAGAAGCCGAACGATGGCGAAGACCCGATCAATGGGCTTCGCGCCACGGCTGACCGCGCGGTTCGCATGACCCACGCCGAACATTGGCCGCTTGTCAAAGTGACGCTCGCAGACGGCTCGGAGACGGAGGTGCACCAATTCCAGCCCGATCCGGAGGAGCTGCGGCTTATCAGTGTGGAGACCAAGCGTGTTGAGGCCAACATGCGGCATCACAATGTCCGCGCAAAAGTTCAGTTCGCCCTGTTCGACCGCGCCAAATCGACGGCCGAGATCGTGGCCGAAGCGATTGAGTGGGCAAAGGCGCAACCTGCGAACGCTGAACCGCAGCCGGCCGAGAATGATGAAGAGAAGAAGTTCGACAAAGAATGGGACCTGCGAGCCGTGGTCATGGCTGCGGCCCTCGCCGCACGCGACTATGAAGCGCCCGACCGCAGCGATGTCCTCAGTTGGGCGTTGCCGGTACTGCATGCCGCCGCGGTGGAAAAGGGTAAGGAATATCCTGGGAACGATCAGATCGAATACAACGTGACGGCCATCGGCGCCCTTGGTCTCATCGCCCAGTATCTGAGAGATCAGAATGGCGCCGCGCGTGACGCGCTCCTGCACCTCGCAAGCCACCAGCACCTCGCCGTGGTCAAAGCGCTTGGGCGCCACTTTCCGGACTTGGGTCGCCTCGACCCCCGCCTGCCTCGCGCGCTCGTTCGCATCGTAATGGCGAGTTCCATTCACACTCGCAGAAGTGACAGCGATTATCAAAACCGGGCGAGCCAACAAGCGTACCGGGAAAGAGTCGAGGCGTCGATTGCGGCGGAGCAGCGATGGTTGGACGGAACGGCGGATGAGCCGAACTGGCCTGAACTTCCGGCTTGGCTGTCGCGGCCGCGCCGCGGAATTCGTATTGGCGGCTGGACCGAGGACGACGATGACGCGCACGAAGTCGATGAGCCCGACCATTATGTGAGCGAACAGGCTCTCGGAGCGCTGGTCGTTCATCTCATTGGCCTGACAGTGGGGGAATTGCCGCCTTGGGTCGTTGCCTTTGCGGTGCACCTGATGCGGTGGACGGACGATGCCAACGGGCCGCATGGCGAGAACGACCGCGATCGGGACAACCGGCCATATACATGGAACGGCCACTTCTTCGATTTTGTTGGAATTCTGAGTGTGGCGCTGCCGCATGACGACGTGGTTGCGATGTTCATCGAGCCGATCACGCGGTTCAAGGACGAGGCTTTCCATGACGCTATGGCGGAGTTTTTGCGCGGCTTCGACCGTGCGACGCAGGCGACGGACACCAAAAAACCTGAGAACCCCGTGGCCGTTCGCGTGCTGTTGGCTGATCGCATCCGGCAAGGCTGGAACTTCAAACGTCTCGGGCGGGAGAAGGGATTCACGAGCGAAACGCATGCTGGTGATGCATTGAACGCAATGTTTTACCAGCCTCCGCGTTTCGCCAATCGCGGGCGACCAAGCATTCCCGACAATTGGGACGGCGTGGACGCGACCATGCCAACTCTGACCGCGCTCGTTACCGGGGCACCCACCTCCGGCTACATTGCAACCCTGTTCCTGAACTTGGTGGACTCCGCGCCGCATGTGGCACTGCTGCCCTTCGTCATAAAAGCGACCACGGCGTGGTGCTCCGCCTACGGTGTCGACACCAACTTCTGGTCCGAAAAGGACATCGGCGGCCGGGTGTGCGCCTGGCTCGATCGCACATTCACCGCCGATTCAACATCGGAGGGGGTTCTCGCTGGGGTCGCCGAAGATCTGATGAAGTGCCTTGATATCCTCATCCGGTCGGGTGTCGCTCAGGCTCGCGAAATCGAAGAACGAATTACCAACATGGAATCCAACCGGAAGGCTTCATAGCGCAGGGGAAATAAAAGACCATAGGTCCAGTCGATGGCCCAGCAGGGTGGTAGGCCACGATATAGGGCCGCGGGAAGGAGCGTATATCTATACGAAACCTGCCTGCCATATAACGGGAAACGCGAACGGGGGAGATGCATGTGGCCAAGGCTCAGTCCGCACCGGCGCAAACTAACCAAGCGTCAGACACCGACGGCAATGGCGCTCTCACTCGCCGCCCTCATCCTTCATGAGATCACGCCGGAATGGGATCGTGGAGGCAACTGCGAGTACTTCTCCGTGGCAAGCCGCTGGGCGAGATGATGGCGGGATAAAATTACGCGTATCGCAGTACTGTCGCCGGCTGACCCTCCCTTCTTCGAATAACGAAGTACTAAATTCGTTCCAGCAAATAACTCGCGAGCGCGCGAGCTGTCATGGCCGGCGCATCGATAGGGATTTGACGGTGACGACACATGCCGATGAGCAGTGCAGCCGCGAAGTTCCAGAAATGGCTATCAGCTGACAGGGGCGTGTTATCGAGGATTGTCCGGATGCGGGTTACCGCATTAGCTGCATCGGAACGAAGACCTCGTCCGCGATAGGGGTGCGAGCCTCAAAATTCACGGGCCCGTAGACGATGTCGCCGTTGGCGCCGCGCTTCACCGTCATGCAAAACTTTTTTAGCGTTACGCTGTTATGACACAGCCAGCGCAGAACATGGTCGCCGCCTTCCTTGATCTGAGCCCCATCATGGCCGACGGCATCGATGCTGCTAAGGCATTGCGCGACGGCACCAGCGGCAATATCCGAGAGGCTGAGGAGGTCAAGATATTCAAACGCCCTTGGCTGAAAAGGACGTGCGCCACCCAGAAGGCTGAACGCCTTGTTCGTGTAGAGCGGGAGAACGCCATTGAGAACGGCGAGCAACAGTTTGTGCTTCTCGGACGTTTCTCCAATCGCGTCATTATCCGTCATCCAGAAGACCTTCTGCCCTTAGAGGCTGTCTCGAAACGTTTCCGGCATGACGTCGTGAGGGCTGGGCGGCCGAGTCAAATCGTGATTCTTCCTGGGTTGCGACACCTTGGAAGCAATCTCGATGTGGACCCCGACCACCCGGCGGCAGCATAGCCGCGCGGGGCTGCGCTATGGAAGCGACCTGACCGATGCCGAATGGGCGATCCTCTGTTCGTTCCTGCCGTCCGAAGCCGCTTGCGGCCGCAAACGGGGCTACCCGATGCGGGAGATCGTCAATGCGATCTGCTATGTGTTGCGCGGCGGCATCGCGTGGCGGCTGATACCGGACAATTTCCCGCCTTGGGGCACGGTCTACCGATGGTTTGCGCGATTGCGCGACGATGGCACGTGGGAGACCATCAACCACCACTTGGTCATGCAGGACCGCGAGCGGACCGGGCGCGAGGCGAGCCCGACCGCTTCCGTCATCGACAGCCAAAGTGTCAAGACGACCGAAAGTGGCGGCGTGCGGGGCTACGATGGCGGCAAGAAGATCAAGGGACGCAAGCGGCACGCGATGGTGGATACCGACGGCCGGGCACTCAAGCTCCAGGCTCACGCGGCTGACATTCAGGACCGCGACGGGGCCGGGCCGCTGCTGCGCGCATCGCGCCCGAGTTGGCCGTTCGTGCAACCCGCCTTCGCCGACGCAGGATACCAGGGGCCGCGCGTCGCGTCGGCCAGTTCGATCCGCGTCGAAATCGTGCGCAAACCCGAAGGGCAGGTCGGTTTCGCCGTACATGCCCGCCGCTGGCTGGTCGAACGCTTCTTTGCCTGGATCAATCGCAACCGCCGCCTGGCCAAAGAGTTCGAGGCGACGATCGCGTCGGCAGAGGCATTCCTCTACGCAGCTTCCGCCATCCTGCTCCTACGCAGGCTCGCACGTTGAGCAACCGATTCGAAACGGACTCTTAGACCAAACTTGAGTGCTCATTGGGAAACCGATGATGCAGAACTGCCCAAATTCGGGGGAACCTGTCAGATGGCAATCCCGAGCCAAGCCCGGAAACGGGAAGGTGTAGAGACTAGACGGGTAGCACCTAAGGCCGCTGGTTCCAGCCGGCGGCTAAGGTGAAGGGATAGTCCAGACCCCAAACCCATCCTGGGCGCAAGCGCAGAGGATGGGGCGGCGAAAGCCGTAGCGGGTATGAAAATCCGTAGGCCCGAAAGGGCTGTGCCGGTTCGAGGCCGGGCGCCCGCACCAATCATCCGAAAAAGCGTACCCAACTCCCCGTAACGCCGATCGAATAGGTTTGGGAAGCCCGTAGGAGCTTTCCGCCATCTCAAGCGAGACGTTCAGCGGCTCGCCAGCGCGCTCCTTGCGGGCAGCGCCAATTGGGGTTCAGCCCCGATCCCAGGGCCGAACGGCCACCTCATCATGCTCAGACTCGACAAACAGGTTTTTGTACACTTCGGTCACTGCTTCTCTCCTTCGAGAAGGTCACACGGTAACCACGTAGCGTAATACTACCGTACATGGGTCAATAAGCTCTTAAGGCGGAATCTATTCCGTAGGCAGCCAATAAATGGGATTCGGCGGGAGATCGACGACAAGTAACGGCTTTACTTAGCGCAGGGACATGCTATACTGACAGCGCCGCAAAGAGCGGATACAGCAACACAAACACCAGCCCACCGACTACATGCCCATGCCATGCCAAAGACCCGCCGCACTCACGGCGGCGGTAGCGGCGCTGTTCGCCGTTTTGTGCGTCGCGCATGAGGCCAAGGCGCAATCAGCATCATTCATCGGCTCGCGCGTCACGACGACCGTGAGCGCGACCAACAGCACGACTCCCGCCCCCATCCCCGGCCTGTCGGCGACCCTGGCCGCAGGCGCGACCTACGCTTTCGACATTGAACTCTACACGACATCAGGCGCCGCAGGCGGCACCAGGTTCGACTTGAACGGCGGCACGGCCACCCCGACCGCACTCATCGGCGAGGCGGCTTACTTCCTGGGCGGGACAACCGGCTTTGCCGCGCTGACGACCCCGCTTTGCGTCAGCACCGGCATCATTGCTTGCCACATTGTCGGGACGATCACCGTCAAGGCGGGCGGCACTTTCATCCCCGAGTTCGCGCAATTCGCTGCCAACGGCATGGCATCAACCGTTGAACCCGGCTCGACCATGACCTTGCAGCTAATCCCGTAGGCCGCGCGGAGGTTTCAAACAGTCTTGCGCCACCCGTTCAAAATCCCGCCCTGCCAAAGACCCGCCGCGTTCAGGGCGGCGCTTGCGGCGCTGTTCGCCGTCCTGTGCGTTGCGCATGAGGCCAGGGCGCAATCGTCGCCCCTGACCATCGGCCAGCCCTGTGGCGCGCTCGACGGCACCCTTAATACCTACAACGTTAATCTGGCCTGCCCCTCCGGCACATGGGTGTATCATCCGCTGCAAATGGGCGCGTCGCCGGACGCCTGCAACGCCGCCGAGGCGGGCGAGATGGAATGGACGGGCAGCGCCTTTCAGGGCTGCACCGGCACGGCGTGGGTTCCGTTTCTCGGCGGGGCGGGCGGGGTGCTCGCGACCGGCAACGGCGGGACAGGCACCGGCACGACCTTCACGCAAGGCAGCGTGGTGTTCGCCGGAGCGAGCGGCATTTATGCGCAGGACAACGCGCAGTTGTTCTGGGATGACACCAATCATCGCTTCGGCATCGGCGTGGCCGTCCCTTCGCAAGCCTTAACCGTTGCGGGAAACATCGACATCACGGGTGCCAATGGCTACCTGACCGAAATCTCCAACGACGGAACGACGGGGACGACGGCGAGCAAGCTGGCGAAGCTGACCGCATCCGGCGCGGCGATTATCGCGGCGACGGCGGATACCGACGGCATGATCGGCGTCGTGACGGGGGGCGCTGGCACGACTGGCAACGCGCAGGTAGCCGTGGACGGGCAAGCGTCCTGCGTGTTCGACGGCGCGACGACGGCAGGGCATTTCGTCGCGATCAGCGCGACGACCGCAGGCGATTGCCACGACGCGGGCGCGGCGCGTTCCGCGACCAGCCAGACGATAGGCCGCGTTCTCAGCACCAATGGATCAAGCGGCACCTACACCGTGGAACTCGGCCTCAACGCGGCCAGTTCCGGCGCGATATCGGGCAGCGGCACGACCAACTATGTCGCCCGATGGACGCCTAACGGCTCAACGCTTGGCATCGGAACCTTGTATGACACGGGAACGCTGGTCGGCATCGGGACGACGGGGCCGGCGGCGGCGCTCGATGTGTATACCTCGGCCGGCATCGGCGCGATCGATCTGGGTGGCCAGAACGGCATCAGCTATCCCGCGAGCGACACCACGGCGGGGGGCAGCATCGCGATCGGCGTCGGAGCACTCGCGCATCAGCCGGCATCGGCGGCTTATGGCAACACGGCGGTCGGCTACCACACCCTCAACAGCGCGTCGATGACGACGGCGGCGATACAGAACACCGCCCTTGGCTATCTGGCACTACCCGTCGATACGAGCGGCAGCGCCAATGTGGCCATCGGGCAGCATGCGCTCCTAAATAACACGACCGGCAGCAACAACACTGCCATCGGGCAGGGTACTCTCTACTTCAATACGGCCGGCACTTTCAACGTGGCCATCGGGGATGGTGCCCTCGCAGACAACTCTACCACCGGAGGCAATGTGGCCGTCGGGTTTAACGCTCTCGGTAACGAGACGGGCGGCCTCGGCAACACCGCCACAGGGACTTATACCCTCTACTACGACACGACCGGGAGCGATAACACCGCCTTCGGATACGGCGCTCTCGCTGTCACGACCGGCAGCAGCAACACCGCTCTAGGCTACGGTGTGGCAGGAAGCACTTTTTTGACCGGCTCAAACAACATCCTGATCGGCACCAGCAGCGCCGTTAACACGCCCGCAGCCAATACCAGCCACTTTCTCGACATCGGCAATACGATCTTTGCCACAAGCACCATGACGGGAACCGTCGCGGCTCCGGCCGGCAGCGTCGGCATCGACACGACGACGCCGCAAGCCACGCTTGATGTGAATGGCTATGCGCGGCTAGCCTTGAATTCATCCGCTCCGGCGGCATGCGCGGCGGCGAACGAGGGCGCGATTGCACTGACGCATCTCGCACAAGTCTGCGTCTGTGACACGACGCCAGCGTGGAACGTCCTTAACACAGGTACGGCTTGCAGTTGGTAAGCGGTGCTCATCCATGCAATGCTTCACGCATTCCGCGTCCGTCCGCCCGCTCACACGCCGCGTAGCTTGCGCGAACGGTAATTGAGGCCGGACGCATGGCTTCAATCGGACGGTTCAGACCACAGTGGA
>Ga0207933_1001845_pt1 | contig 14723 bp, 15 predicted proteins | sample NGESurdeep092012_4_FD_184488 | JGI IMG/M metagenome (GOLD analysis project Ga0207933, IMG submission 184488) | Arctic peat soil microbial communities from Barrow, Alaska - NGEE Surface sample F53-3 deep-092012 (SPAdes) | ecosystem: Environmental > Terrestrial > Soil > Wetlands > Peat ... | reverse complement strand
GGTCGCCGACGTCGATGTCTACGTCCCGCACCAGGCCAATGTCCGAATCATCGACCACGCTGTGAAGAAGCTCGGGATCGAGAAGGAGAAGACAATCGTCAACGTCGAGAAGTACGGCAACACGTCGTCGGGGTCGATTCCCCTGGCGCTGGCCGACGCGGCTGATGACGGCCGGCTCGAACCGGGCAAGCTGGTGCTGCTGACCGGCATGGGGGCGGGCCTCACGTGGGGCTCGGCGCTGATCAGGTGGACACACGAAACGACTGGAGCTCTCGCATGACCAAGATCGCCTTCATGTTCCCCGGGCAGGGCTCGTTTGCGGCCGGGATGGGAAAGGACGTCGCCGAGTCGGTGCCCGAGGCGATGGCTGTGTACGACGAGGGCTCCGAGGCCTCCGGCATGGATCTGAAGGAGCTCTGCTTCCGGGGGCCGGTCGAGAACCTCGTCGACACGGAGGTGCAGCAGCCGGCGCTCGTCGCCACCTCGCTCGCGCTCAACGCAGCGCTGCGTACGCGGGGGATCGTCCCCCAGTTTGTCGTCGGCCACTCGGTGGGCGAGTTCGCCGCGCTCGGCTCGGCGGGCTCGATGGCCGCCCGCGATGCGATCGGGCTCGTCCGTGAGCGTGGCCTCGCGATGGCCGCGGTCGCGAGGGAGCATCCCGGCTCGATGGCAGCGATCCTCGGACTCGCCGACGAGGCCGTCGAGGCGCTCTGCAAGAAGATCTCGAACGTCTGGCCGGCGAATTACAACTGCCCGGGGCAGCTCGTCATCTCGGGTGAGACGCCGTCGGTTGACGAAGCGTGCATCGAGGCGGAGCGCGAAGGCGCGCGCCGGGCGATCCGCCTGCGCGTGTCGGGCGCGTTCCATTCGCCACTCGTTGCCAAGGCGGGCGAGGTCCTGCGTCCCGCGATCGAGAAGGTGCACATTGCGCAGGGGAGCGCCGCGTTCATGTCCACGGTGACGGCCAAGATCGAAGACGCACAGCGGTATCGCGAGCTGCTGATCGAGCAGCTCACCGCGCCGGTCCGGTTCACGCAGTCGGCCCGCGAGCTGATCAACCAGGGAGTCACGATCTTCGTGGAGGTAGGGCCCGGCAACGTGCTCGGCGGTTTACTGAAGAGGATCGACCGCAGCGTTCGGACCTTCTCGGTCAACGATCTGAAGTCGCTCGACGAAGTGACCGAGGCACTTGGCTAGCTTCGCCTCCCTGGAAGGCAAACGCGCGCTCGTCACCGGCGCCTCGCGAGGAATCGGCCGGGCGATCGCGGAAGAGCTTGCGCGGGCCGGCGCGCACGTCGTCGTCGGCTACCGGTCGGGGCGCGAGGAAGCCGAGCAGCTCGCGAGCGAGATCGGGGGAGCCGCGGTGCAGGCTGACGTCTCGTCGCCTGAAGATGCGCGGCGGCTCGTCGACGAGGCGGGCGACATCGACGTGCTGGTCAACAACGCCGGGCTGACGCGCGATGGGCTCCTCGCGCGCATGTCCGACGACGACTGGCGCACCGTGATCGACACCAATCTCAGCTCGGTCTTCTACACGTGCCGCGCGGTGACGCGGCCGATGATGAAGAAGCGTGCAGGCTCGATCGTCAACATCAGCTCCGTCGTCGGCGTACACGGAAACTGGGGCCAGACGAATTACGCGGCCTCCAAGGCGGGGATCATCGGCTTCACCAAATCGCTTGCCCGCGAGCTCGGATCGCGTGGAATCCGTGCCAACGTGGTCGCTCCCGGCTACGTCAAGACGCAGCTGACCGAGGTCCTGCCCGAGGAGGCGACGGCGGCGATGATTTCGAACACGCCGCTTGCGCGCGTGGCCGAGCCACATGAGGTTGCGGGGGCGGTACGCTTCCTCGCCTCCGAGGCGGCCTCGTTCATCACGGGCGAGGTGCTGCTGGTCGACGGTGGACTGGGGATGTAGGCATGGCAGGCGACGGACAGAGGCGTGTGGTGATCACGGGGCTCGGCATGGTCAGCCCCCTCGGCAACGACGTGCAGACGTCGTGGGCGTCGCTGATCGCCGGCGAGTCCGGCGCGGCGCCGATCACCGCGTTTGACCACACCGATTACAACGTCCACTTCGCGTGCGAGCTGAAGGACTTCGACCCGACCGTCTGGGTCGACCGGAAGGCGTCGCGCCGGATGGATCGCTTCGCCCAGATGATCTTGGCGGCGGCGCGGCAGGCCGAGGCCGACTCGGGTGTCGACATCTCGAGCGCACCCGACCGGTTCGGGTCGTCGATCGCGACCGGCATCGGCGGTCTGCAGAGCTATCAGGATTGCTACCACGTGCTCCTGACGCGCGGCCCCGACCGGGTGAGCCCGTTCTCGATCCCCTCGATCATCCCGAACATGGGCGCGGGCTGGGTCTCGATCGAGCTCGGCACGAGAGGCCCGTTGATGAGCGAGTGCACCGCGTGCGCGGCATCGAACATGGCGATCGGCGACGCGATGGACGAGATCCGGCTTGGCCGGGCGGACGTGATGTTCGCGGGCGGCACCGAGGCGCCGATCACCCAGGTCGGGATCGCCGGCTTCGACGCCATGCGCGCCCTCTCCCGCCGCAACGACGACCCGACGCATGCTTCGCGTCCGTTCGACCTCGAGCGCGACGGGCTGGTGATGGGCGAGGCGGCTGCTGTGCTGGTGCTGGAAGAGCTTGGTCGCGCCCAGGCGCGTGGAGCGAAGATCTACGCCGAGCTCGTGGGCTACGGCATCTCGTCGGACGCATCGCACATGACCGAGCCCGACCCGACGGGTGAGAATCCCGCGCGTGCAATGACGATGGCACTCAAGGATGCGGGCGTCGCTCCCACCGAGGTGGGCTACGTGAACGCGCATGCGACGTCGACTCCGCTCGGCGACTCCGCCGAGACGCGCGTGATCAAGCTTGCGTTCGGCGAGGAGCACGCGCGGAAGCTCGCCGTGTCGTCGACAAAGGGCGCGACGGGCCATTGCTTCGGCGCCGCGGGCGCCGTCGAGGCGGTCTTCTCGGTGCTGGCGCTTGCCGATCGCAAAGCGCCGCCGACGATCAACTACGAGTTTCCCGATCCCGATTGCGATCTCGACTACGTCCCGAACGTCGCGCGTGATCTGCCCGACCTGGACGTCGTCGTCTCGAACTCGTTCGGCTTCGGCGGTCACAACGCATCGCTCGTGCTGCGTCGCTTCGAGCCGTAGCCGCCGGCGGCTACGTGCGTAGGAAAACAGCGCTTCGCCCGCGAACCGGGCGGGTATGGCTGTCCGGGATGCCCCCTACCGTCATACCGTGCGTCTGATCGAGGTCGGTGGTCGCCCGGTCGAGCTGCAGGTCCGCCGGTCCTCCCGGGTGCGCAGCGACCGCATCTACTTCCGGCAAGGTCAGCCGCCCGAGCTCGTCGTCCGGCCGCGTGCGACGGAGGAGCAGATCGCAGCAGCGATCGACTACCACCTGCCGTGGCTGGAACGGCAGCTCGCGTCGATGCAAGAGGCGCGGCTCGGGCTCGACCGGCTGACGCTGACCGAAGATCAGGGCCGCACCGAGGCGCGCGCGCGGATCTCGCTGATCGCGCAGTCCGAGGCGATCGCGCTCGGCGTTGCCTACCGGCGCCTGACCCTCCGTGACCAGCGCAGCCGCTGGGGGTCGTGCTCGAGCAAGGGAACGCTCAGCTTCAACTGGCGACTCGTGCTGGCTCCGCACGACGTCCTCGACTACGTCGTGGTGCACGAGGTCTGCCACCTGGTCGAGCACCATCACCGCCCCAGCTTCTGGCGGCTCGTCGAGCGCCGCCGCCCGCAGTACCGCGAGCAGAAGCGCTGGCTCGACGCCTACGGCTGGGAGATCCTGGCCTACCGGCCGCCTGAAGAAGCGGGCGCGTAAGCATGAGAGCCTCTCACAAAATAAGCGTTGTGTCGCCCGGCCGCGCTCGGCGGCACGATGCTGCGTCCTCGGTCGGGCCAATAGAACACCGCTATTGACCCTCCCTGCGTCCTTGCCTCGCACTCGCCGATCGCACCCGGATCGACGAACGTCATTCTGTGAGAGGCTCTCCGTATGGAGCGCTGGGCGACCTTCGACTGTTACGGGACGCTGATCGACTGGAACGGCGGCGTCCGCGCCGAGCTGTCCCGCCTCTTCGGGGAGGGCCGTGCAGACGAGCGGCTTGCCCGCTACCACGAGCTCGAGCCGGAGCTGCAGCGCGACGGCACGCTCAGCTACCGCGATGTGGTCACCGAGGCGATGCGACGGCTGGGCGCTCCCGCCGGCGCGGAGCACGGGCTCGCCGATTCACTCCCCGGCTGGCGCGCGTTCCCCGAGGTTCACGGGGCGCTCGAGGAGCTGCGTGCGCGTGGTTGGCGGCTCGCCATCCTGTCGAACACCGACGACGACTTCATCGCCGCATCCCAGGTGCAGATCGGTGTGCCGTTCGACGAGATCGTCGTCGCGCAGGAGATCAGTTCGTACAAGCCGGCGCACAAGCACTGGGAGGCGTTCTTCGAGCGAACGCGCGCGCCGCGCGCAGGTCACGTGCACGTCGCAGCCTCCCAGTTCCACGACATCGGTCCGGCGAACGAGCTTGGTTTGCGCAGCGTTTGGATCAATCGCACGGGCGGGGCCGGGTCTGCACGGCCCACCCGCGAGCTTGCCGATTTGCTCGCGCTGCCCGAGACGCTCGACGAGCTCGTGCCCGCGTCGGCGTGAGCGCGCTGCGTGCGCGCTGCCCCGACTGCCGCACTCTGACGGCGGTAGCGATCGGCCCCGAGTACCAGTGTCACGCCTGTGGCCGCGAGTTCGCGGCGGGGCTGCTCCGTGTCCCGCGCGCCTGGGGGGCTGACGGCGACGCGATGGCCGAGGCCGCTCGAATGACGCTGCCGTGGCCTGAAGCGGCGATCGTCGACGAGGACACGCTGGACGCTCAGATCGAACAGACCGCGCGCGAGCTGCCCGCGCGGCCGCTCGTGCTCGGTGGCTGCTGCTGCGCGCACGTCGGCGCCGTTCGCGAGCTCGCTCGGCGTCACGGCAGGGTCGCGGTCGTGTGGATCGACGCGCACGGCGACCTGAACACGCCCGAAACCTCGCCGTCGGGGAACGTGTGGGGAATGCCATTGCGGATGCTGATCGACGCGGGCGACGTCGACCCGAGTGACGTCACGCTGCTCGGGGCGCGCAACCTCGACCCGCCGGAGGAGGAGTTCATCGCCGCCGCCGGGATCCGTCGCGCGCTCGAAGAGTTGCCCGAGCATGTCTACGTCGCGCTGGACTGCGACGTGATCGAGCCGGGCGAGCTCGACGTCTTCATGCCGGAGCCCGGCGGGCTGCCGCTCGGCGACCTGGAGGAGCTTCTGGCCTCGCTGCCCCGGCCCGTGGGGGCTGGATTGACCGGGCTGCGCCCGTCGGCGCGGAACGAGGCTGCCCTCGAGCGCCTCGGACACGCGCTCGGCTTGTAACCGGTCGCCCCGGACGAGGGGTCTAAGCTCTACCCATGCCTGAGGCCCGGATCGACGTCCAGGTCGAGCACAAGCACGCTCCGCCCCCGACCGACAAGAAGCACCCCAACACCTGCCCCAAGTGCGGGTCGCACTATCGCGACGACGAGCTCGAGTCGGCGCTGTGGGTGTGCGCCCATTGTGGCCATCACTTCTCGATGCGAGCTCGCGCGCGAATCGCCTGGTACGCCGATGCAGGCACGTTCGTCGAAGAAGCCGCTGACGTCCGCTCCGACGATCCGCTCGAGTTCTTCGACCTGCGCCCGTACGTGGAGCGGCTGTCGGAGGCCGAGCTGAACACCGGGCTCGGCGAGGCGATCGTGATCGGCCAGGCGACGCTCGACGGCCACGATGTGGAACTCGCCGTCATGGACTTCAGCTTCATGGGCGGTTCGATGGGGAGCGCGGTCGGGGAGAAGTTCTCACGCGCGTGCGACTCGGCGATCGAGCGGGGCATCCCGCTGATCACAGTCACGTCATCCGGCGGCGCGCGCATGCAGGAGGGAATCCTCTCGCTGATGCAGCTGCCGAAGACGGTGTGCGCCGTCGAGGATCTGCACGATGCCCACCTGCCGATGATTGTCGTGATGGCGCATCCGACGACTGCCGGCGTGCTCGCGTCGTTTGCGTCGCTCGGCGATGTCACGATCGCCGAGCCGGGCGCGCTCATCGCGTTCACCGGGCCTCGGGTCGTGCAGCAGACGACCCGCGAGAAGCTGCCCGACGACTTCGGCCTGGCTGAGCAGAACCTGCGCTTCGGGCATCTCGACGCGATCGTCCCGAGGCCGGAGCAGCGTGCGTACCTCGCCCGCCTGCTGAGGCTCTTCGCATGAGGCGTAGGCTTGACGGAGCCGTGAAGAAATGAGCTCGAACGAGCACGAGCAGAGCTTGCGCCGCCGGCTCTCGGGGCTGTCGCGGCTGCCGCTCCTGCGCGGCGCGCGGGTAGACGGTGAGGCGCAGCGGCTCGAACGGCAGCTCGAACGGCTGCAGGAGGACACGAGTGACGAGGCGATCTGGCGGTCGGTCGAGCTTGCGCGGCATCCCGATCGGCCGTACACGCTCGACTACGTCGCACGGTTCCTCGACGACTGGGTCGAACTGCACGGCGATCGCGGGCGCGCGGACGACGGCGCCCTGATCGCCGGCCTCGGCTCGCTGCGCGGCCGCACGGTTGCGTTGATCGGCCACCAGAAGGGCCGCGATGTCAAGGAGCGGCTCGACCGCCAGTTCGGGATGGCCTACCCCGAGGGCTACCACAAGGCGATGCGCGTGATGGAGATCGCTGAGCGCTTCGGCTGGCCCGTCGTCTCGCTGGTCGACACGCCGGGGGCTTATCCCGGTGTCGCCGCCGAGCAGCACGGGCAGGGCGGCGCGATCGCCCGCTCGCAGGCCGAGATGGCGCGACTGACCGTCCCCACCGTCGCCTGCATCATCGGCGAGGGCGGCTCGGGTGGCGCTGTGGCGATTGCGGTCTCCGATCGCGTGCTGATGCAGGAGAACGCCATCTATTCGGTGATCACTCCCGAAGGCTGCGCCGCGATTCTCTGGCGGGACGCAGCCGAGGCGAAGAAGGCCGCGGCGGCCTTCAAGCCGGACGCCCAGCACTGCCTCGACCTGGGCGTGATCGACGGGATCGTCGCCGAGCCGCCCGGAGGCGCCCAGAACAACCATGATGTGGCTGCCCGGCTGCTCGCAGACGCACTGGCCGAGTCGCTCGAGTCGCTCGAGGACACCCCGGGCGAAGAGCTGCGCCGTCGCCGGCGCGCCAAGTTCCGCGGCATGGGCGTCTTTGCCTGATCAGCAGGGGTTTTCCACATCATCCACAGGGTTTTCAACGGGTGAAAACCCCCCGAGAACGCGTCGAGGCCCACTCGTAGAGCGGGCCTCGAGCGCCTAACCCCCCGTCAGGTGGAGAAGCTCAAGACGATCCTGCTCGTGCAGGCGCGGCCCTAAACCTCCACAGCAACAGGTTGTGTCGCTGAAGGAGAACGCGCGAAACCAGGTTTGCCGCGGGAGCACGCCCGTGGGCCGGGGGGCTTCGTAGTCTGTGCCGGTGAGCCTCTCCGAGTACCGCCGCAAGCGCGACCCCAAGGCCACGCCGGAGCCGTTCGAGCCCGGCGAGCGGGGCAAGCGCGGCAGGCAGCCGATCTTCGTCGTGCAGCGCCACGACGCCCGGCGTCTCCACTACGACTTTCGCCTCGAGCGCGGCGGAGCGCTCGCCTCGTGGGCGGTGCCGAAGGGTGTGCCGCTCGAGCCCGGCGGCCGCGCGCTGGCGGTGCACGTCGAGGACCACCCACTCGACTACGCGACCTTTCACGGCGAGATTCCCCAGGGCTCGTACGGCGCCGGCAGCGTCGAGATCTGGGACAACGGTACGTACGAACTGCTCGAGGAGAAGTCCGACGGCCGCCTGACGTTCACGTTGCACGGTCGCCGCCTGCACGGCACCTGGTCGCTCGTGCCGGCACACATGGACGGCAAGGAGCAGAACTGGCTGCTGATCAAGCGCCACGACACCGAAGCGAGCGAGCAGGCATCGCCGGCGGTGTTCTCACCCATGCTCGCGACGGTCGCAGCTGCGGTGCCCGCGGGGGATGACTGGCGGTTCGAGGTGAAGTTCGACGGCTACCGCGCCCTCGCCTACCTCCACGCGGGCGACTGCACGCTCGTCTCGCGGAACGGCAAGGATCTCACCGAGCGCTTCGCCGAGCTCGCCAAGGAAGTGGTCAAGGCGACGAAGAGCCCGAACGCCGTGCTCGACGGCGAGGTCTGCCGCCTGGCGGAATCCGGCCGCTCCAGCTTCTCGGAGCTGCAACAGGGGAGCGGGCCACTCGTCTACTACGTCTTCGATCTGCTCTCGCTCGACGGCAGGGAGCTCACCGCACTGCCGCTCGCCGAGCGTAAGGCGAAACTGAAGCAGCTGCTCGATCCGCGCAACCCGGCGGTGCGCCTCTCGGACGACTTCGACGACGGCGAGGCGTTGCTGGCGGCGGCGCGCGAGCAGGGTCTCGAGGGCGTTATTGCCAAGCGCGCCGGGTCGCGCTACGTGCAAGGCAAGCGCTCCCGCGACTGGCTGAAGGTCAAGGTCGCCGGCGAGCAGGAGTTCATCGTGGCCGGCTACACACGCGGGTCCGGGCGCCGCTCCGACACCTTCGGAGCGCTGGTGCTCGCGGTGAATGACGATGGCGAGCTTCGCTATGCCGGCAACGTCGGCATCGGCTTCAACGACGCGGAGATCCACAGGCTGATGGCGCTCCTGCAGCCGCTCCGCCGAAAGACATCGCCGTTCCGTGAGGTGCCGACGATGCCGCGCATCCGCAAGGGCGACGTGCAGTGGGTCGAGCCGCAGCTCGTCGCGCAGGTGAGGTTCGGCGAGTGGACCCACGAGGGCCACCTCCGGCATCCCTCCTACCTCGGCCTCCGCGACGACAAGCTGCCGGCGGAGGTCTCACTCGAACTCGAGCGGCCGGCTCTGCCGGAACCGGTCGTCCGGAAGGGCAAGCGCGAGCTCCGCCTCTCGAACCTCGACAAGCCGTTCTGGCCGGACGAAGGAATCAGCAAGGGCGACCTGCTCGAGTACTACCGCGCGGTTGCGCCTGTGCTTGTCCCGTACCTGAAGGGCCGGCCGTTCACGATGCGTCGCTACCCCGACGGCGCGTACGGCAAGGCGTTCTTCCAGAAGGACGCTCCGTCGCACATGCCCGACTGGATCCCGAGGTTCCACGCGCAGGTGTCGGTTCGCGACAAGGCGCGCACGAAGAAGTGGATCGACCTGCCCGTGGTCAACGACGAGCTGGGGCTGCTGTGGATGGTCAACATGGGTTGCATCGACCTGAACACGTGGTACTCGCGGATCGATCGCCCTGACCGGCCGGACTTCGTGCTGTTCGATCTCGACCCGACGCCCGACACGCCGTGGGTTCAGACGATCGAGGTGGCGTTGATCCTGAAGGAGCTGCTGGACTCGCTCGAGCTCGTCGCCTTCCCCAAGACCTCGGGTGGCAAGGGCTTTCACGTCCTCGTCCCGCTTGACCGCCGCTCGACTTACGCGGAGGCACGGTCGTTTGCCGAGGTCGTCGCCGGCGCGATCGCGCGCGCCCATCCGAAGCTCGCCACGACGGAATGGTCGAAGGCACGCCGGCGCGGCGTGTTGATCGACGCGAAACAGAACGGCGAAGGAAAGACGATTGCGTCGGTCTACTCGGTGCGCCCCAAGCCCGGTGCGCCCGTCTCGGCTCCGCTCGCGTGGGAGGAGGTCGAGGCCGTCGCCGACCCCTCGGCGTTCACGATGGGCGCCGTGCTCCAGCGCGTCGAGCAGCGCGGCGATCTCTTCGCCGGGCTGCTGGCGACCCGCCAGTCGCTCTCGAAGGCACTCAAGAACCTGGCTTGACCGGGTGTGTGCGGGCTGCCTCCTTGGCGACCGCGAGCTCCTTGCCGTCGATCACGGCGTAGCGCAGCGCAATCGCGCTCAACTCGTCCGATGCTTCCTTCGCGGCCTTGCCGAGCTTCAGGTCGAGGGTCGCCGGGTCGTCGAGGTAGAGCATCCGCGTCCAGAACGTCGTCAGCACGATCGACACCCAGGGCATGAAGATCGCGTTTCGCTCCAGCGCAGCGGATGGGCGCTGGATGAAGAACGCGGCGAAGATCCCCACCGTCAGGCCCGCCAGCCCGACCGCAGCGACCGCCTCACCGACGTTGTTCGCCGTCAGGCCCTTGACGAACGCCGCGGCAACCGCCGCAACGCCGAACACGAGCATCGCGACGTACCCGATGAACACCGCGCGATACGAGCGGCGCAGGTAGGCCGTCGTCCGCGCGAGCGTCCGCACGTCCTCGCTGAGCACCGCTGCCGCGAGCTCGCGTAGCTCGGCCGTCGTCTGAACGGGATCCCCGTGCCGCGGGCGGGGCAGCCGCATCTCCATGGCATGCCCTCCTCGTCTCGATTGTGCGCGCGAGCCTATACGGCCGGCGCCTCAGAACACAACGTCAGTCCTCGAGCTCGCCTTCGGCGACGTCCTCCGCCTCCGAGGCAGCATAGGACCGCTTCATCAGCGTGTCGTCCTTGCGCGCCTCAAAATCCTCCTGATCGACGTCTCGTTCCGCCGGTGTCATCTGCGACTCCGCCTCGGCCTTCGCCAACGCGTTGGCGTCCCTGCTCTTCGTCCACCGTTGAAGGAGATCTTTGAGTCCCATCAGGCGAGTTTGTCGATTCCGAACTGGGAGTGCAACCCGTCGAGCCCGGTGATCTCGACCGGCACCGGCGACACGAATTCATCACTGTGCAACTCGAGCAGTAACTCTTCGACCGGGACCCCGCGCGGCGCGACCGTCTTGGTCCCGGTCTCGCGGTAGCCGAGCTTGCGTGAAACGCCCAGCGACTGCAGGTTCCCGCCGATCGAGCCCGAGGTTGCCCTCAGCGCACCGAGCCCGTCGAAGGCCAGCGAGAGAACAGCCGCTCGCAGCTCGATGCCGAGCCCGCGACCTTGCCAGCTCCGACCGAGCCACGAGCCCGTGTCAACCGTGCGGTTCTCCGAGAACCGGTCGCCGCGGATCGACTGCACTCCCACCGGCTGCCCGTCGGCGAATGCGACGAGCACGAGACTCCAGTTGTCGGCGCTCCAGTTGCGGAGGGCGGCGTCGTTGTGCTCGATGAACTCATCGACGAAGCCCGGCCGGTCGCTGCCGTCGGTCCAGGGAACGTAGAAGGGCATCGCTGCGGGATCGTGGATGCCCGCTCGCGCGACCTCGGCGAGCGCGCGCAACTCGGCTTGGGTTGCGAGACGAAGCTCGAGCCGCGGGGTGCGTAGGCGGAGCCGCGTCAGGGCGTGTCCCGGCTTCAAGAAGAGATATCGCTCGTCGACCACGTCGAAGCCGAGTTTCGCGTAGAGCTGCCGTGGCCAATCGTCGCCGAGTGCCTCGAGATAGACGAGCTCGCTGTGCGTTCGGCGCCCGTCGAGCGCGTGCTGCACGACCGCGCGGCCGAGCCCACGACCACGAAACGCCGGCAACGTGTTGACGTTCTCGAGCTGCGCGATGCTACCGCGCCCGCGTAGCTCGCAATATGCGGCGATCCGGCCGTCCACGAATGCGGCGAAGAACCGGGTCGGAACGGCTGCCATGACGAGCCGAGTGCTCCAATCGAGGTTGCGCGAGAGCTCGAGGTCACCATGGGTCTCCGCCACGGTTACCTCGGTGCGCGCCGCGACCAACTGGTCGAAGTCGAGCTCCCGCACCGCCGACGTGTCGATGCGGCGGTCGGGCTCGCGCAGGTGCGCCATGACGACATGCTGTGTGACCGTGAAGCCCTGTTCCGAGAACGCGGCGACCGCTTGCTCCGCGTCGCGACCGGCCACGACCTTGCGGTGGAGGAACGCCGGCATCAACGCGTCGGCCTCGCCGACCAGCTCGCTGGGCGCGGCGAGCGGCTCGTCGGCCCGCAGGTAGTTGAAGTCGTAGACGTTCGGGATCGAGTCGCAAAAGAGCCCAGTAGCGTGCGCGGACCGCTCGCTGCGCTCCGCGCACGCGTCCTCCAACGCGGTGCGGAACTCGGCGATGCGCTCGGCGATCACCGGCACATCTTGGCGGAATAACCGGTTCTTTAGAGCTCGTCGATGCGTCGCCGCAGGAAGCGCCGCTCGGGCTCGGCGGTCGCGAGTTCCGCCGCCCGGAGGTATGCCACTCGCGCCTCGTCACGACGGCCGAGTCGCCGCAGCAGGTCGGCGCGGGCGGCGTGCAGGTACTGGTAGTCGCCCAGGTCGAGGCGATCCAGGATCGCGAGGCCGGCCTCTGGTCCCTCTGCCTCCGCAACGGCGGCAGCGCGATTCACCTCGACCACGGGCGAGCCGGTCAGCCGTGCGAGCTCGCCGTAGAGCGCAGCGATCTCGTGCGTGTCCCGTGGCCGCTCGGCATTCAACGAGGCGATCGCCGCCTGCAAGACGTACGGCCCCCGGCCACGCAGTGCGATCGCGCGATCGAGCAGCGCTCGTCCCTCGGCGATTGTGGCGCTGTCCCAGAGCGATTCATCCTGGTCGGCGAGCAGTACCAGTTCCCCGTCGCGGAAACGCGTCCGGCTGCGCGCGTCGTGCAGGAGCATCAGCGCGAGCAAGCCCTGCGCCTCGGGCTCGTCGGGCATCAGCCCGGCCAGCGCACGCCCCAGGCGGATCGCTTCGGCGGCGAGATCGAAGCGGCCGCCGTACCCTTCGTTGAACACGAGGTAGACCACGGCGAGCACGGCCGCGAGCCGGTCGGGCAACAGGTGTGTTGGCGGAATCCGAAACGGGATTCCCGCCTGTTTGACCTTTCGCTTGGCGCGCACGAGCCGCTGCGCCATCGTCGCCGGCGGCACGATGAACGCGCGCGCGATCTCGTCGGTGGTCAGCCCGCCCAGCGTGCGCAGGGTCAGCGCAACCTGGAGGTCGAGCGCCAGCGCCGGATGGCAGCACGTGAAGATGAGCTCGAGCCGCTCGTCCGGGAACGGCTCGTCGGGGAAGGCGGTTTCGTCCATGTGGTCGGGCTCCTTGTGCGCCTCCTCGAGCTCGAGGAGGCGGGTTTTGGCGGTCAGCACGCGCTCGCGGCGGATCCGGTCGATCGCGCGGTTCCGGGCGGTCGTGACGAGCCATGCGCCGGGGCTGTGGGGAATGCCGTCGCGCGGCCAGCGTTCGGCCGCGATCGCGAACGCCTCCTGGGCGGCGTCCTCGGCGAGGTCGAAGTCGCCGAAGACGCCGATCAGGGTGGCGAGGACACGACCCCACTCGTCGCGGAAGACGTCGTCGAGAATGAGTGCGCCTCAGTGCTCCACGACGGGCCGCACCTCGATCGCACCTTCGCGCGCCGCTGGGATGCGTGCGGCAATCGCGATCGCGTCGTCCAGGTTGGCGACATCGACGAGGAACAGGCCACCGAGCACCTCTTTCGTCTCGGCGTACGGGCCGTCCGCCGTCAGCACCTCGCTGTCGCGTACGCGAACGGTGGTCGTGACGTCGGTCTCCTGCAGCTCGGCGCCGCCGTATGTGCTCGCCGCGCTTGAGATGTCCATGTACTCCCCGTAGACCGCATTCCGGTCGGGTTCGGAGAGCGTCTCCATGTCGATCCCGCCGTAGATGAGCAGTGCGTATTTCACGAACTCCTCCTTCGTTGGTGTCTCTACGACGAACGGGCAACCCCGAAATCGACAAAGGCTTGATATGGAATTGGGTGCTCGCGGGGATGGCTCAGACCAAGCAGGTCGCACGGGGCGGGTGTAGCGCGTGGTGGTTCTCCGTGCAAGCCCGACCCGGGCGAGCTGCGCCGTGTCTGAGCCACCAGCCGTGAGTGCGTGGCATTTCACATCAAGCCTCCAGGCGGTTGAGGAAGGCGAGTGCGCCCTCTTTGTCGAGCATGTCGTTGAGATTGCCGCACTTCGGGCTCTGGACGCACGAGGGGCAGCCGCCCGAGCACGGGCAGCCGCGCAGCAGCGCCGCGGTGTCGCGGACCCAGCCCTCGAACTGCTCGAAGCCTCGCTCGGTGATGCCGACGCCGCCTGCATGCCCGTCGTAGACGAAGACCGTGGGCCGCCCGGTCTCGGGGTGAATGTTCGTCGAGAGCCCGCCGATGTCCCAGCGATCGCACATCGCCCACAGCGGCAGGAGTGCGATCAGCGCGTGCTCGGCTGCGTGCAGCGTGCCGAGCAGCTTGGGCATCTCTTCGAGCCCGGCGAGGTGATGGGGCTCCGGCATGAACCAGATCGCCTCGGTCGTGAAGGCCGTCGGAGGCAGATCAAGCTGGACAAGCTCGATGCGCTCCTGCGAGCTGATCGTCTTCCGTTCGTAGCCGACCACCTGCTCCGTGACGACGATCTCGCCGAAGTGGAGGTCGAGCCCGAGCCGCAACTCGCTCCGGCGCGAGGCGACGATCTGCGTCATCGTCTCGGTCTTCGGCTGCGTGTACCAGTTGGCCGTGAACGGCTCGACCACCGCGTGCAGGCTCGTAAGGTCGAGCTCGCGCACGATGAACGACTCGCCGCGGTGCAGGTACACCGCGCCTTCGTGCACGGTGGTGTAGGCGCGCGAACGCTCGACCAGCCCGAGCACGGAGCCCGACGTGGCATCGACGATCGTGAACGAGTCGGGCTCGGTCGAGCGGAGCGACACCCGCGCGGCCGGATGGTCCTTGCCCGCCCAGACAATCCCGGCGGGTGTCGAGCGCAGTTCGGGATCGGCGTGCGCGGCCGCGATCGCGACGCTCGACGTCTACGTCGAGGACAAACTCATCGAGCGCTCCTC
>Ga0207933_1001844_pt1 | contig 14728 bp, 6 predicted proteins | sample NGESurdeep092012_4_FD_184488 | JGI IMG/M metagenome (GOLD analysis project Ga0207933, IMG submission 184488) | Arctic peat soil microbial communities from Barrow, Alaska - NGEE Surface sample F53-3 deep-092012 (SPAdes) | ecosystem: Environmental > Terrestrial > Soil > Wetlands > Peat ... | reverse complement strand
GCAGTCCGCGCTGTGCTGCCGGCCACAAAATGCTCCACCAAGCGAACCTGCTTGCCCCACGACAAACGACTCTTACGAAACCCGCTCGCCATACCAGATCCTCACGACATTATCTGGTACAGCCCCTTCTTCTTTGTGGCCTATCAGGGGCTTACCGAGGTGAATGGACTCGGCGACGAGACCCAGGCAACCCTGCCTGTTCTGAGCCAGGACCGCTCGGCAGCGACGCTGGGTGCGCAGTTTTGCCCGGCGGGACATCTGGACGATGGGGGTCAGCCGGCAACAGGGTACTTCACCCAAGCGGGAGGCGTGCAGGTTGCGTGCGACGGATCGAACATCAATCCAGTGGCGCTGGCGGTTCTGAACGCGAAGCTGCCCAATGGGCAGTTCGCGGTGCCAAGCCCGCAGACCGTGATCCAAAGCACCGGCCCGGATGCATCGGACCAGTTTCCAGTCGGACAGTCGATCTATACGCTACCTGCACGTTATCGCGAGGACCAGTTCACGGTCGACATCGACCAGAACCTGAACAACAAGAATATGCTTTCGGGACGATTCTTTTATTCGCGGGCTCCAACCACGAAGCCGTTCTCGCCGAACGGCGGAGCGAATGTTCCCGGCTGGGGTTCAGATGAGTTGGACCGGAACACGATGTTCGTCCTTGCGGATACCCATAGCTTCAACTCGAACCTGGTGAATGTCGCACGATTCGGTTATATGCGATTTGACGGCAACTCTGAGGTGGAGAATCCTCTCTCTGCGCAGGATATTGGGATTGCGACGCCAACGGGCGCCGTCGGCGCAGGCCTGCACGCTCCCGCGATCTGGGCGCTCTTCATGATCGGCGATGCAGGCACGCCTTCTCAGTGGCAGGTGACGAACTCCTTTACGTGGCAGGATACGGTTGCGCTGACCAGAGGGAGACACAGCGCACGCTTCGGAGCCGAGTTCAAGCGGCACCAGGTAGATGTCGATTCACCAGTTGAAACGGACGGGTTGCTGCAGCTCCCGAGCTTTGAGGACTTTCTGCTGGGAGAGAGTGCGGCGCAGAACGGCAGTCCGCAAGGTGTAAGCAACGTGGGAACGACGCAGTCGGGAGGCGGACTCTTCCGAAGGAACGAACGGTATACCAACTTTGCGGCGTTTGCTCAGGATGACGTGAAGCTGATGCGGCGGCTGACGTTGAATGCGGGTCTGCGCTATGAGATCTTTGGCGCGCCCACAGAGATCAATGGCAGGTTCTCCAACTTCAACGCCAATATCGCGGTGGGAGATCCGGGCGCCAACGATCCTTATAGCGGCTTCGTCGTACCGGCAAACTTTCAGGCGCCTATTCCTCTGGGCGTTAGGCAATCGCCCTATGCGGGGTTGTGGAAGACCCCGTATGGGGATGTGTCTCCGCGATTCGGGTTCGTGTGGCAGATGACCAGCAAGCCGACGTTCGTGCTGCGCGGCGGATATGGCTGGTACTTCGATGAGCACTCTGCGAATATCGCGGAGAACATCGTGTCTCAACCGCCGTTCTCGACTCTCAACATTGTGTCAGGCGAACCCAATGGAGGTGCGACGCTGCAGAGCCCCTACGTCACTCTTGTGCCTCCGCCTTCGAGCTTTCCCATCTTTGTGCCCCGCAGCGCGGCGACGCCGCTTTCTTTCACCGAGGGAATCGATCCGAACGTGAAGGACGGAAAGACGGAGGAGTACAACCTGAATGTGCAGTATGCCTTTGCATCGAACTACCTGTTGCAGGCGGGCTATGTAGGCACGCGGTCGGTGCATCGACCCGGACAGGTTGAGTTCAATCAGGCAACGTTGGCCCGTCCAGAGAACCCTATCAATGGGGAGACCACAAACTCGGTCAATAATGTGACGGCGCGACAACCGTATCAGGGTGTGCCGGAAGGCTCACTGTTTACGGTCTCGGACTTCATTGGCAATTACAACTCGCTACAAGCCAGCCTTATCCGGAGATTGGCGCATGGACTTCAGTTCCAGGCCAACTATACGTGGTCGAAGAACCTGGACGAGGTAAATGCCGAGGGGGGTCTGGACCAGTTCGAACTCCAGCTTCCTACCAACGATCAACGTAATTTGCGCGAGGCATCCTATGGTCTGGCCGGCGACGATCGCGCCCAGCGGCTGGCTGTGAACTTTACCTGGGCTGTGCCTGCGCTTCGAACGGCTCCGACGTTAGTGCGGCATCTGCTTACGGATTGGAAGTTCTCGGGTATCGGCGTGATTCAGTCCGGGGCTGCGCTCAGTATCTTCGACAGCAACGCTGGATCCGTCTATGGAAACCTCACTTCGCAGAGCCGTGCGCAAAGCGCAGGCAAAGATCCGCGAACCCATGGGTCGCTGTTCTCGCGGGTGGTGGGATCTGGACGATACCTGGACGCGAGTGCATTCACGCGGGCTCCGGAGGCGCCGAATGGAACGAGCATCGCCGACGAGGACTTCGGGAATAGCGGAGTCGGTATGGTGCGCGGACCTGGACAGCACAACCTCGATATGGCGGTAGAGCGTGTCTTTCCGGTGAAGGAAACAAGCAGCTTTCTGCTTCGGGCAGAGTTCTTCAACGTCACGAATACTCCGCAGTTCGGCAACCCGAACACCGGCCTCGGTTATGGAAATCCCAATCTTCCCGCGGTAGCGAGTTCAACATTCGGCCAGATAACGGGCGAAGAAGGCGGTCCCCATCCCCGCATCATTCAATTCGCAGCGAAGTACGTGTTCTGAGTTCAGCGCGGGTGTAGTGATGGTGACGAATAGATTGCGATCTGTGGAGATTGATGATGCTGACGATCCAGGAGCTCGAATCCGCGTGCGAATCCTCTGAACCGATCGTGCTGCCCAGACACGAGATCGAAGCTCCGGAGCTCTTGCTCCGGACGACATATTATCCCTACGGTTTTCCGGTCGAGGTGCGGACGAACTCGGAGTGTGTGCTGGAGCAGATGCGGGAGATCTGGGGAAAGTTCGAGAAACAGCATGATACGGAACCGATCCGGTGCGATATCCAGTTGGTAGAGAGTGACTCGACCGACTGTCCCCCAGCCCCGACCTCTCGGATCATGCTGCCGTTGATGATCTGCGTCGCGGATGCGAATAACTACAGCATTGTCGACCTGGAACAATGTCGGACGAAGATCACGATCTCGCGCGTTGCGCTGCGGCATCCCTTGTATGCGCAGTATTTCCTATTGGGAACAGCGGTCTGTTGCGTGGCGACACGGCACACAACAGGAGTGCATGCGGGGTGCGTAGCTCTGGCAGGGCGAGGTGTACTGCTGTGCGGGGATTCAGGAGCAGGCAAATCAACACTATCCTATGCTTGCGCTCGTGCGGGATGGACATATGTGAGCGATGATGGCAGCTTTTTGCTGAACGGAGGAACGCAACGGCTGGTGACGGGAAACTGCTATCAGGTACGCTTCCGGCCGTCGGTCACCCAATTATTTCCGGAGCTCGCCGACCTGGAGATCACGCCGCGCGCGGCAGGTAAGCCCTCGATCGAACTCCCCACCTCGCAGATGACGAATATTTCGCGTACGCCGACTGTGCGGGTTGAATACATTGTCTTTCTGAATCGGCGCGCAGAGGGATCGCCAGAGCTTGCGCCATACCGAAAGGATGTGGCCCGACAATATATGCGGCAGGGACTCTACGGACCTGCGGAAATAATTGCCGTACAGCATGCTGCAATTGAGCGGCTGCTTGCTGCAGAGGTGTTTGAGCTTCGATATACCGAGTTGGACTGGGCGATCGATCGATTGCGGGCACTGGTTGTGGAGGGGCGGTGACGGAGTTGTTGCTGGAGCCTGCGCCCTCCGCTGCAAGCGCCGTCTCCTTCTGGCGAGATCCGTCCGCGTGGCTCCACGCAAAAAACCTGAGCCGCGGTTACTGGATATTCTTTTCCGCGGCGTTCTTCTTCGACGCCGGCTTTGCCATTTACGTTTTCTTGTACAACCTGTACCTCTTGGACTTCCATTTCAATGAACGAGCCATGGGATGGATAGGCGGCGCGATGACGCTTGGCTCGGTGATTGGAACATTACCGGCCGGCGAGCTGGCGCGAAGGGTTGGCGTGCGGCCGCTGCTGATCGGCCTCTTTGTGGCCGCTCCAGTCATGAGCGTGTTTCGCGTGCTATGGATGTGGGAGCCGGCACAGATTGGCCTGGCTTTCATGAGCGGCCTGGCGCTGTGCGGTTGGGGTGTCTGTTTCTTGCCGGCTGTTGCACGGCTTACGACAGAGAAGAACCGCACGGCAGCGTTCAGCCTGATCTTCTGCGTAAGCGTTGGCACCAGTGTCCTGGGCGGTATCGTGTGTGGATGTCTTCAGCAGTGGCTGGCCATGGCCGGTATTGTCATGGCGCCTGTCGACGTAAAGCGGCTGATCCTCATCCTCTCGTGTGTCGTTGCAGCTTTAGGACTGATTCCCGTGCTGCGACTGCGAATGCCCGCGCAACAGAGCGAGCCAGATGACATCAGTCAAGCGAAGCCAAGCTGGCTGCATTCGTGGAAGCTCGATCGATTCCTCTCGCGGTTCTTGCCGCTGATGGCACTTTGGTCGGCGGTGCTGGCCGCGTTCAATCCATTTGCGAATATCTATCTCGCGCGCGTCTTGCATATTCCGATGGTCCGGATCGGGCTGATCTTTTCCACGGTCCAGGTTGTGCAATTTTGCATGGGCCTTGTGGCTCCGCTCGTCTTTCGTGCTCTGGGACTGGTCAATGGGATTGTCGCAACTCAGATTACCGCGGCAGTGGTACTCGGATGTTTGGCTGGGGCAAGAGATGTGAAGCTTGCTGTGGTGTTGTACCTGGTCTTTTCCGCAGCGCAGTGGATGAGCGCTCCAGGGCTTTACAACCTGCTGATGAATGAAACGCCGGACAAGACGCGTAGCTCATCAGCGGCCATGACGCTGTTCTGCAATGCACTGGCAGGATCCGCGGCGACGGCAATAGCCGGTGTTCTCTTTACCCGATTTGGATATCCGCCCGTCCTGCTTGGCCTCGCGGTGATCGCCATTGGAATCGCGATTCTGTTTCGCGTCTTCATCTCTCCGCGGCAAGAGGTCGCATTAGAACAGCGGTAGCTGACTGTATCCCGCCTTCATGGAATGAACGACAGGAGAATCGAATGAATCGCATCGTAATCGTGATACTTATGCTGTTCAGTGCAAGCTTTGCGTATGCGGGAGCCTTGTTGCCAGGAGGTGTGCAACTCCTGTGTCATCGCACGGCGAATGAAGATGTTCCGGAGAACACGCTGGAATCTCTGCAGCAGGCTGCGCTCCTAGGGTGCAACGTAGTGGAGATTGATCTGCGGCGGACGTTAGACGGAGAGATTGTGCTCGACCACGATGGCCTTCTGGAGCGCCTGACCGATGGCACGGGAGATATTGAGACGACCTACTACGACGATCTGCGCATGCGCGATGCCGGAAGCTGGATGGGTGAGAGGTTCGAAGGCATGCATGTCGTTTTGTTCGACGAGGCGCTAAAGTTGGCGCGCGAACGCGATATCCGACTGATCCTGGACATGAAAGACAAGGACATTGCCCCGGAAGTTCTGCAACTGCTGCAACGTGAGGGCATGCTGCATCGAGTTCGGTTTGGTGGCGAATGGCAGGAGATAAAGAAGCTCTATCCCCAGGCGAACGAAGAGGACGCTGAAGTGTGGGTTCAACCAGAAGTGACGGCTGCGCAGGTAAAGTCATATCACCACGAGGGTAAAGCAGTGATCGCAAATTTTTCCGTCAACATCCATGAGATGGACCTTGCTGCGATGAAAACTGCTGTCGCTGCCGGGATAGACGGTATCAATGTGGACTATCCGCGGATCGGCGCGGACGCTGTAGGACGTCCGGTTGAACAAAGGTTGGCCGCGCTTGCGATGAAAGCGGACGCAGGCGAGAGCGGCACGCGGGCGCAGGCGATCCTGGAGCTGTCGCGCTATCGAGGCTTTCCGCTTCAAAGTGAATTCGCACATTGGCTGCTTGACCCAGACGATCATGTCTCGCGGGTAGCCGCCTTGGCGCTGGTGACAGCGCGTCCCCGAACACCTTTGTCCGTGTTCCAGGCGGCATTGCAGGCATCGAATGCAGATGCGCGCGCGAACGCGGCATGGGCGCTGGGCAGGATGAACGCTCCAGCGGGGATGTTGCTACCGTTGTTGAGCGATAAGGATCCGAAGGCATTGCAGGCCGTCTTGATCGCGCTCTCGCGAGCTCCGGGAGAGGTGACGGCGCAGCAACTGTTGCCGCTGCTCTCCCATGAAAATCTCGGGGTCCGTAGCGCGGCAGCGGTTGCGCTGGCCAAACATCAACCAGACGTTGCAGTGAAGGAGATTCCAGCGATGCTGCGCCACGAACAGGATGAGGTGTTTGCTTCCTACCGCAATTTTGTGCGAGGCGGCAGAAAGATGCCTTCACAGCAGGAGATTGATCGGGCCACGGACCACTTCCGCTGTGAGATGAAACTCCTTCAGGCTATCTCGATGCTGCATGGGCCTGAAGCTACAAAGATTTTGGAGGAACATGCGTTTCGTCCCGAGTTAAACTTTGAGCAGGTGAGCGGTTTTGTCGCTGCCTTTCAGTTGTGGGACCGGATCGGTGCAGACGCCGAGAGCGCCGTGCAGGCAATGGGAGCCAGTGATGCCTTCGTAAACGACAAAGCGGAATGGATGCTGGTAAAGGGAGGTCCCGATGTCTTACCTGCGGTGCGTAAGGCGCTCGATAGTGACGATGCCAAGGTTCGCGAACGGGCTATTCGCATTGTGGCCTGGCAGGGCGATTCAGGTTCGCTGGAAAGATTACGTGCGATGCAAGCGATGAAGGGGCCGGATGCAGAGCTTGCCGCCTGGGCGATCGACAAGATTGAAAGCCTCCATCCGAAGCTTCAATGATCACCATGCACGTGAAATCTCCATTCGACACTGACGCAGCACAGGCGGAACGGCCGTGACCATGTACCCTTCCGTGGCCACGACCTTTGCGTTAGTAATCGATTCGCACCGTTTGGATTTGATAGGGTGCAATCGGCACACGCACCTTGTTATCGACAACATGCAACGCAGATCCCTCCGGCTTCTCCATCAAATTCGTGAGGGTCGCCGAGGTAGCGCCCGGCGGTAAGGTTAGAGTTACGTTGTCATTCTCGCCCGCCCATTCATAGAAGCGCGCAATGAGCGCCTTACCGTCCTCGGCCTTCTTCAGGGCGGTCAGCACTACGTGCGTGCCATCGATGCTAACGAACGAATGCGTTGGTGAAAGTGCACCTTCGTGAGCTTCTACCTGCATTGCATGCAGCTTGTAGTTGAACTCCCATCCACGCTCGACCGTGTTCGCGGTCTTCCACGAACCCATGTGCGGATACACCGCGTAATCGAAGACCTGTTTCCCTTGATCTGCATCGGGATCGGGCCACGTCGGTGCGCGCAGCAGCGAGAGGCGCAGAACATTTCCAACCGCATCGTATCCGTACTTCGAGCTGTTCAATAAACTCAGCCCGTGCATGCCATCGCCTTCATCGGCCCAGCGCAGTGCGGGAACCTCAAAGCGTGCCTTCTCGAAACTGTTGTTGCGGGTGGTCGGCCGTTCGATCGAGCCATAGGGAATCTCGTAGGTTGCGACCTTGCTGGTCGAGGCGAGAAGGAAGGAAGCCTTCAGCAGCACGTGTTGCTCGTGCCAGTCGAAGTTATTGTGCACGATCAGTTCATCTGAACGCGCATACAGAATCAGATCCTGCACGAACTTCGATTTGTGCCACGTGCGCGAGACGCGGATTACCGACCGTAGCGGCCCCGTCTCGACCATCTTTACCTCGCCCGCCTCATGCAGCAGCGTCGGCGTTTCATCCAGCGTTCCAGGATCGATATTCCACGCATCGTATTGCTTTGGTTTGTCGACAAAGGCTTGCAACTCGTTGCCGCAGCTATTCGCAGCCAGCGCCTCAAATCCGCCGTGTTTGTCGAACAGGGAAGTAATGCAGCCGGTCTTTGGATCCACTACAACACGCAACTCGGAGTTCTCCATCGTCAGCCCCGCGCTTGTAAGATCGGTCGGAAGCTCATGCTGCTCATCCACCGCATGCAGCACGGTGTAGCCCATGGACGGCACACTATCCACCTTGAAGAGCAGATGAAATGTATGTGTCGGCTCGTCGACTGAAAGCGCCTGCGAGGGAACGACATGCCCCTGCGCATCCAGTAACGTGACATTGTCCGCGCCATGCGGCATCTGTACCGAAACCTCACCGACGCCCCCGCGTTCCCATGCCAGGGGATTGAAAACGAACACCGGCACACCTTTGCCTTCACTCGTATCCACGCGCGCCGCAATCGTCTTCAGCGACTTCGCCGCAATCTCATTCGTCGCCCAGCGAACCTGGTTGTAATCTCTTTGCGCATCTTTGTAGATCACGCCGATGCCCGATCCTGCGGCCAGATCATGAAACTGGTTGAACAGCACATGCTTCCATGCATCGTTCAGTTCGTCCGCTGGATACGTATTTCCATCCAACCAGGCGAGCGACGCGTACTTCTCCGCGTTCAGCATCCATTCCGCACTTTCGCGCATATTCCGCTTGTGCGCTGCTTGCGTTGTAAAGACACCGCGGTGATATTCGAGATACAGTTCGTCATCCCATGTCGGAACGCTAATCTCACCTGCGGGCGGCGCTGGCAATGCAGTCTTGCCCTCGGCGAGCGTTGTGTAGTTCCATACCGGGGAATCCGGCGCGGTCTCCTTCTCCATCTGCTGCAGATACGGAAGCGCCGTGCCAAACGCCTCGCGGGGAACAACCTTATCCGGCTGCATCCAATGCCGTCCCTGATCGAGCATGGTGCGTGTCGGTCCGCCGCCGTGATCGCCTACGCCGAAGAGATCCATCATGCTGCTCATCCCCGGCGCATCTTTGCTGGCTGCGGCAAAGTCCTTTGCCAGCCGCACTGGATCGAGATTGGTGTTCGCGTAATCGTGCGGGAAATACGTCAGCACCTTGCTTCCGTCGGGCGACTCCCACCAGAACAACTTCAGCGGAAGCTTGTTGGTGTCGTTCCACGCCATCTTCTGGGTTACGAAGAAGTCGATCCCCGAGCGTTTGTAGATCTGCGGAAGCTGCCAGTTGTATCCAAACGAATCGGGATTCCATCCAATCATCGCTGTGTGCCCGTAGATTTTCTGGAACGCGGCCTGCCCCACGAGGAGCTGCCGTACCAGGCTCTCGCCATCGGGCATGTTGAGGTCCGGCTCAATCCACATGCCGCCAACCAACTCCCACCGGCCCTCATCCACGCGTTTCGCAATCTGCGCATTGAGGTCGGGATATTTATCCGCCATCCACTGGCTGTAGGCCGCCGCGGATTGCGTGTAGGTGTAGTCCGGATATTCGCTCATCAACTGCACAGCGCTGGAGAAGGTTCGCTTCACCGTGTCGACCGTCTCCGTCCATGGCCACAGCCAGGCGGCATCAATATGCGAATTGCCGGTCAGATGATAGTTCGCCTGCTTCAGCAACGGCTTTAGCGTCGCCAGTGTTGCTTGCGATGTCCGTAACGATGCATCGAAACGTATTTGCTGGCCCGTCTCCAGCGCGTGCATGTCAATTTCCGTCACTGCCTTTCCAAGGGTCGTGGAGGCCTCTGTATTATCCGGCGCGATCGCGGGCAGCAGATTCGCCGCAGATACGATCTCTTCGGCAAGATCCTGCGGATTCGGTCGCGTGGGAGAGAAGCTGATCTTCAGCTGTGCGTGGCTAATTGTTTTGTCATCGACTGTCGGTAAGAGCTTTACGGCCACGAGGATGGATTGTCCCGGGCGTGCATGCACGAACAAGGGAATCTGCTCCAGGTCCTCGCCCAGTGCGACGCGCCGGCCATCGAAGTAGACGATCTCGGGGACAGGCCCGTTGGCGCGTGCAACAAATTCGAAGTCTACATCTGTGCCCGTAAGGTCATAGCCTTCGAGCGTCTTCGGAATAGTTATGCGTTGCCGGTACCAAACAGTGTCTTTGCCCGCCTTGGAGGGCATCGTCGCGACCTTCCATGCGTGATCGTCAATCGACGGTGACTCGCCATGCGGCAAATCCCCTTCATGCATACGCCAGTTTCCATCCGGCAGCGTGCTCAATTGTGCAAGGCAATCGACGGCCGCCTGCTCCTTTGCGTTCAGCAAGGGGGCAGCCCACTGTTTATTCGCTGGAGTTTTGCACTGTGCCAGCAGAGTCGTAGAAATTGCCAACACTGCGGCTAGACGAAGCAGAGAACGCATTACACGCATGACGGGGTAGCCTCATTGAAGAGATCTCGCGCGGAGACTCGGTACATCGAACAGCGGCTCGGTGCGACCCCAACAGTATGCCGCTTCAGCGCCTCTTCTGCATCCCTGAAGTTAAATCTTCTGCACGCGATGGACATCGCGGACGCCCGGCACCTTGCGCAGATTCTGCTGCAGACGGGTCAGATGCCGCAGGTCTACAGTCTCAATTACAAAATCCACATGCACCGTTCCATCCGCGACCGGCCGGGTCTCAACGCTGCGAATGTTTGTCCCGTCTTCGGAGATAATCGCGGCAAACTCCTTCAGTAAGCCCGACCGATCGTCTACCAGCAGCGTCAGCTTCACGGGATACGTCGTCTGCTTTGTTCCTGTGTTGCCGGTTCCACCCGCATCTTTGGCGTTGGCATGTGCCTCCGACCACTCCACCTCGATGCGGCGGTCGGCCTCGTACAACAGGTTCTGCACGTTTGGACAGCTTCGTGCGTGAACCGCGACTCCTTTGCCACGTGTGACGTAACCGACGATCTCCTCACCGCGAATTGGATTACAACACCGGGCGCGATATACAAGTAGATCGTCCTGTCCTTCCACCTGCAGCGACTCCGAGCCTTTGCCGAAGAAGACGCGCTTCACCGCCTCGCTCATATGCGAGAGCGTGTCGCCCACAGCTCCCGTCTCAGGATGCGGCGTCTCTTTTGTCTCTGATGCGCTACCGGGCTCCAGTTTGTTCAACACCTGGCGCGTCGAGTACTTCCCAAATCCGATGCCCGCCAGCAGGTCCTGCTCGCCGCCCAGGCCATACTCGTTGGCTACGCGATCGAAATCCGGGGCACTAAATTTCTGCAGCGAGACCTTATACTTCCGCGCCTCGCGTTCCAGCAGCTTGCGGCCGATCTCGATTGCACGCTCGCGCTGATGCTCGTTCAGCCAGTGCTTGATCTTGTTGCGCGCGCGCGAGCTCTTCGCGAAGCTCAGCCAGTCACGCGACGGATTATGACCGGTCTGCGTCGTAACCTCTACGATGTCGCCATTACGCAGGCGGTAGCGCAGTGGAACGATGCGTCCATTTACCTTTGCGCCCGTAGTCGCGTGGCCGACGTCCGTATGAATCGCATACGCAAAATCGATAGGGCTCGCATCCTTCGGCAGCACAATCACCTTGCCCTTGGGCGTAAAGGTGTAGACCTCCTCCGGATATAGATCGATGCGCAGCGTCGACATGAACTCGTTTGGATCGCTCATTTCGCGCTGCCATTCCATCAACTGCCGAACCCACGCCAGCCGCTGTTCATCTTTGGCGCTGACGTTGTCGCTCGCCTTGTACTTCCAGTGCGCAGCGATGCCCTGTTCCGCAACCCGATGCATATCTTCCGTGCGTATCTGCACCTCGAACTGGTGGCCGCCTTCAGCGATCAATGTTGTATGCAACGACTGATAAAGGTTCGGCCGCGGCATCGCGATGAAATCTTTGAAGCGCCCGGGAACAGGGCGCCATGTCGCATGCAGCAGCCCCAGCACCGCGTAGCAGTCCTGCTCGGTCTCGGTGATGACACGCACGGCAAACAGGTCGTACACCTGCTCCACCGGAACGCCATGCGTGTTGAGCTTCTGCTGAATCGAAAACAGGCGCTTGATGCGTGACTCGACGCGAGCGTGAAGATTGGCCTCCTGCAGTTTGGCTTCAATCGTTCCGACGATGCGCAGCAGAAATGCCTCGCCCTCTGTGCGCAACGAATCGACTTCTGCTGTCAGCTTGGAGTAGCCAAGAGGATCGACATATTGAAACGCCAGATCCTCGAGTTCGCCACGCAACTTGCCCATGCCCAAACGGTGTGCCAGCGGTGCATAAACATCAAGCGTTTCCTTGGCGATGCGTTGTTGTTTTTCCGGCTTCAGATGCTCGAGTGTGCGCATGTTATGCAGCCGGTCGGCGAGTTTGATGATGACTACGCGCACGTCCGTCACCATTGCCAGCAGCATCTTGCGGATGTTCTCCGCCTGATGATCAACGCGGCTTGCAAACTTGATCTTGTCCAGCTTGGTGACACCCTCGACGATGTGCGCCACTTGTTCGCCAAATCGTCGCTCGATCTCCTGGGTACTGACGTCCGTGTCCTCAACCGCATCGTGGAGCAGCCCCGCCGCGATTGCGGTCGCGTCCATCTTCAGGTCGGCCAGCACCTGCGCCACCTCCAGCGGATGAATAATGTACGGCTCACCGGAGGCGCGTAGCTGGCCCTCATGCTGTTCCTGGCAGAACGCCCACGCGGCGCGAATCAGATCGAGATCGTCCGCCGGCCTGTTCGCCTTTAGCGTCTGCAACATGTGCTCGAACTTTGCGCTCAACGCATCGTCCAGAGCTGGAGCTGTAGCTCCAACTTGAACCGAAGGGGGCGAAGGAACGATCTCTTGATCGGGGCTGGGGGATGCAGTTGCCGTTGGAGCCGTAAATGCGCCCGAAGGCTCATCCAGCGGCACGGGACGTGCAGTCGGAACCTCAGAAGAGACAACCGGTAACGTCGCCTCCAGACCCATCCCGCTCTCGCTCGTCTCGGTGGCGGGTGGTTCGGGGGTGCCGACTTGTCCGCCCGCCTCCCCTGCATGCGCAGGGTCGGGCCGTCGCGGCTGGACTGTGGCCATGCTTCATTATACGAGCGGACTTTGTCGGGTCTGAAAACTCTTTAGAGTGCACGCGGCAGAGACTTCCGGTCGGCGCATGTTGAAGACGCTTCGAAGGTGTGCCAGGACTATCGTCCCGGCGAGCGTCCTGTTCCTGCCGTGCGCATCGTCTGCTCGCGCAGACCTGAGGGCGGGCGGTGGCTCTTCAGAAATCCCGCCGAAGGCCGCGCGACGCCATGCGTCCAATCCACCAGTTCGTCGAATGCCTGGCCAACCTCGTCCGGCGTCAGATTGCAGTGGCCATCGCGGTGGACATATTGCTGCACCAGGTTGTCGCCAAAGCCAGCCGATTGCACCTGATGCCCGTAGGCTGCCAGCTGCACGACGGGAACGACCGGATCGTAGATTGTGTGCAGCGCCAGCATCGGTCGTCCGAGCCGTCCAGTCGGTGTGTAATGGTGCAGCAGATAGAGCCGCGCGCCGGGCTTCGCGGCATAGCGGCGGACCTTGTCGTTCAACTCGTAATCGCTCGTGCTGCTCGTGGCGCTGGTGCCGCTATAGATAGTGTTCCGGTTATCGAAGGGATTGCCTCCGGCGCGCCGTTCCATGTCGCCGATCACAAATGTGAAGTACGCCATGTCGGAAGCCAGCTCTGCATCCGTATGCACGCCTGTCAACGCCCGCATCGCTGCTGCACCCTGCGGGTTCTCCTTGAGTGCAGAAGCAATCCGCTCCCGCTCCGCTTCATTGGCGATGAAATCCGATGGAACCGAAACCAGTGAGGGCATCAATCCAGGGAAGTAGAAGTCGAACGCCGCACGCAGTGCGAATCGCTTGTCGAACTCGACCGAGCTCGCTCCGACGGACCCACACAGGTCCAGCCCCCCCAGATACGGCTTCGTGTTCAACTCCAGCGTGATCATCACCAGAGCTCCGCCCATGGATCGGCCAACAACATAGGTTTCGCGGGGCTGCCCAAAGCGTCTTGCAAAGTAGCGTCGCAGCGCATCCGTCTCCGGATAGGCCTGCTGTAGCGCCCAGCCTGTCTGCGAATATGCGCTCTCGGCCACGGCATAGTGCCGGTCCAGCAAGGGAGCCTGCTGGCCCGTCAGCCGCTCGGCCACATGGAAGGTGACCGGGCGCTGTGCGTACCCGTGGTAGTACATCACCAGCTTGCGATTCCAGCCATTGGGTATATCGATCCGGTATGCAGCTCCATTCAGCGTCCCGACCTCTGTCAGTCCCATCGGGGAACGCAGTTGCACCGGCGCTGTCGATCGCTGGTTACCTGGAAACGCGGTCGCAGCCCTGGCTCCCGAACCGGACGTCGCCAAGAGCGCGAGAGCCGGTGCTGCAGTCCAGAATCGTAGTCGAGTAAACCGCATCATACTGATTTGGCATGATTTTACAGCGGCGGGTCAGCCTTGGAAATGTCAATTTTGGGCCTATTGGGGGATCGAAGGGACATATATTCGAAGGACTTCTGGGCTACACTGATGTGAAACGTGGGCAGGGTCTTCGCTGTGCTACCCAAATATGTGTGAACGAAACCGAACCTGGCGTCTGTTGGTCCCCGTAGCGATTCTTGCGCTGCTGATCGTGACCACGCTTGGAATTGCCTGGCATCAGCACGCCAATATCGCTTCTTCCGACAACTGCCCAATCTGTCATGTAAGTCATCAGGCTATGGCGCCTCCCGCCGTCGGCGTTCAGGTATCCAATCTGACTTTCACGAGCGCTGGTCCTGAACCGCAATACGATAAATTTGTTGCGAGTCCCGCCTTTCGCCGCACCCCCCCTCGCGCACCCCCCGCATAGCAACTGCCTACC
>Ga0207933_1001843_pt1 | contig 14729 bp, 14 predicted proteins | sample NGESurdeep092012_4_FD_184488 | JGI IMG/M metagenome (GOLD analysis project Ga0207933, IMG submission 184488) | Arctic peat soil microbial communities from Barrow, Alaska - NGEE Surface sample F53-3 deep-092012 (SPAdes) | ecosystem: Environmental > Terrestrial > Soil > Wetlands > Peat ... | reverse complement strand
CCCCCAACATCGGCCGCACAATCCTCCCCGGCCCTCCAGCCTTCAAAATTGAATTGTCATCCTGAGCTTTTTTTGAATTGTCATCCTCGGTATTTTTTGAATTGTCATCCTGACCCTGAGTGCAACGAAGGGGAAGGACCTGCTGTTCGTCTCGGGGCGCCACAGCAGCCGAACCCCCGAAACCCCTACTTCCTGCTTCCTGCTTCCTGCTTCCTGCTTCCATAACCACCGGCGAGATCCCCCCAATCCCCTCCGTCCACGCCCCTCGCAGCAGCTTCATCATCACCGTCTCCGCCTGATCGTCCAGCGTATGCGCCGTCGCGACGACATCCGCGCGACCCGCCTCCATCAACCCCCGAAACACCCCGTATCGAAGCTCCCGCGCAGCCTCTTCGACGCCCTCGCGCTCGGCCGCCTGCCGTCCGGCCACATCCACACGCTCGACGATCAGCGAAACCCCAAGCCGCTCACAAAGCTCGCGAACAAACCCCTCATCGGCATCAGCCTCCGCGCGCAGCCCATGATTCACATGCACCGCGCTCAGCACCACCCCCAGCGACTCCTTCGCCGCATTGGCCTCCACCAGCGCCAGCAGCATCACCACCGAATCCGCCCCGCCCGAAACCGCCACGCAAACCCGCTCCCCCGCCTTCAGCAGCGATCTATCGAGGCCCAGGCTCACACTCTTCCCTGCCATCGCACCAATCTAGCCCATCCCCACAAAGCGGGCCGTCGTCTTTCAAATTTCGTACCATTAACCATGCCCCACATCCGCCGCGCCACCCTAGCCGACGTCGCTCTCATCACCACCCAGCGCCATCGCATGTTCGCCGACAACGACCTCGCTACCGAAGCCCATCTCACCGCCATGGACGCGCAATTCGAGCCCTGGCTCCGCGCCCACCTCACCGCCGGAACCTACCTCGGCCTCCTGCTCAGCGACGACCCCAACCCAACCGAGATCCTCGCCGGCGCCGGCGTCTATTTCATGGACTGGCCGCCGCACTTCCTCGACATCCAACCCATCCGCGCCTATCTGCTCAACTTCTACACCGCTCCGCAAGCCCGCGGCCGCGGCTACGCCAAACTCCTGCTCAAGACCGCGGTCGAAGAGTCCCATGCCCACGGCGCAAAGGTCGTCACCCTCCACGCCTCCGCCTTCGGCAAACCCATCTACGAGAAATTCGGCTTCACCCACAACAACGAGATGATGCTGCGATTCGACCGGTGAAGACGCAGGTCGGCAGCCGATCAGCTTGAAACCGTTTGGACCCCGAAGTACCGTCGCCGTATGGTTTCCACGACCCAACCGACGAACGCATACGTAGCAGCATTCGCAAAAAGGGCCTCATAAAAACTAACGGCGTGATGGCGAGCAAGCGCAATCGGACATATCAAGTAGATGAGATCCAGGACAGGCCGTTCTGCATTCAGCGAAGCTGGAAATATTGCCAGGAGGTAGAGCCTCAGGCAGACCACAACGAGCGCGCCCACACTCGCCCAGATCGCGATTCGGAGTTTCATGGAGCGTCCTCCTCATCCTTACGCTCTAATCATCCTCTCGAACTCCTCAACCTTCAAATTCCCCCCCACTATCCAATCCCTAATCCCTAATCCCTAATCCCTAATCCCTAATCGCGGTATACTCCATCTCCCATGTCTGTCTTCGTCATTCTTCCCGCCGCCGGCATCGGCACCCGCATGGCCTCCGCACCCGGAGCCGCCTCCAAAGCCGCGCCCAAGCAGTTCCTCGAGCTCGGCGGCGTGCCCATCCTTCTGCACTCGCTGCGCGCCTTCCTGGCCGTCCCTCGCGTCACCGCCATCTACGTCGCCGTGCGCGAGCCCGAGCAGCCCCGCGTCTCCGCCCTGCTCGCCGAGCACCATCTCCAGGACCGCGTCCACGTCGTCCTCGGCGGCGACGCCCGTCAGGACTCCGTCGCCAACGCCCTCGCCGCCCTGCCGTCAACCCCAGACAACGAAGACCAAGACGACGACATCGTCCTCGTCCACGACGCCGTCCGCCCCCTCATCGATCCGCAGACCATCCAGCGCACCATCGCGGCCATCGAAAAGCACGGCGCCGCCATCGTCGCCACGCCCGCCATCGACACCATCAAGCAGGTCGAGCGCACCGCCGACGACGCCCTCATCACCGCCACCATCCCCCGCGAGCTCATCGTCCACGCGCAGACCCCGCAAGGCGCCCGCGTCCCGCTCCTCCGCCGCGCCTTCGCCGAAGCCGCCGCCGACGGCTTCATCGGCACCGACGAAGCCTCACTCCTCGAGCGCGCCAACATCCCCGTCTACGTCGTTCCCGGCACCGCCCGCAACCTCAAGGTCACCCAGCCCGGCGACCTCGAAATCGCCGAGTTCTACCTCGCCGGCTGAGGGCTCAAAGTGTCTACGCCAAAAGGCTGATTACAAATTCAACCTCTCGGCGGACGCGGCTACAGCAGCAATCCGATACGGTTAACCGAACAAATCCACGATTTCGTCGGTCTTCGAGAGGATTGCTATGCTCAAGCGGTTGGCGTTGTTCGGCCTGTTCCTCGGATTGCTTGCACCGTCCGCGCCAGCCCAGAGCAACTATGCCACCCTGCGTGGAGCAGTGACCGATCCGCAGCATCTGCAGGTGCCGGGCGCGAAGGTGCAAATCACCTCGACCCTGACGGGCGCCGTCCGCGATGTGCTGACGGACACAGCGGGCCTTTATACGGCCGGAGGTCTGCAGCCCGGCGGATACCAGGTCATGATCGAAAAGAGCGGCTTCGCGGAAGCGAAGCAATTGCTGCAGCTGGAGGTAGGACAGCGCGCCACCCTCGATGTCTCCCTGGCCATCGGCGTAGTGACGCAGTCGGTGAATGCCAATGTGAGCGGAGAACTGCTGCGGACGGCGGACTCGACCGTAGGCTCTGTAGTCGATCGCCGGTCGGTGCAGCAGTTGCCCTTGAACGGACGGCAGTTGATCGACTTGGTCTCAACCGTACCCGGAGCTCATGTGAGCATGGGTGCGCAAGGTGGTAATGCGAATCCTCTGTATTGGCGGCCAGGACAGTTTTCCGCGGTGAGTATCGCAGGCGCCCGGCCGAATGCGAACTACTTTCTGCTCGATGGCGCGACCAACACGGACCCGACCTTCAATACGCAAAACCTGAATCCCAATCCTGACATGGTTCAGGAGTTTCAGGTGCAGGTGGGAAGCTACTCCGCGGATATGGGAGGGGCTGGCGGCGGACAAATCAACATTGCAACGCGGTCCGGCACGAACGCGTTTCACGGCACCGCCTATGAGTTCTTGCGTAACGGCGCGATGGATGCCTTTTCCTTCGGCGCCATGGGCATGACCAAGCACCTCGAGCAGAGCAACTTTGGCGGCGCCGTGGGCGGACCGCTCATCAAGCACACGTTTTTCTTTGTGAACTATGAGGGTCTGCGCCGGGCCGCGGCCGATCCGATGACGGATACGGTGCCCACCGCGGAAGAGGCCTCCGGAGACTTCAGCGACAGCGGCGTGAATATCTATGACCCGAACTCGACGCACGCAAATCCGGCCTATAACCCGTCGCTGCCTGTCAGTGCTTCGAATCCACAGTTTCTGCGCAAGCAGTTTGAATACAACGGCAAGTTGAATGTGATTCCGCCGGACGAATTGAACTCGGCTTCTTCGATCATGCTGCAGAAGTATGTTCCCCGGCCAAACCAGATGAGTGGCATGGGCATGACCATGAATGGCCAGCCAGGTGTGGTGGGAGCGGGAAATGATGCGAACAACTATCTGGATCTAAGGAATGAGCTTCACGACACAGAGCAGGGAACGCTGCGCGTAGACCATGACTTCAGCAACGGAAGCACGATCTTCGTGCGCTACAGCGCGCAGGGCGAGCACGGATTTATGCCGGAAAACCTCCCCGGCTTCGGGTACTTCCACGACAACCTCTCGCAGCAAGGTGTGCTCGGTTTGAGCACGGTACTCTCAGCGCGCATGGTGAATACGGCTACGCTGGCAATCTCGCGGCTGAGCATGGATCACACCACCGAGAGCGCGAACAAGAACGATATCGTCGATGAGCTGGGAATTCAGGGCGTCGGATTCGGTGGTCCCGGAGCCTGGGGAGCCCCTTACTTCACGGTGCAGGGATTCTCCCCGTTCGGCGACAGCTACTCGGCCACGCCAATGCACGCATGGGACACGCTGATCGAGGGTCGCGACTCGCTCAGCTGGCAGACAGGCAAGCACACGCTGAAGTTCGGCGGCGTCTACCAATGGTTCATCTGGCCGATGTGGGGCTTCTTCCAGAATCGTGGGTACTACCAGTTCACAAGCGGGTTTACGACGCAGACTCTGACCAACGACGGCACCGGGTCGGCGCTGGCGAGCTTCCTGCTTGGCATGCCCGTCGTAAGGCAGCGCCAGGCAGGTATTCCGCAGATGAATCTGCGCCAGTGGTATGGGGATGGCTTTGCGCAGGATACGTGGAGGATCACACCATCGACCACGATCAACTACGGCCTCCGTTACGAGTACATGAGTCCACTCTGGGACGTCACCTATACCAACAGTAACCTCATCTTCAACAACGGTGTGCCTTCACCGTTCATCGGCGGACAGAACGGATATCCGCGAGGATTGATGTATCCGAACCGTGCGAACCTCGCGCCCCGGCTGGGGCTGGCGCAGAGCATCCCTTCGCTCGGATTGGTGTGGCATTTGGCGTACGGTGTGTTCTTTACACCGGTGGACATGAACACCTGGTGCAATCAGCGGCACAACGTTCCTTATGTCTTCCCCGAGACAGCGCAGAGTGACAACTACACGCCGACCGCCGCGATTGCGAACTACAACTTTGCATCGCCGGTCCTGGGCAAGACAGTCGTAAGCTTCACGGGAATGAGCCTGCACGCCCCTCCGCAGTACATCCAGCAGTGGAGCACCTCCGTGGAGAAGAGCATCGGCCAGAAGACCACCATCGAGCTCGGCTACATCGGATCGGGCGGATGGCATCTGCAGCGTGCGCATCTGATCAACAATGCGCAGCCGGGGCCGGGAGCGATTCAACCGCGGCGTCCGTTCAGATCCATGAGCTTTGTGCCTGGAACCGTGCTGCCATCGAACATCCAGGTGGCCAATCCGGCAAATCCGCTCGTCACGCCTGTGAGCACGATCAACCTGCTGGAGAACACTGCGCAGAGCTGGTACGACGCCGGCTATGTGACCTTCCGGCACAGATATGCCCATGGGCTGACGCTGGTATCCAACTACACCTATGCGAAGAATCTTTCCAATGCGCCCGACTTCAGGTCCCCGATGTATGAATCCTCGATTCCGCAGAACAACAACGATCTCGATGCGGAGAAGGGACCGGCCTGCGATATACGCCACCGCTTTGTCCTGACCGGGGTGTACGACATTCCGACCTGGAAGACATCGCGGTTGGCGGCAATGGCCACGGAAGGGTGGCGGCTCTCGACGATCTATCAGATACAGACCGGCTACCCTCTGACGATCTCTGTCTTCGGCGACACTGCGAACGCGGGAACGGCGCTGGGCGAGAATCCGATCCGCGCGAACTACACCGGCCAGCCCATCTTCACGCACATCACCCGCAACGCGAACGAGTGGTTCAATACCGCGGCCTTCGCGGCTCCCGCGGCGTATACCTTCGGCGATGCAGGACGGAACTCGGTCTATGGACCGGGGATGCAGAGCCTCGACTTTGCGCTGATGCGTAGCTTCGAAATCACCGAGAAGGCGAGCTTCGAGCTTCGCGGCGAAGTCTACAACGCCCTGAATAAAGTGAACCTGGATACGCCGAACCGGTTTGTGAATACCGCAGGCTTCGGAACGATCACCGACGCGATGGACCCGGCGCGGCAGGTTCAGTTGAGTGCTCGTATCTCTTTCTAGTCCCTTCTGGAGTTTTTAGGTAGGGCGCCCCAGGCACGAAAAGTCCGGCCGTAAAGCCCCTCGTGCGAAGACCCGGCACAAAAAACGCCGGAAAGGGGAATATCGCCCCAACTTCGATTTACGATAAGCAGAATGTCCCTCCGCATCGGACTCGGCTTTGACTCCCACGCCTTCATGCCCGGCATCCCGCTGATCCTCGGCGGCCTCAAGATCGACCACCCCGAAGGCCTCGCCGGCCACTCCGACGGCGACCTCCTCCTCCACGCCATCACCGACGCCCTGCTCGGCGCCGTCTCTGCCGGCGACATCGGCACCTTCTTCCCTCCCAGCGACGCCAAGTGGAAGAACGCCGACTCCACCCTCTTCCTCCGCACCGCCCTCGAAGAGGTTGCGCTCGCCGGCTACAAGATCGTCAACCTCGACTGCGTGCTCATCATGCACCGCCCCAAGATCGTGCCCATCGCCGCCGAGCTTCGCGAGCGCGTCGCCGAGCTTCTGCATCTCGACATGAAGAACGTCAGCATCAAGGGCAAGACCCCCGAAGGCCTCGCGCAGGATTCCACCGCCGTCGCCCACGTCGTCGTTCTGCTCGAATCCATCGAGCTGCCCAACGGCGACAAGCTCCTCGCCCTCACCGCCGACGCCCCCGACCAGGCCGACATCGACGGCGTCGTCAGCTCCCTCGTCGACGACGCCCACGACATGACCGCCCTCGGCCGCAAGCGCCCCTTCGACCCCGACGACCTCACCTAAACCGTCAGAAGCCGGATGCCATACCGGACCATCAGCCGGTCGACGGTTGCCAGCACAAGGCCTTCTATCTGTGTTTGGGCTACGAGAAGCCGGTCAAACGGATCGCTATGATGCGGATGAAGTTCGGACGCATATTCGCAATGCTCGGCGGTCATCGGTAAATGAATCAGGCCGATTCTGTCCGCAATTCGAGCAGGCGATCCGCTGAAATGCAGCTTTCCCTTGGCGCGCTTTGTCGCGATCTCCCAGGACAGTACGGCACTGTAAAAGATGTCGTTCGCGGGATCTTCGAGCTCCTCTTTCAGCGCAACCGGAACCCTGCCGGCGTTCTGAACCATCCACAGAAAGACGTGGGTGTCGAGCAGAATCTTCACTAGCTGAATCCCCACTCTTTCAACTCATCGTCAGTGAAAACTGGTTCATCAAAATCGGGAGCAATATAGGTAATGTTCAGCAGATTGTTGCCCCAGTCCCGCTTCTTCTTGCCACGCTTCTTGGCGTTGATCGGCGCCAGTCTTGCCATCGGCTTCCCCGCCTTGGCGATGATGATCTCCTCGCCCGCCGCCGCCTTATCCACCAGCCTCGAGAGCGCAGTCTTTGCCTCATACAGGTTGTAGATCGAAACCTTTGCCGCTGCACCCTTCATGCCTTCATTTTCTCCTCCCGAGCGCTGGTTGGTCAAGTTGGTCAAGCGTGCCTCAGGGCCCCGTGGTCACCCATGGCCGCATCGTCCAACGAATTTTCCTTGGAGTAGCAGCCGCTTTCCAGTACATTGGCTGCAATCCTCAGGAGGCATTCATGGATCAGAACCAGGCACAACATATCGGCGCGCTAATGGCGGGCATGGGCTTGTTCGTTGGCCTCATCATTCTGGCGTTCCTCATCTTCGTCATCTTCCTGCTCTGGCGCATCTTCACCAAGGCCGGTCTCGCTGGTCCGCTGGCGCTCCTCGTGCTCATTCCGGGCATCGGCGGTCTCGTCGTGCTCTGCATCCTCGCCTTCGCGCAATGGAACGTCGTTCCTGTCGCGCCGCAATACGGTGCTCTTCCGCCCAACTATCCGCCACCGTACCCGCCAACCTATCCTCCGGCGCCGCCTGCGCCGCCAACCCAGCTCTAACCCTCGCAGCCAGCGGGCGGAGACGGCTCTAGTACCATGAGCTTGTCCCGATGAACGAGCCAACCTCCGCCTCGCCCACATCCTCCCGCCCCATCCGCGTCCGCGTCGCCCCATCGCCCACCGGCGACCCCCACGTCGGCACCGCCTACATCGGCCTGCTCAACTATCTCTTCGCCGCCCAGCGCGGCGGCGCCTTCGTCCTGCGCATCGAGGACACCGACCGCGCCCGCTTCGTCCCCACCTCCGAGCAGATGATCTTCGACTCCCTCCGCTGGATCGGCCTCACCTGGCAGGAGGGCCCCGACGTCGGCGGCCCCTTCGGCCCCTACCGTCAGTCCGAGCGCACCCAGATCTATCGCGACTACTGCCAGAAGCTCATCGACTCCGGCCACGCCTATCGCGCCTTCGAAACCCCCGAAGAGCTCGAAGCCGAGCGCGCCGTGCAGACCGCCGCCAAGCAGCCCCCCAAGTACAACGGCCGCTCCCGCACTCTCTCCCAAGCCGAGATCGACGCGAATCTCGCCGCCAACAAGCCCTTCACCGTCCGCCTCAACGTCCCTCTCGAAGGCGAAAACACATTCACAATCTTTAAAGATGAGCTTCGCGGCGACATCCGCTTCGACCACTTCAACGTCGACGATCAGGTTTTGCTCAAGTCCGACGGCTTCCCCACCTACCACCTCGCCAACGTCGTCGACGACCACCTCATGCAGATCACCGACGTCATCCGCGCCGAGGAGTGGATCAGCTCCACGCCCAAGCACGTCCTGCTCTACAACGCCTTCGGCTGGGAGCTTCCGCGCTTCTGGCACATGCCGCTGCTGCGCAACGCCGACAAATCGAAGATCTCCAAGCGCAAAAATCCCGTCTCGCTCAACTACTATCGCGACGCCGGCTTCCTCCCCCAGGCGCTGCTCAACTTCCTCGGCCTCATGGGCGGCGGCATGGCCCAGCCCACCGAGCAGGAGATCGTCAGCAAAGGCCTCGACACCAAACTCGGCGACATCTTCTCGCTCGACGAGATGCTCGCCCGTTTCGACTTCTCCCGCATCTCCCTCGGCGGCCCCGTCTTCGATCTCGTCAAACTCCGCTGGCTCAACGGCGAATACCTCCGCAAGCTCTCGCCCGACGAGTTCTTCGCCGCCATGCGCTCCACCATCTTCTCCGACGCCTATCTCAAGGCCATCGCGCCCCTCGTGCAAACCCGCATCGAAACCCTCGGCGCCTTCGGCGACATGGCCGACTTCTTCTTCAAAGAAGACGTCATGCCGCCCGAGTCCGTCTGGCTCCCAAAGAAGCGCACACCCGAAGACACACTCGCCTTCGCCGCCGACCTCCTCATCACGCTCGAAGCCGCCGCGTGGGAAAAAGAGGCCATCGAGTCGGAGATGAAAAAACTCGGCGAAGCGAAGCAGTGGTCGGTCAAAGAAAACTTCATGCTGCTCCGCGCGATCCTCACTGGCAGCGCCCAATCGCCGCCCTTAGTGGAAAGCCTCATCGTCTTCGGCAAAGCCCGCTCCCTCGACCGCGTCCGCCGCTTCCTCGATACCCAAAAAAAACTCCTTTCGATGCCCTCCGCAAAACGCTGAGACCAGGGCCGCCTTGAGCGCCGATACGATCCACAACCTCTAGCACCGCCACAATCCTAAGCGCCAACGGCGCGACGCTATACCAGCTTGGGGCATCGCCCCAAGAACCAACCGCAACCGGAATTCCGAGCGCTGAAGGCGCGCTCTATACCAACCTGGGGCATCGCCCCAGGCGCACCTCCAAGGCCCCCATGCCGCAATCTTTATCTCTGGTTATCGTCCATCTCGTCTTCAGCACCAAAGATCGCGTTCCCTATCTCTCACAACAAATCACCGAGGAACTCTACCCTTACCTTGCGACCGTCTGCCGGAACGCTGGTTGCGAATGTTACCGCGTAGGCGGCATGCCGGACCACGTCCATCTCGCCATCCGGCTCTCACGAACCGCAACCATCGCAAAGCTTGTCGAAGAGATCAAGACATCCTCATCGAAATGGCTGAAATCGAAATACCCCCACTTCACCTGGCAACGCGGTTACGGCATCTTTTCTGTGGGGCAATCCGATCTTGAATCGTTGTTCCACTACATCGACACACAGGAAGAGCACCACCGCAAATACTCCTTTGAGGAGGAAATGCGGTCCCTGCTCATAAGCCACGAAATCGAATACGACGAACAATATATTTGGGACTAGCAAAACTGCCGAGTGCCGGAAAATTCACCCCCATCGGCCCCGGACGGGTTACAAAAGGACGGAGGTTCCTCTTGTCCCTCTCCACCAACCACCCCGTCGCCTTCATCCCCACCAAACAACCCGCCGCCGCGCGCGCCTTCTACGAACAAACCCTCGGCTTGCATTTCGAGAGCGAAGACCCCTTCGCCATCGTCTTCCGCGTCGGCCCCACCCAAACTATGCTGCGCGTAACCAACACGCCTGACTTCACGCCCGCTCCCTTCACCATCTTCGGCTGGCAGGTCGACGATATCGTCGCGAGCGTAAAAGAGTTGACCGCCAAAGGCATCGGGTTCCAGCGCTACGGCTTCCTCCAGCAGGACGAGAACGCCATCTGGCACTCCCCCGGCGGCGCCCACATCGCCTGGTTCAAAGACCCCGACGGCAACACCCTCTCGCTCTCGCAGCACCCATCCTGACCCGGCTCACCAAAATTCTTGTCAAGCCCCCAAACCACTTAACTTCAACAAAACAAACGCAAAAATCGGTGCACAGTAATTCCCTCAACTCGCTATAATAGAAATAGAGATCAAAAAAGTCCCACAAATCTGGGTGCCCCATTCATGACGACGGCGCGGGGTCCCCAGCGAGCTTGCTCGCTGGGGTGGCGGCTTTATCGTCGGCATGGGTGGGTTAGAAGAAGGCAGAGTCGCTCCAACTCGCAGATTCCAGATAATTTACATATAAAATCTCTGGAATCAATATTTTGCCGGCGAGATTCGCGGTAAACCCCTGATTCCAAAGAATCGCGCAAAGACAAGGGATGGGGGAACCCCCCTCACCTGCCGCGAATCGCGATCTTCACCGGCAGCTCGCGCGCCGGATAGCACGCGGCGTTGTCGCACGCCTGGAAGCGCAGCACGCCCTCCATCGTCGAGGCTCCGCGAGGCGCAACCACCTCCAGCCCGATCCGGAACTCGTTCTGGTAGACATCCAGCATCTCGCCCGCGCCCACCGGCAGCCGGAAGGCCGACCCCTTCGGATAGATTTCGTGGATTTCGCGCACCGCTCCAGCGTCGATCTTCAGCACCGTCGGAATCAGCAGCTCATCCTTCGGCGTGTGCGAGTTGATATGGAAGCCAGGCTCAACCCGAAATCGCAGCTCAACATCCTGCCGCTTTCCGGCATCAACCTCAATCGCATCCGTCAGCAACTCAACATGCTGCCGCTTCGCTTCCGCAGCACGCCCCAAACCGCCAAGCTGAATCTGCGCACTCGCCACCGCGGCCAACCCACACACCACAATCGCCGCACACCGCCACAAACCCTGCTTCCTGCTTCCTGCTTCCCGCTTACTGCTCTTCACGCCCCACCCGCGGCGATCGTCTTCTGGATCAGCGCCTCCATCTGCTCCTTGCTCGGCGCGCCCGCGGTCACCTGAACCACCTTGCCCGCACGGTCCACATAGAACGTCTCGGGCAGATAATCGACGCCACCGTACTCCTTGGCGACCTTCTCATCCGGCATCAGGATCGGATAACTCACGCCGATGTGTTTCGCGGCCGTAGCAATCTTCTGCGCCGACGCTCCATCATCCTGCGACAGCCCCAGCACCTGGAATCCCTGCGCCTGATACTTGGCCGAAAACTCCTGAATCCACGGCATCTCCAGCTTGCACGGCCCGCACCACGTCGCCCAGAAGTTCACCATCACCGGATGCCCCTTGAAGTCCGAGAGCGAGACCTTCTTCCCCGACAGATCCGTCAGCGTAAACGCGGGCGCGGCTTTGCCGATAAGGTTCATACCCTCAGTATCAGGCGGGCCAGAGTTCTCGTCCGCCGGCGCCGCGGGAATCAGCGTGACATGGTTGCTCATCGCCAGCTGTCGCCGATGCCGCAGATTATGAACTCCAGCCCAGAACAGCAACACAATCAGCGCCACGATCGCCGCAAACACACCCAGTCGACGTCCCACGTTTGCATCCCCTCCGTGCGCGTCAGACGAGCTGCGCACGCTCTCTCTAGTCTACTGCGCGAACTCAGTCACCGCGCTCTGCTAGCATGGCAGCCAGTCCGCAGCCGATGACCAACTCCTCACAAACTCCTGACAGTGCAAGCCCAGCCGATCTGGTGCGCATCGAGGCCGCCGCGCTCCAGCAGCTCGCCGCGCGCCTCGACGGCCCTGCGCGTCAGACCTTCGAGAGCGTCGCCGAGTCGCTCGCCGCGGCCGCGCGCTCCGGCCATCAGGCCGTCCTCACCGGCATCGGCAAGAGCGGCCTCATCGCCCGCAAGATCGCTGCAACCATGGTCTCCACCGGAACGCCCGCCTGCTTCCTCCATCCCAGCGAAGCGCTGCACGGCGACCTCGGCATGGTTCGCCCGGACGATGTGCTCATCGCCCTCTCCTACTCCGGCGAAACCGAAGAGATCCTCCGCCTTCTGCCCGTTCTTCCTCGCCTCGGCGTCAAGCTTGTGAGCCTCTGCGGCTGCCTCAGCTCAACCCTTGCGCAGGCCAGCGATCTTGTCCTCGACGTAAGCGTCAGCCAGGAAGCCTGCCACCATCAGCTCGCGCCGACAGCCTCCACCACCGCCATGCTGGCGCTCGGCGACGCGCTGGCCATCGACGTAAGCCGCCGTCTTGGCTTCCGCGCCCACGACTTCGCCGAACTTCATCCCGGCGGCCAGCTCGGCCGCCGCCTCATGCCCGTCCGCCAGCTGATGCACACCGGCAACGCCGTCCCGGTCGTTCCGCCGACGGCCGCGCTTCCCCAGATCGTGCACGAGATGAGCGCCAAGCGCCTCGGCATGACCACCGTGCAGGAGAACGGCCATCTCCTCGGCGTGCTCTCCGACGGCGATCTCCGCCGCCTGCTCGAACGCGACGGCCCCGAAGCCTTTCACAAGACCGCGGCTGAGGTGATGAACCGCTCGCCACGCACCATCGCGCCCGATCCGCTCTCGCCCGAAGCGCTCGAGGTCATGGAGCGCCATCGCATCACCTCGCTCGTCGTCACCGAAGACGGCAGCGCGCGGACGCCCGTACTGGGCGTGCTTCACATGCATGATCTCTGGGCAGTTCCCGCAACGCCAACAGAGAACCACAGCCCAAAGTCCTCCCGCTGAGGAACCGCCTCACCCGCTTCGATACAATCAACCTCAGCATGCACCGTTGGTCGAAGCTCTTCATCCCCACCCTGCGCGAGGCTCCCGCCGACGCCGAGGTCGCCAGTCACAAGCTCCTTCTCCGCGCCGGCTACATTCGCCAGCTCGGCGCCGGCATCTACAGCTACCTGCCGCTCGGCCAGCGCTCGCTGAACAAGATCACCGCCATCGTCCGCGAGGAGATGGACAGGATCGGCCAGGAGTTTCTCCTCCCCGCGCTCAACCCCGCCGAGCTCTGGCAGGAGTCCGGCCGCGAAGCTGTCATGGGCCAGAACCTGTTCCACCTCAAGGACCGCAAGGGCGCAGAGCTGGTCCTCGCCATGACGCACGAGGAAGTCATCACCTCCATCGCGCGCAACGAGCTGCGCAGCTACAAGCAGCTTCCCCAAATCTGGTACCAGATCCAGACCAAGTTCCGCGACGAGCCGCGCCCACGCGCCGGCCTCCTGCGCGTCCGCCAGTTCCTCATGAAGGACTCCTACTCCTTCGATCTAAATCAAGAAGGATTAGACGAGAGCTACCACAAGCATGATCTCGCCTATCGCGCCATCTTCACTGGCTGCGGCCTGGAGTTCATCGCCGTCGAGGCCGACTCCGGCGCCATGGGTGGCTCCGGCTCACAGGAGTTCATGGTCTACACCGAAGCCGGCGAAGACCTCATCGCGAGCTCCTCCTCCGGCTACGCCGCCAACCTTCAGAAGGCGACCAGCAAGCTTGCGCCCGTTGAAGACCTCGCTCCTACTGGTGACGGCGCCCTCGAGCTCGTGCACACGCCGGGGAAAGCATCGATCGCGGACGTCACCGAGTTCTTCGGCATCCAGGCCTCGCAGGACATCAAGTGCGTGGCCTTCATGGGCACACCTGGCGGGCAGGCTCAAGGCGAACCCTTGCGTCCCGTCGTCGCCTTCCTGCGCGGCGACCACCAGGTCAACGAGACCAAGCTCAGCACCGTCGCCGGCACCGCCGAGCTTCGCCCCATGCAACCTGAAGAGCTTGAGCTGCACATCGGCGGTCCTGCAGGATTCCTCGGACCCGTCGGCATCGCCCAGGTCATGACCAACGGCTCGCTCAACGGCCTCAAGTCGGCTAAAGCGCTGGACAAGCTCAAGGGCGTTCTGCGCGACGCTCCCGCCGAAGGCCTGCGCACCATCGTTGTGCTCGACCTCGGCCTCGAAGGCCGGTCGAACCTCGTCGCCGGCGCCAACAAGCTCGACTTCCACTTCCGCAACGTCACCCCCGGCCGCGATTTCACCTGGACCCTCGCCGCCGACATCCGCAGCATCAATGAGGGCGAGCTCGATCCCATCAGCGGCCAGCCTCTCCGCCTCGGCAAAGCCGTCGAGGTCGGCCACATCTTCAAGCTCGGCCGCAAGTACTCCGAGTCCATGGGCGCGCGCGTGCTCGACGCCAACGGCAAGGAGGTCATGCCTGTCATGGGCTGCTACGGCATCGGCATCGAGCGCATCCTCACCGCCGCCATCGAGAGCTCCGCCGCGGCTTACAAGACGCGCTTTCCTGACGTCGAACCTTCTGCCAACTCCGCCGACCAGTACGCTCTTCCACCGTCCATCGCGCCGTTCGAAATCAT
>Ga0207933_1001841_pt1 | contig 14735 bp, 21 predicted proteins | sample NGESurdeep092012_4_FD_184488 | JGI IMG/M metagenome (GOLD analysis project Ga0207933, IMG submission 184488) | Arctic peat soil microbial communities from Barrow, Alaska - NGEE Surface sample F53-3 deep-092012 (SPAdes) | ecosystem: Environmental > Terrestrial > Soil > Wetlands > Peat ... | reverse complement strand
CGAGCCGGTTATGGCGGCTTAGGTCCTGGACATATGCAGCGCCATCGTAGCCCACAGGGACGACGGCGCCAGTTGACTCCAGGGTAGCGGTGCTGCCAACCGGCACCGACCGGCCGGAAGCGTCCACCAGATGCAGCAGGGCGCCATGACTCGTGTGCAGCGGGAACCGAACTACGACCCCCGAACGATCCTGGGGTCGCACGTCGCGCGTGGTGAAGGGCACTGTGGTATCCACCGGCACATCGGTCGGCTCGATAGCAAGATGATTGACATCGAACGACCGCAGATCGGGAACCAGCAGCCGTCCGGCGGAGTCGGTTTTTCCCACCTCACGGTTCTCGTCCAAAACCCGAATGTGGCCAACACCATTGGTGTCCACCACGGCAAAGCTATCATTGATGGTATTGGACGCGAACAGGCCGCCATCGGCAAAGGAAAACGCGCCCTGTACTTCAGCCTGCATCGTGGTCTGCTGGCCAGTCCGGTCGGCACCGGCCGAGACCAGCGCCCAGGACGATTTGTATTGCAGCTCAGCGAATTCGTGGGAAGGGTTACCGGTGGAACCGTACGCTTGGTAGCCCCAGTCACCAATCGACACCGGCGACTGCATCGCCTGCACCTGGGCAGAGCCATTCCCCGAGGTCGATCCCAGGCTGGCCCCGACCGAGCTTCGGGCGCCGATCGGGATGGTCATGCCGACCAGCACGCCACTGGCGTGGCTGTTGGCGAAGTCATGGTAGCCGGTGGCATAGAGCGACACATCGCGAATCTGCACCGAGTAGCTGGCGGAAGCGATGTGGGTGTGTTCGGCCGGCTGCAGATAATATACCCCGCCAATTAGGGAAGTACTCCCTGTAAAGACGCTGCCTGGCGGGGCGTAGATAGGGATCGGTGCGGGTGCGGCATCGCGATCGACGCTCGTATAGGCGATGCCGACGGAGCCGAACCGACCCAGGGACAGGCCGGCGTTGGCGTTGAGCTGCAGCCGCGGAACAGGGTCGCCGTTCATCGCCGCGATATCGCGAAAGTTGCGGCCGGCAATGATGGCCGAGGCGCCGACACTGAAGATCCGACCGACGCGCTGTGCCCCGACGGAAAGCTGTGTGCCCGTGCGCCCGAAGGATGCACTGGCGGCGGCGGCGGCGTTGACCACCCCGAGGTTGCCGACCTTTACCACGACGCCGCCTCCGGCCATGGCCAGATCGGAGGTGCCCTCGGCATGGGCTTCCAGGGTCAGGTCATTCCAGAGGCCGCGGCGGAAGGTGGCGGATCCGGCCAGCGCGCCGTAGTCATCGCTGATGAACCCCCAATTACGCCGCACCGCCCCGGCTTCGGCCGAGAAAGTCTGCAGGCCCGGCGCGAGCAACGCGGAACTGGCATAGAATGGCAGTGTCGTCGTGACCTGCCGGCCAAGCGCGTTGGTCACCGTCAGGGCCACCGTGCCGGCACCAGTGATAACCGGCAGCTGGGGGATCGCAAAAGGGCCAGGTTGGACCTCACGCGAGAGGAGCTGGGTGCCGTTGACCAGCACGTCCACGGTGGACGGGACCGCGACCGACCCGCCGACCGTGGGCAAGGGGAAGGTCACGAGATCGGGTCGCATGGAGAAGTCGGCGCTGATCTGGGCTCCGCCCAGGCGCACCGGACGTGTCCAGCTGAGCCCTCCGGAGATGACATCACCCAGGCGGTAGCGGTGCAGGGTATCAGGGTCGGAATAGGTGTAGGTCGAATCGAGGCGGACGGTCGAATACGCGCCGGTGCCATTGTAACTTCCGCCGGCGCGGGCGAGCAGGCCAGAGCTGGCCACGCCCCACGGCGAGAAGGCCCGCAGGTCAAACAGCCCGCTGGCGACGTTCTGGCCGGCAACGGAGGTGCCCGTGACGTCGTAGTCGAGGGTTGCCCCTGAACCGCTCTCGACCGGAAGTTTGTCGCTGGAGGTCGCTTCGGCCTGTAGCAGGACGGGTAACAGGCGATTAGTGCCCGCCGTGACGTAGATCGTCTGCGTCGCCTGATCCAACCGCCAGGCAAAGCCGGGAAGCGCGGACAGGGACAGGAGGCCATCCCGCCCGACGGCAGCGGCGGCGGGAACCCGGAACCCAAGATCGCGCAGCTCTTTCGGGCGTGCGAGCAGGCTCCCGTCGCGCATCACGAACTCACCGAGCTTGCCGATGGCGTGACCGTTGACCACGACGTCGAGCGCCAGCGTCTCATCGGCGGTAGCGGCCGCCCTAGGCGCAATAGCCAAGACAAGGACTATTATGACCGCCGCAACGAGGCGAGCCACGGCCAAATACGAAAAATCATGAGGCACCCCCGACCAGAACCGATTGATTAATGGAACCGGCGTCCGCGCTCGCAGTCAGCCGCAGCATCGTGCCGGGTGGTGGCAGGCCTCGTGCCAGAATGCGCCAGCGACGCGTAGCGCCGGCGAGGACGTAGGGGGGGAAATTGGCCTCAACCTTGAGCCCGTTTCCGCCGACAGTGTGGAGCACGATGTCGCGGACAGTTTCGTGGCGGGTCCCGGTATTGATCGCCACCAGGTAGGCTTGGCCGCTGCCGCTCTCAATCCGCCATTGCAGGTGGGCGGCGACCCGACTCGCCGGCTCGGCGAAAATTGGAATGGAGAGGCGCAGGGCGATGCGCACGGTTCCGGGGGCAGCCGGCGGGGGGATCTGATCGAGCAGGATGCGGTAGCTCGCCTCTTGTCCCTGTGGCGGCTGACGCAGCACCAGACGTACGACTTGGGTGCCATCCCCGGCGATTGTTCCGAGCGGTGGGCTGGCCAACAACTCGTCAGTAGATGCGAGGTGGTCGCTTCCGCCCTGTTGGTTCCAGGCGAAGGCACGGACTTGGAAGGATGTCGCGTCGCCATGGTCGATAACCGTCAGGGTAGTCGCCATCTGCCCTGGTGCCATCTGAATGGAGACCGGCATTACGGTGATTGACTGCGCCTTGGCTGTACCGACAGCAAGGGAAGCCACGGCCATGCCGAGGAGAAGGCGGTCGAGGATCGTGGGGGCGTTCATTCGGGATCGGCAGTCGAATCAGTAGGTAATTGTCGCCGTTATAGTGTCCGTGTAAGCGCCGGGGGCGACAAACTGCCCGGCCGCCACTTGGCCATAGACCGTAAGCGTCTGGGCGACGCCGGTGCCGGTGCCGGCCTCGGTGTCGGTGCTGACCGTCTGGCCCCAATTGATGGTGTGCGCGGCGTCCTGGAAGAGCGCGTATCCCAGTGTGGCGGCGGCGGGACCGGTCATCTGTCGAGTGGTGACGGTGGCGCCAACCGCCGTTCCCGCATTGAGGCCAACGTTATAGGGCGAAGTGTTCGTGCACGTGACTGAGATGGTCGAGGTCGCACTGTTCAGCGCGCCGGTGTAGGTGCCGAACGCCAGATTGGTGGCCGAGATCAGGCAAGTGGCCTGAACGGTCGCGGTGACCGAGAACGTGGTGGTGGCAGTCGCCGCGATGGCTGGGACCACCGGCAGGTCAATGGCCAGTGTTCCTACCAGGAAAAAGCCGGCGAGACGCCAAGCCTTATGCCGCAACAGCGAGAAACCCATGGGATACCCTTCCGTCAGTGTAGCGACGGCGGGACCGGTCACCGTCCGGGTGGTGACGGGGGCGCCAACCGCCGTTCCCGCACTTAAGGCCAATGTTGTAGGGCGAGGTATTCATGCACGTAACCGAGACGGTCGAAGTCGCGCTGCTCAGCGCGCCGGTGTAGGCGCCAAAAGCCAAGTTGGTCGCCGAGATCAGGCAAGTTGCCGCAACGATCGCGGTGACCGAAAACGCCAAGGATGGGAACGATAGTAAGCAAAGCGCAAGTGGGAACAGAAGACCCCGGCCGAGCCAGGCAGCCACTTGTTGTCGGCCACTCATACTGCTCATATGGCCGCATGCGTCGGTTTATTCAATAGAATCGGTCTGGACATTGTGCGCCGCACCGGAGGTATTTTAACGTTATTTATCCATAAAACTACTTATGGCCGGGTCCGGGAGAAGGAGAGGCCGGGTTTAGAAAGACGTTGAATGGCCTTCCTGATACACTATAGCTAATAGTGTAGCAGGAGCGGCCTGCCACCCCCGGCGTGTCACTTTGAGGATTATCTGAGCGGGATTTTTGATCGCTATTTGATCGATCAGACGGTTCCGATGACCAGGCAATCGCGGGCGGCGTCCACCACTTCGCGAGTGACGGTACTGAGCCGGTTGAGCTCCTTGATCCGCCGGACCTGCGCCATGAGCCGGTCGATCAACCGGAAATTGCCGGCGGTGATGGTGATGATGGCGGCCACGGCTTCCTGATCGGCGAACTCGTTGCCACGGATGGTGTCGCCCCAGCCCTGCCAATGCTGTTCGAGCACGAAGCGCGCCTCCTCCTGGCTCAGCGGACGGAAGGCGTGTGCGAAGCCGACGCACGAGTAGAGCTGCGGATAACGGGCCAACCCCTTCTCCAGCCCGGGCATGCCGACCAGCACCAGGCCGGTCTCGCCGCGGTCGTAGAAATCGCGCAGCTCCTCCAAACTGGGCGTGCTGAGCCGATCGGCCTCATCGACGATGACCAGCTCGCAACGTGTCGTGAAATCAGCCTGCCCGCCGGCGTGGGCCGGGCTGCGCGCCCGCCCGACCAGACCACGCAACAGGATCAGTCCATCATGGAGGCTGGAGCGCACCGCCCGGGGCGTGTTGGTGACGGGCGGCGTGTAGACCAGGCTGCGGCAGTCGGCGATCTCTATCGGCACCACCTCGCCGGAAGCGAGCGGATCACGTCCCTCGAACAAATCCCATTTGGCGTAATGGCGGGCCGAAATGGTCTTCCCGACCCCGGGTGGCCCGTAGCAGATGCCGATGTAGCGCTCCCGCTGCCGCCGACAGGCGCCGCAGAACTCCTCGAAACGTCGGTATTCCTTGGTCGCCAGAAAGCCGGGAACAGCGGCGGCGTCACTCATGCTCGTATCGCCGGAGAGGCGGCGCTCCCGTGGGGGTGGCGGTCGCGGCGGGTGGCGACGGCGGCACGGCTGGCGATGCTGCCGTGGGCCGCACCAGCACCTGGTCGATCAGCGAGCGCCGATTCCTGATGGTCGCTTGCAATGCCCGGCGGCGCTCGGTCCGTGCACGGAGGATGTCCTTGAAGCTGACCGTCTCGCCGGCGAGTTCCTGGCAGATAGGCCGGAACTAACGAACCGGCCTCCTCGTACGCATAAGCCTCTGGACTGCCTGCCGGAAAACCTACCGGTTGAGGTTTCCGCACACACGTCCAATTCGACAGCGGTTTTCGTTGAGGCTGCACCTTGAGTCCTTGGTTCGATGCGACATTGATCCGGAGTGCACAGGAATTAGGTGTTTGACGTTACCCGGCCCGCAAAGGGAGGAGCCGCCTCCCATGCCGCAACCACTTGATCCGCCTCCATTGTCCGCCCGGCCCGTTCCAGCTTTGTCCGCTTATGCGTACCAGGAGGCCAGTTCGTTACTTCTGGCCATCATGGATGTGGACGCGATCGAGCTGCTGGCCGAGCGGCTGCGCACGGCGCTGCAGATCGAGATGCACCTCACCTTGGCCTTCGAGCACGCGTTCCGCCTTGGCGAGAAGCGCGTGTCCGCCGAGGTTGTCGAACAGGTGCTGTCGCGGGCGATCGACGAACTTGAGCCGACGCTGACCCGCAACGGCTACGACGCGCCGGCTCTGACCGTGCTGCTCCGGGCCAAACCCGCCGAAGTGCGCGATTTCCTCGCCGGCACGCTCGCCGCAGACCGCACACGCGAGTTCACCGAGCAGCTCCGTGTGGCAGGCGTTCCGGTGTGAACCGGACAACTTCGCTCATTGGCAGCCAATGTGAGCACGATCGTCCGTTGGCGAGCACAACACGATGATGGCAAGCACAGTGGCAGATAATGTGAGCACGAGGCGGGCTCGGTTGTCAGCTAATCCGAGCAGGAACCGCCGCTGTTTGCGAGCACGAGCCCCGATGATTGCGAGCGCCTACAGGTAGGGGAGACCCGCAGCTTCAGCCAATCCAGCATCGCCGCGATCGTCGGTTCGTTAGTCATCGGTTTCGTCCTTGGTGAACAACGACGCCAGCGTCGGCGCCGTCTCGGGCGGCGCCTTCAAGCCGATTCTAGACAGCGCCCTCGCCAACGAGTTCGACCAAGCCAGGTACGCCTTCGTATCGTGCCCAGACTGATTGCCGCGTTCCGCGAAGGCTTGGTCCATGCTGACCAGCCTCGCCCGCAACTGCACCGCCAGCTCGACGAGCGCCCGTTGGGGCGCACTGGGGCGGTCGCCGATATGCCGAAGCAATTCGCAGCGGAACTGCTGCACGTCGCGCCCGAGCCGCGTGCGGCGATCGAGCCTGACCGTGACGCGCATGTCCTCGGGCAAGCGACGGCCACGCGCGACGCGGCGGACCTGCTCACTGTGGCGGGGTGGAGTCGCGGGGGTCGGCTCGGCATCGGCGAAGCGTGTGGCGTCCATATAGTTGCGACCGGCCTGTCACACAAGCGTTATATGCCTGATTGCCTCATAATATAAGTGAGTTACTCTCTTTCTCTTTCTTTCTCTACTAGCGAGATGGCTGGGCCTGCTGGCTCCCTATGCGAGCGCAAGCTTGTGGCTGACGTGACGGTTCAAGCTGACGTGCGACTCGGCTGCCTCCAGGGCCAACTTCCGATGCAGGTCAGGCGGCACGCGAACCAAGAACTTGCCCGAGTAGGATTTGTCGGCGATCGGCTGCGGGATATCCTCCCGATTGGCCGCCATGTCCTCGAGAACGGTGCGGACGAGTTGCTTTACCTCACGCAGCGCATCCACTGCGTCGATATCCAGCCATGACAGGCTTGGGAATTCCGCACAGGTCGCCACGTACTCCTCGTCCTCGGGCGACCACGAGACGCGATAGGTGTAATGATCAGCGGCCATCTTGCATCTCCTCTAGCTTGTCGATCGCCTGCACGACCTGCTTGACCTGATACGCTTTCGCCATGCGGCCCTTGTCCGCCTGGATGTTCACCCGGGGATCGCCCGCCCATGGCATTTTGTACACGCAGTGACTTGTCCCTTGCTGGCGAGGTGCGCCGAAGTAGTGCTCGCAGACCCGCTGCGCTTCCACGAAGCGAATGGCTTTGGGGTTCTCCCTCATTCTCGTGACAATGTCGGCCACTGCCGTCATGGATAGGATTATGGTATCAATACTGATACCGTCAAGCCCTATATGGGGCTACCCTGCGCGCTGAAACACCCGCCGCACTGCGGTAGCCGTCCAGGCTCCGCCGCGCGGGGTAGGGATGCCCCGCGTCGTTAGCTCGCGGGCCAAGCCGTGTAGACTCGTCTGCGGCCGCCCGGCGGTCTTGATGTCCTCGATGGCGGCCACGACCCGATGTGCAGCCTGGTCGGCGCCCTTCCGCACAGCAGCACCGCCTAGACGGGCGTCTGGTGGCGCTACAGGCCGGTAGCCTCGATCCCCCCCAAGTCGGACCCCGCGGACCTTTGCCGCCGCCAGGGCCGCCTTAGTGCGGCGGGAAATGGCACGCGCCTCCTCCTCGGCGACTGCCGCATAGATGTGCAGCATGAACGGGCTCGCGGTCGGCATGTCGCACGCCACGAAAGGCACGCCCTCCTCCATCAGGCCGGAGATGAATCTGACGTTGCGGGCCAGCCGGTCTAAGCGAGCGATCAGTAGGGTTGCCCCGGTCTTACGGCATCGCTCCAGCGCCTCCCGCAGTTTCGGCCGGTCGCTGTTCTTCCCGCTTTCAACCTCGACGTAGGGCGGCGCTAGCAGCCGGTCACCAGGGACCAGGAAGCCGTCGATCGCGGCTTGCTGGGCCTCCAGCCCTAACCCGCTCCGGCCCTGCCGGTCGGTCGAGACGCGAAGGTAGCTGACGAAGGTGCGGGACATGGCGGCGCTCCGGTTCGGCCAGCACCCTGATCCATCCTGCATCGTGTGTCAAACCTAACCAACGAACGTTGATGGCTTCTGACACGCCAGCGTCCTGCGCAGCTTGCTGGCCGCGCGCGCACGGCTTTGGAAGAAAGTCGAGCCATGGCGAGTAAGGCCCCGCGTTGTGGTACCACAACGCCTATCCTGCCATCGAACTCCATGCGGTTGTCTGCGCCGATCCGCGCCGATCCGAGGCGCGCGGATAATCGCACTCAGTCGCGCATCGTTGCGATGGCGGGACTCAGATGGAGAAAGTCATTCTATAGAGTGTGGATTATATGCAGGTAGAATTTCTACAACCATGCGCGGAGGGAGTATTATCTTCCACGGCGGACGAACTTTTCGACAGATACTTGCGGAGCAGGATCAACTTTTGATTTGCGGATGCGTGTGGGAACCGGCTGAACGGTCTGCCCGCGCGGGGCAGCAGAGGTTCTGCGGCATCCCCCGGCAACGGCGCGGTTGCGCATGTCTCGTCGCAGGTGCACTCGCGGCAAGCGTGTGGTGTGGGGGGGCCTCAGCCCCCACCCCACCCGCGCGAGCACGGCCCGACTTGCGTCGTCAACCCGCATGTCCCCCGCAGGTCTCCCGCACCCGCATGTCTCGGCATTTTTACTTCAGGGGAAAATAGACATGCGGCCGCATGTCCCCCGCAGGTCTACCCGCAGGTCCCGGTCACTCTGCGGGGACCTCAACTGCACCTACTTGGGCAAGGATTTCCGATGCCTTGGCGTCGTCGAGACTGACCTTGTCTACCGTGTGCTTACTCGCGCTGTGGTAGTAAGTGTCCTTGACGAGCACACCGCTATCGAGCCAGAGGCCCACGATCTTGACCGCCTCCCGTTCGTTCCTGTCCCCAATCTCGATCAGTGGCTTCCCGCACCACGGCGTGTGCTTGGCCTGCTTGTTTGGGCTGTGGACGGTTCGCCGCAGCACGTCGAACACGGCGCGGAGCGTGGTCGCGTCCATGCCCTCGAAGACGGGCCGGGGCTGCCAGCAGGTCGCAACCGCGACGTTGTCGCCATCGGGATACTCCTCCGTTGCGTTCCCGAGTTCGATGCTCGCGAGCCTGAACCAGGTCGCTTTGTCGGGCGGCGGGGCATAGTTCTCTTTGGAGCCGGCGATGCGGACATACCGCCGTGCGTCGCGGCCGATCTGTAGTTGCTCGGCGGTTTCCGGCGTCATGCGGGCGAGGATGCGGCAGGACCGGAAGGTTGCCCGGAGGCTGGTGGCGCCCATCAGGTCATCGGCAGCGCCGGTCGATCCCTTCCGTAGATGGTGGAGCAAGAGAAGCGCGGCGTCGCTATCCCTGGCAATCCGTGCCATCTCGCCGGCAACCTGCGCGACCTGGATGTTGCTGTTGCCGTCCTCCAAGCCGTGCGAGAGGTTAAACGGATCGACGATCAGCAAGACGGCGCCGAGTTTCTTGATGCCGGTGACGAGGTCGGCGCCGTCCGGGAAGCAGATCCCGACTGCCGTCATGGCGGCGAAGCTGATCGGGCCAGCGGGCTTAACCGCGAAATGGATGTTCGCGAGCGCGTGCTCATAGTCCACACCATGATGCACGCAACCGGCGGCAATTCGCCGATGCCATTCGTTCTGATCGTCCTCGTAGCTGACGATCACCACAGGGCCAGCGCGCCAGACGTGCTCGCCGAGAAGCGGACGCCCGGTGATCATCGCCAGTGCCATGACGGTCGCTATGGCGCCCTTGCCACCACCGTCTACCGCGCCGATGACGGCGGCACTGCCGAACAGCAGGAAGCGACCGTAGGCCCAGCGCCGCGGCGGGATACTCTTGATGCCCACCGGATCGATGGCGTGGAACTGCATCCCTTCTGGAGGCGGTGGCCCGCGATCGCTCGTCTCCTCGTCCCCGGCCTCTGCGCCATCGCCTGGCGGCGCCCCCAGATTGCCAGACCTATCCCCGGGCCGCGTTCGCCAGCGCGGACTATCTGGCGGCACGTCCTGCCAGCCGGGATTCGCCGCCTGCCACGCCTCGTCGGGCGGTTCCACATCGAAACGGGCATCCATCAGCGCGCCCCCAAGTTGAGGGGTGACTGCGCACCCTTGGCCAGCCCCCACGCGATCGTGGATCGCGCGTTGGCTCGGTCCACGGCATCGCCACCGGCGGCCAGCACGGCGTCTAGAAGCTGATCGGTAGCGCCGCCGACCGATAGACCTGCCGGACCCAGAACGCCGCCGAGCGTGACGCTGGCGGCGCGCAAGGTCGCGTGGCGGCTGCCCTCCGCCGCGTTGCGGAGCCGGTCCAACGAAGCCGCGATGATGTTCTGGGCGCTGCTACCGGGGTTCGCACATCGCTTGAGCGGCGGCATAGGTTCCGGCGGGGGCTCATAGAACAGCGCCTCGAGCAACCAGCCAGGCCAGTCGGCAACCGGACTATTGTCGGGGCACGGGTGGCCGGCGGCGAACCAGAATACGATGTAACCGCCAGTGCCTCGCGTATCGATGCCGCGGGCGATCTTGCTTTCCGTGTTCCGCACATTCGCGGCGTGGCGGAAGAGCAGGTGATAGCCGCCTGATCTTGTCTGGTACGTCCGCGTCGGGGGAAGTCTCTCCTGCGCCGTGAGGAGCCAAGCCCGGGCCGGCGGGTGCTTCACGTCAACGTCCAACACGTCGATCCCCGATGCGTCGCCAGTCGCGACACCGATCAGTGCGGCGTTCCGATGGGCGAACATGCGGGCGATGGCGACTGGATCGATTGTCGCGTCCAGACAGCCTTTACCACCCTCCCCCTTGCTGATCGCGGGGGTCTTGTCGGGGGAGCATGGGAACACTGCCCAACCGGTGTTACGGGCGACGTTCTTGGCGATATGGCAGGCCTCGGGGATGAGGGTGGTCATGCGCCACCTCCCGCCCGCAGATCATCGGCTCGCCGTGCCAGCCGCTCGGCCTGGGGGTGAAAGCCGAGATGCAACAAATGATCCGCCTGCCGATCGATGCTGGCGGCAATGGCGTCGACAATCTCCGTAGGGTCAGGCTTGCGCCGAACGAGTCGGCTGTTTTTGGAAGGGCGTTTCGCAACGGCCATCGGGAGTTCTCCGGATGGCGCAGAAGGCTTGCACGCGAACTCGGGATGTGCCATCTGGTCAGTGTCCGCCGACCGCTACACATCCCGAACCCCCGCCGCCTACCGCGCGCGGGGGTTTCTATTTGCTGGGGTCGGTTGCGGTCGGGGCGAGGCCAAGAACGGCCACGATCGCCGGCACATCAGCCTCGTTAAAGTACCCTCGTCCCGCTTGGTAATTCGCCGGGATGATCCCTCGAATGACAAGATCGTAGACCTTACGCGGGGCGGGAGGTGGCTGGCCGCTGACTGCTGCGATGCTTCGCGGCAACTGCGAAATTGACTTGAGCTGCATGTCTCATGTTTCCCTGGTCAGTTGTGGGGAATGACCAGGCCGGCTATCGTCAGGGCGTTGAGTGTCCCCGGGTCCGGTAGCTCGGTCCTGGTCGAGTTCCGCCGTCCTTCCTGGCAGAGGGGCGGCGGTTTCGTTTCGGTTAATCATCACGGTTAGATGCCCGATGAGAACCGAGCCGATGGATCGTTCAACCCGTACGGGGTGAACTATCGCCGGTAGGGCAAGGCGGGCGGGCGACGAGAACCAGTAGGTCGCGCTAGCGGTCGGATCGCCATCCCGCGCCACGATCAGCGACGCCGATCGGGCGGTCAGAGATATTGAGACCGAAATGAGCCAGAATGGGGGTTGAAGCGCCGCGGCAACCGCGTCGAGGAGGCGTGCATCGACGATTCTCGCGTCGCCGTTCGGCTCCCACATTCCGCACCGTAATTCCGATAACTCGCACACCGCGGCGGGCGCGTCCTTGTGAGTCTCGGAACCAACAAAGGCGAGGATGGCGCGAGCTAGGTCGGCAAAAGTCATAGCGGCGCCCCGCACTGGCAGCAGCCCCGCTTCAGAGAGCTGGCGGATGCGGTGACGGACCTCCCGTACCGGCTCGCCGGTACACTCCGCCCAGGTATTCTGGAAGTCGGTCTTCGTGCTCACTCAAACTGATTATCATTTACTCGACTTGAGGTCAAGTACATTTAGGTCAACGCGGCTGATTACGCGCCCTTCGACCGCCTCCCGGCCGCTTCGCCAGCAGATCAGGAAGCTTTCACCCCCTTCCCAGGAGATTCAGCAGCCGCGCCGCTGCGATGCGGGCAAGCGCCGCGCGCGCTTCCGTCGCGTCGGGGGGTACGGAAATCGCCGCTCCGCTATCTATCGGCATCTTCTTTCGAATCTTTCCCGTTTCACGGCCACTCTGGCCGCCGGAGTGAAAAGCCGCAGCCGGCGGCCGGTTAGCGGAGGGATCGGGCAGCAGCACCTCGTAGGCATTTGAGGTCTGCTCAACACGCCGTGCCCCCCGCCCTCCCTGCGGCCACGGGACCGATACGAGGCGCCTGACCCACCGCAGCAGCCCCAGCCCTGCCAGGGCCGCCAGCGCCCGCCGGACAGTCCGCTCGGATGCCCGTGCCCATTCGGCGATCGTGTCATGAGCAGGATCCAGGCGCCCATCCGCGCCCAGGAACTTCAGCAGGTAGCGGGCAACGTCGGCTTGGAGCGCCGGGAGCCGCCTGGCCCTCCGTTCGGCCTCGATGCGCCATATCCAGCGGGCACGGGCGTTGCGGTCGAGGGGGCGACGGGGTCCGGTTTGGAAGTCAGAACCGGCGTGCCAGGGGCGCGGGTGGACGTGGGCGATGGGCATGGTTCGGGTGTCCTCGGTCAAGCCGAGGCGCAGCGGGGCTGCCATCAGGACGCACGTCTCCCACAGCAAGGGGAGGCTTGCTTTTTGGCCGGGATGGGGGGAGACTGTTGATTGTCCAGATCAGCAGTCTTCCCGGCCCCGGCCGGATGTCCATTCGGCGCCCTCGTGGCGCCGTTGGCGTTTCTAGTGCTGGGTGATCGATGTCCTTCGCGACTCGCCGCGATTAGCGCGTCGCCGGCAGCCTGTCACATTGACCGATGTCGGGTCGAGAATGACCTGCCAGCAGACGCGGGGTTGAAATGACGCCGTGCGGATTAAGGGTAGGAACACCCCTTCACCAGCAGCGCCCTCCGCCGACAAACGCATCAACGCATCAATCCACGCTTACGCGCCTTGTCTGTTCAAATGCTCGTCGAGCGCTGCCTCGATGATCGCCTGGTGGGTCACCCGCTTGCCCGTCCTGTCCTCCTGGTCGGCAACATATCGGCGGAGCCGCCTGTACTGATCTGCCGTCAGCCGCAGGCTTAGGGTGTGCGCGTAGCCTTTCCCGGCCGATGTGACGCTGGACGGAGACGCCGGGCCGCCCGCGACCTTCGAGACGGTAAGGGAATCGAGATCAGCTTTCGGTCGGAGCATCGGTGTTTCCCAGCAGGGTGTTGACGTAGGCGTACAGGGCCCGCGTTTCGTCGGCGGCCTTCCCAGTGAACTCGGATGCAGCCTGTCCCTCGATCGCGGCGGCCGGGAAGTCCGCCCGGAACACGATCTGGACGGGCGCCACGCGCCCAAGGCTGGCGAGTTGGCGCACGGCGCTAGCCAGGAGCCGCGTGCGGGGGGGCGCCTGCGAGATGACGAACGCCCATGCCGGATGTCTGGCGAGGCTCCTGGCGATGGGCGCGGCGGCCAGGAGGTCATCAGGTGTTGGCCTGACCGGGACCAGCACCGCGTCTGCACTGGCGAGTAGCGAGGGGATATAGGTCGGCTGTCCCGGCGGCGTGTCGATCACCAGCAGTTCGACGCCGGCCCCGGCGAGATGATCGGTCGTAGCGCCCGGCAATAGCGCCACCAAAGCCGGGGTCGTAGCGGCCCGGCGCTTGTACCATCCAGTGGTGGTCCCTTGCGGGTCCAGGTCAGCTAAGGCCGTCGAGACGCCGGCATTCGCCGCCGCCACCGCGATCTCGCGGGCTAGCGTCGATTTCCCCGAACCGCCCTTTGGGGTGTGTAGGACAAGCGTTTTCACGCAGCGGTCCTTAACAAGGATGCAGGGAAGGATGCAAGGAAGTGTTGACGCAGATACCCCGCGCGCGCAAGCGTTGATGCGAGTACATCAACTGACTAACCCCGCGCTCCGCGGGTAAGCGGCCGAACGGAGTGGCTTCGACACCCCCGCCCGACAAGCCTATCGCGCCCCAGCGGCGGATAGGACCTTTCCGGCTTTCCTGGGGCGCCCCCCTCTGCGGCCATTCTCCTGAGCGCTGCTCCGCTTCGCCTCTGAAGTCGCCCGGCCGCCACGGCTGGCAAAGCCGGAACAGCCTCAAGCCACCGGCGCGCTCGCTTTGCCACTCCCGGGTGAGCGGGCCACCTGTTCGGCATGGCGACCGCGGTGGGTAAGCCGTCGAGGTTGGCGGCGGCGCGCGCGCCGTCCTGGGCGGAAGGACCGTAGGGGATCACGACCAGATCAGCGATCTCGGCGAGAACACGATCCACGTCCGCGCGATTCGCCACACCATCCACCACGACCAACAACCGCTCGATCCCCAAGAGGCGGTGAATCTGGTCAGCCAGAAGAGCAGGGGATCGTCCGTCGACCACTACATAGCGACGGTCGCCCACGGCCAGCGTGTCTTCGGGGTCGGTCGTGACCACGACGGCGGGTATCGGATGGGGCAGGCTGCCGGCGCCATGCGCAACGAGATGGCTGAAAGTGGTCTTGCCCGTCCCGCCTTTGGAGCCGGCAAAGGCGACCACCTTATACCAATCGCCCTAGAGATTGACCGTTGCCCAGTTGCGGGTGCCTATGGAGCGGATTCGGTCTGGATCGTTGATTAGCCAGTTCCAGGCTGTCTTGCAGGC
>Ga0207933_1001840_pt1 | contig 14740 bp, 20 predicted proteins | sample NGESurdeep092012_4_FD_184488 | JGI IMG/M metagenome (GOLD analysis project Ga0207933, IMG submission 184488) | Arctic peat soil microbial communities from Barrow, Alaska - NGEE Surface sample F53-3 deep-092012 (SPAdes) | ecosystem: Environmental > Terrestrial > Soil > Wetlands > Peat ... | reverse complement strand
TCTTAAGACAACACGAAGGCAGTAAAGATAGTGGAACAAAAGCAAGCAAGAAAGGTAAGCGCCTTGAAAAGACCAAAACCGATTCAGGGAATTAAGCGACTAGTTTCGCGTCCGCCGGCAATTACTGAGGCTGTTAGTGAAACTACTTCGGGTGGGATTGTTTTTCGGCGTGATAAAAACGGTCAAGCCGAGATTCTACTTATTCAGGATGCCAAAAAACGTTGGACAATCCCCAAAGGCCACGTAGAACCAGGTGAAGAACCCCGAGGAACTGCCGAGCGGGAAATTCAGGAAGAAACTGGTCTTAAAGAAATGAGAGTTTTAAATTGGCTAGGCAAAGTTAACTTCAGGTATCGACGCAATAAGACTCTAGTTCTGATGGCGATGCATATCTACCTTGTGGAAGCTCAGGGGGACACTAATCAATTGAAGCCAGAAGAGTGGTTAAATGATATTAAATGGTTTCCAGCCAAGGAGGCAATTGATAAAATTGAATATGAAGACATTAGTAAGCTAATGCTACTGGGCCTTAGAAGCATTAGGGAACAAGGACGTTAATGCCCAACGACAGCATTTATCAAGAGTTTGCCGAGTCAGCCCTAGGCGTTAGATTTAACGATATCGGTCTGCTAATAACTGCCTTCACCCACCGTTCATACCTTAACGAACACAAGAAAACGGTTATGGAACATAATGAACGTTTAGAATTCTTGGGCGATGCTGTGCTGGAACTGGTAACTACCGAATACCTTTATAACAATTTTCATGATCCAGAGGGGATTTTAACAAATTGGCGCAGCGCTCTAGTCCGTACCGAAAGTATTGGTGCGGCGGCTGCTAGATTGGGATTTGAACAACACCTAAGGCTGAGTCGTGGTGAAAAAAGGGGCACAGACCGAGCCCGAGCCCAAATTCTAGCAAATAGTTTTGAGGCTGTTGTCGGTGCGATATATCTTGACCAAGGATACGACGTTACCAAGGAATTTATCACTAACAAGTTACTAGTTACTTTTAAAGAGATTCTAGCCAGTGGCTCGTGGATGGATGCTAAATCACACTTACAGGAAATCGCCCAAAGCAAAGAGGCCTTCACTCCAGTTTATAAGGTGCTTAGTGAAGACGGGCCAGATCACGACAAACTTTTTAGAGTCGGGGTTTATATTGATGGCCAGCTAAAGGGCGAGGGCACCGGTCCAAGCAAACAGGCTGGCCAACAAGGAGCTGCCGAAGCGGCCTTAAAAACATACGACATCAGCGACTAGCCCCCTGAAGTGTGTTTGACATATCTGTTAATCTTATGTAAAATACTTAGAACGTTTTCATCAAATAACGTAATGAAAGTGAGTTACAAAATTACATGTTAGCTATTCGTATGCAACGAACAGGACGTCACGGTCACGCAATGTTCCGGATGATTGTTCAGGATTCCCGTCGAACTCCGACCAGTGGCAATATAGTTGCCTTACTTGGGAACTATGATCCGCATGCTAAGACAGCTACTTTTGATAAAGAAAAAGCTAGTTATTATTTAGAGCACGGCGCCCAGCCATCTGATAGGGTTATATTTTTATTGAAAAGCCAAGGTGTTAAATTACCTTCATGGGTTGAAACCGAGAACAAGAAAACAGCTACCATTCGTCACGCTGATAAACTTCGTCGTAATCGACCACCTGAGGCAGCTCCAGCACCAGAGGCGGTTCAAGTTGAATCTGACAGTGAAGCTGATACGGCTAGCCCCGTAGAAGAGGTTACCGAGACTCCTACGCTTGAGCCTACTGCAACTGCCGTTGAGCCAACCTCTGTTGAAGAACCTGCGGTTGCCGAAACCGAAGAAGTTGTTGATGCTGTAGTTGAAACTCCCGATGAGACTACACCAAGTACCGAAGTACCTGTAGAAAAGTAGTCCAAAGCTTTGCTATAATAGCTTCGTAGTACTTTAAACGGAGGAGTCAGATATGAGCAGTATAGACCAGCAATTCATAGAATTTATTGTCAAATCTTTAGTCGGCAAGCCTGATGCAGTGAGTGTTGAGCGCAGTATTGATGAGAAGGGTGTTTTATTAGAACTTACCGTTGATCCAGAGGATCTAGGCCGGGTTATAGGTAAGCGCGGAGCAACCGCTCAAAGCCTACGTACCTTACTGCGAGCACTTGGGACCAAGAATGACGCTCGTTATAACCTAAAGATTATTGATAATGGCGTAGATTTTCATCGTTCAGACAATTCAGCTGCCCCTAGTAACGACCAGCCTAGCTCTCCAAGCTCTGATACACCGACCGATGATCAGGTCGCAGAGCCAGCCGACGAGGCTCCAGTCGAAGAAGAAGTAACCGCCCAAGAACCAGCCGAAGAAACCGTTAGCCAAGAAGATATCGACCATCAGGATGTTGTTAGTAAGACCAGAAAAGAACTTGAAGAACTTGATGATCTTGATGTATAGTATTTATTAGACAAAAAAGTCTTGTCCTTAACATCAAAAATAAAAAAAGCTCATTGCGAGCCGATATGAGAAATCATGTTGGGAGCTTTATGTGACTTAAAGAGCCTCATTTAGAGGTTCTTTTTGTTTGTTCTGTTAGAATTATCATAATGAAGATTCAAATTATTAGCCTGTTCCCGACAATGTTTGACGGTGTGCTAAGTACAAGCATGCTTCGTAAGGCTGTCGAGAAGGACATTGTCAGCTTTAGCCATCTTAATTTACGTGATTTTGGTAAGGGAGTTAGAAAGACAGTTGATGATACTCCTTATGGCGGTGGAGACGGCATGCTTCTCCAGCCCCAGCCACTGGTCGAGGCCATTGAGTTAGCTCTTAAAAATGATCCAGGAGCTTTAGTAATCTTACCGACTCCTCGGGGCGAGGTCTATCAGCAGTCCGATGCTAAAAGTCTAGCTACTGATAGGGGTAGAGGCTTAATAATAGTCTGTGCCCGTTATGAGGGCTACGACGAGCGGATTACTAAGTGGGTTGATCGTCAGTATCGGATTGGCAACTATGTTTTAACTGGCGGCGAGCTACCGGCAATGGTTATTATCGATAGCGTAGTCAGACTTTTACCCGGTGTGTTGGGCGGTGAAAACAGCGCAGCTATTGAATCCTTTCAGGATGATGACACAACCACCGAATTCCCGCAGTATACTCGTCCGGAAGACTTTCGGGGGATCAAAGTACCCGAAGTACTAATTAGCGGTAATCATGCTGATATTGAAAGATGGCGCCAAGACCATAAAGGCATATAATAAGAATTGAAGTTAAACGATTAAGGGGGTAAACATGAAATTATCATTTATAAAATCGGTATATGCTCACTGCGATCTACCTTGTGGTGTTTATGACCCGCAACAAGCGTTGATTGAGGCTCGTAGTGTTCACGAAATAATGAAGAAATACGATGGCCTAGACGAGCAAAATAAGATTCGAGCCATTTTCATTAAAGAGGAAAGAGCCGAACTCGTAAAACACCATTTGCTAGTACTCTGGGCTGATTATTTTAAACCAGAACACCTAGACAGCTACCCAGACCTACACGATATTTTCTGGAGAGCGATTAAGCAAGCTAGCGAATGTAAACACCATGTTGACGAAAAGCTTAGCCAAGACCTGATTGATAAAATCGAAGCCATATCGAAAATTTTCTGGGAAACCAAGAAGTAGTCGTAAGCACCTCTCCCAATTAAGTTTAAAAGCATGCACTATCCTCTAATCATTCGAAGAATTGTTGGTCAGAGCATGTTTCCGGCCCTATCGCCGAATCGTCTAATTCTGGCTAGCGGTTTTTTCAGGCGAATCAACAAAGGTGATGTAGTTGTCTTTGAGCACCAGGGGCTCGACAAAATAAAGAGAGTCACTGCCCTCCGCGGTTCACAGCTATATGTTCTTGGAGATAATACTACAGCTAGCAGCGATAGTCGTATTTTCGGCTGGATCGAGGCAACAGACGTAAAAGCCAAAGTTATCTGGCCGCGGGTTTAAATAGTCAAACTACTTATTATTTAGCTTATCGATTTGATCATGATTCAAACCGTAGTAATGGGCGACTTCATGCCAGACAGTTTTGGCTATCTGCGTTCTCAGTTCTGGGAGACTATGACTAACCGATTCAATAGGGTACTTAAAGATTGTTATCTTATCTGGTAGTAATTTAGTTGTGCCTTGACGTCGGCTTAAAGGCACACCTTCGTATAAACCAAATAGAGTTTGATCGTTACGTAGCTCAAGTTGTTTTCGCTGCTGATCAGAAGGATACTGCTCAACTATAAAAGCAACGTTTTCCAGTCGATCGACATAGGCTTTTGGCAGAGACGTTATGGAAGTATTAATAATGTCCTGGAATTCGTTATCGGGAATGCTAAACATGCTATCAATATAGCAAAAACCCCACAATAATGTGGGGTTTTTTGGAAGAATTTAGTTTCTTCTAGTAACGACGGTCGTTACCGCCACCAAAACCACCGGGTCGTGGACCACGGTTCTCCTGTGGGCGTGCTTCATTGACAATGATTGCACGACCTTCGATCTCTCGGCCGTTTAGATTCTTGATAGCTGCTTGAGCTTCGTCCTCTGTAGACATTTCAACAAATCCAAAACCTTTGGACCTGTTTGTCTCACGGTCGATGATGACCTTAGCTGATGTTACGGTGCCGGCTTCTGCGAACAGTTGAGCCAACTCGTCATCATTAGTTTTATATGGTAGTGAACCTACAAATAGTTTTGTAGCCATTACTTATCCTCTCTTATTTCTCTGAGGTAAGTTGGCTATAAGATCAACTTAGCTGCTCCTCAATCGAACGATTTTTTAATATTCTAGAAACCCTATCGATAAACTCAAGGAACTTTAAGCAGCTTATTCTAGCGTTAGTACTGTATCATAGCCCTAAAAAATATACAAATAAACTAAAACTTGAATATAGCAAAACTTTTGGCTCTCAAGTCAAGGAGAGGCTATACTAATAAGTATGAAGAAGCCTGAAAAAATAGCCTATATTTCTGGCGGATGCTTCTGGGGCGTTGAAGAATTATTCAGAGAACAGCCTGGAGTTATCAATACCGAAGTCGGCTACACTGGTGGTAGCAATGATAACCCAGATTACCAGAATCATCCCGGACACGCCGAGGCTATCGCTATAACCTATGATCCTGACAAGACTAGCTACCAAGCGATACTCGATTATTTTTTCCGAATTCATGATCCGACTACTCTCAATAGACAGGGTAATGATGTTGGCTCGTCATATCGCTCGGCAATTTTCTACAATGATGCTAGCGAACTCAAAGTTGCTGAGGCGATGATTGCCAAAGTCAATGACTCGGGTATTTATAACAAGCCGGTAGTCACCTCCCTCGAGAAATTTACAAAATTCTATAGCGCCGAAGATTATCACCAGGATTACTTAAGGAAGAATCCCGGTGGATATACCTGTCACTATCTTAGAACCGATAAGAGTCTTTTATAAGATTGATGATTAGAATTGCTTTCGCGACCAATAACCCTGGCAAACTACATGAAGTTAGAGCCCTAGCTAAACAATTTGATATTGAGATACTATCACCGGCTGATTTAGATTTAAAAATTAATGTCAGTGAAAGCGGTAAAAGTTATAAAGAAAACGCTCTTCTTAAAATGCGGGCACTACTGGATATGATTAGTGATAAGGAACTGTGGGTAGCAGGTGACGACAGTGGCGTAGGAATCGATGCCCTAGACGGTAAACCCGGGATACACACTCGCCGATGGGCTGGTTACGAGATGAGTGATCAAGAGATTATTGATTACACCATCTCTAACCTAGCTGGTGTATCGGGCCCAAAGCGTAGCGCACATTTTGATAGCGTAGTAGCTGTTGGCAAATTAGGCACTAAACCTAAAATATTTACCGGAACAGTTGCAGGCTACATCCTAAAAAAGCCCAATAAGACAATTCCCTTACAACCCGGCTTACCGTTTAAGAGCTTGTTCTATACAAATCAAAGAAGATACCTGGGGCACAACCTTAATGTCGCTAATCACCGACAGAAAGCTTTTATGCAAATCTTCAAATATATCGACAATCTAAGAATTATTTCTTAGGTTGCTTTGGTTTTCTAATTTCCCGCTTTGGTCGGTCTTTAGACATATATTTATCCCCCCGTTTATTTAATTATATGGACAAATTTTGGTGATAGTCTTGGTCTGGACAGTCTGGGCATCTTGGACTAAAGCATGACTCAACCAATACGGTTTACTTTTAGCTGTCTCCAGGCTATCGCCAGGAAATGGTGGCATATAAGGCCCAATCCAGGTGTCAATAAGTTCGTAATTACCCTCCTGGTCGGCTTTAATGATGATACTGAGCTTCTGGCTAGGTGACGGCGAACGATTCTTAGCATAGCGAGAAAATACCTGTTTCTTGACCGGCTGAGCATAGAAAATAGTATCCTTTTCGGTCGTCTCAACGATATCGGTATTACCAATCACTCGGCCTAAATCAAACTCTAACGACAGATCCGATTTAGTTAAATCAATTGGCCCCAGGACTTCCTTTATAAGGTTGATGACGTAAGGCTGACGACTCAAATATTTACCGGCCGAGGAAAGAATCAGATTAACATAAATTTGATAACCATCGGTGGACTGTAAAATGATGTATTTATACATGAAACCCTCTTGTTAAGCTCATTATACGCTGTTAGCCTAGTAATAGCGAGCTGGTTTGCTGCGTTTAGGCCGGAAGTCTCCAAAAAAAGTCTAGCTATTTTGAAATGCTTATAGTTGCAATGCAAGAACACCAATGCAACAATCGTATCTTAGCTACTAAATTATCGGCGGAGCAAATGGAAACAAAACATATTATTAGTCAGGAATGTTCAAGACGTGGTCCGGTTTCTCGGTCGTTGGCATCATGGTTATTATTCGCTGGCGGAATGTTGATGCCAATTGATTTAGGTACTAATGCTCAACCCACAGAGTCAATGCATCAGGAAGCCGTAATTGCTAATACCTCTCTATTACCCGAGCTAGCGATTGGCCCTACTGAGAATACGCATTCTCCCGAGGTTTAGTATTCCCACGTGACGTGATTTGGTATTGAAAAAATATCTAAATATTATGAAGATAGTTATTATTATGCTAAACTAGACATAAGCAAGTGGTTAATTAAAAACCTCTCCGTTTGAATAATTGTTCCTCACAAGACTTAAGTATCATCACGGTTAGACTTTCATTTAAGCGCGTGTGATATTAAATCAATCAAGGAGAAAAATATTATGTCAATGAAACTATACGTAGGCGGATTAGCCTATTCTGTCACAGAGCCTGAACTAGAGGCTTTATTTGCTGAACAGGGCAAAGTTGAAAGTGCTGTAATTATCAAGGACCGGGACAGTGGTCAGTCCAAGGGTTTCGGTTTCGTAGAAATGTCTGATCTAAAAGAAGGTCAGAATGCCATCAAGGAGCTAAATGGCAAAGATTTGTCTGGCCGTTCGATAACGGTCAACCAAGCTCGTCCCCAAGAAGATCGTCGCAGCGGCGGTGGTGGCGGTGGTGGCGGCGGATTCCGCAAGTCTTACTAGATAATCTAGAAAAGTCCCTCACGTCTCTTTAGTTTAAACAAGGCCGCAGTAAACATATTTTGCTGCGGCTGGAATGTCACCTCATGAACAAAATTAGCAAACATATTACAATCGTGCGTTCCTCCGATATTTGGCTGAGTTCTCTTAGCCAAGTCTCTTGTGATGCCATCGTAAAACTACTTAAAAACTTCTATGAAGAAGTCGATGTTGTGGTGGTTAATAAGCCATCTGACCTGGGAAAGATTATTTTAGCCAAGCCAGATCTCGTTTTTTTAGGGATGAAGTTCGTACCACTTGATCCCAGCCTTGGCCTAAATGATCCTAATAAGATTTGGCTGAGTGACTATCTGGATAGACACCAGATTAGCTATACTGGCTCTGGCCAGTTAGCCCACGAGTTGGAGCTAAACAAACATTTCGCCAAACAACGAGTTCGTGAGCGGGGGATTAACACTTCCAATTTTTATGTTCGAGGGCAATTCGAAGCCTTTATTCCAGACAGCCCGCTAATTTTTCCGTTATTTATTAAACCAACTAACCGTGGCGGTGGGCTAGGCATTGATAGTGACTCATTAGTTAATAATTATCAGCAGCTCGAAGCCAAAGTTTTATCGATTAGCCTTAACCATGGCTCGGACTCGCTAATCGAAGAGTACCTACCAGGCCGTGAGTTCTCAGTGGCCATATTAAAAGACAGGACTCCAAGCGGGTACTTCATTATGCCGCTAGAACTAGTCGCTCCAATAGATGCCCAGGGGGCACGAATTCTATCTCAAGAAGTAAAAAATGCCGATAGCGAAGATTACTCAGCAATCACTAACCCAATAATCAAAAAAACTGTTAGTGAGTTAGCCATGAAAGTCTTTGAGGCTCTTGGCGCTCGGGACTATGGCAGGATTGACATTAGGCTAGATGCCGCCGGCGTGCCACAGTTTTTAGAAGCCAATCTTCTGCCGAGCTTGCTCGATGGCTATGGCAATTTCCCTAAAGCCTGCCTACTAAATTTGAACCTTAGTTATGGCGATATGATTTTAGAAATTACCAAGCTTGGTTTCCAGCACAGCAAGACCCTAACTCTTAAGCCAGTTCGTATCCCGATTAATCACCCCTCTTTGGAAAATATTCAGCTAGCGCCTAAAGCTTAACGATTCTTAAGTTTTAGGCTGAAACAGCGAGGTCTATGTAAAATCCTCCTCCGAGCATATACTTATTTATAGCAGATGAGCGATAACCCAAACCCCATATCCGATCAAACGTCGGCCGGCCCAGTAATGAGCGGTTTAAGTGGTAACGAAGTTTATTGCATGGCAATGTTGGGGTTGACGCCTGGCGATCTTATTATTGGTAATAGCGTTTATTCGATGGGTTTGATTGGTGGGCTAAAAACCGATCTGAAGACTGTTTTTGGCGGTGAATTACACAGCTATTCACAGATGGTCGCCGAAGGCCGGCAGCGTTCTTTTGATAGGCTACGTCAAGAACAGGTGGAGTGTGGTGCAGCAGGCGTTACAGGTGTCAGTAACGACTTAATCTTCCATAACAGTTCTAATAATATTGAGTTTCTATCGATAGGATCGGGCGTTAAAATGGCCAGCAATTCGACCGCCCAATTTACGACATCAGCTAACGGCCAAGAATTGTTCTCGTTAGTTGACGCCGGTTATTCACCAATCTCTTTCGTGTTTGGTAATGTTTCATATTCTATTGGTCTGGCAACACACGCTCTCGGCGGCTTCAAGCAAATGATAAAAGGAGAGGTCAAGGAGTTTAGTGAAATATTCAACTCGACTCGTAACTTAGCTCTCCAGCGAATTGCCAAAGATGCGCAATCGCTTGGGGCTAATTCGGTGATAGGCATAAAGACTACGGTTTTACCGTTTTTGAAAAATGAAGTTCATGAGATGGTCATGATTGGTACTGCTGCCAATCATCCGATGGCGCCAGGTAACCTGCCGGCTACTACCGGAGTTATAACCAGTGACCTAACAGCTGAGGAGACTTGGAGCATATCAAAACTTGGCTATATGCCCTTGGAATTAGTTATGGGTACATCAATTTATTCATTAGGTGTGATGGGTGGCATAAAAGCCTCCTTAGAAGAATTAGTCCACGGCCAAGTCGACGCCCAGACCGAGATGCTCTATGGTGCCCGTGAGTCTTCGATCAATAAACTCCGAGCTCAAGCTAGTGCTCTCAGAGCTGATGATGTTTTCGGGATAAAAACCTATATTTATGATTTGGGTAGTGGCTTAGTTGAATTTCTAGCAATTGGCACGGCTGTCAGGAAAGTCACCGGGCTGAGCACTAACTCCGAGCAACTACCGCCCCAGGCTATAATCCACGACAGACAAACCTACGTTGATGTTTCCGACCTTCATACCAGAGTTAACTTGAACTCCGACCGTAACTAAATCTACTTCATCATCGTACCCGGGGCGTGTATAATTAGTGTAGATTCAATAATAAAAAGGGGAAAAATTTGGAGCTGATTATTAAGCAGACTTTTTCGGCGTTACATGTACGTAATTTCCGGCTATTTATTATTGGCCAAGGCATCTCGATGTGCGGTACCTGGATGCAAACTATTGCTGTCTCTTGGCTCGTTCTAAAAATGACTCATTCTGGCACCCAACTGGGCTTGGTGATTGCTGCTCAGTTCTTGCCTCTGTTAATTATAGGGGTTTGGGGCGGGGTAGTAGCCGATCGTTTTGATAAGCGCAAACTTCTATATGTAACCCAAACTTTAGCCGGTTTACTAGCACTAATTTTTGGCTTACTAATACTAACCGATGTTGTTCAACTTTGGATGATCTATGTTTTATCGGTTGCTTTTGGATTAGTGCTAGTTGTAGATAACCCTACCCGACAGGCCTTTGTCAGCGAAATGGTTGGTCGCGATCAGCTAAAGAATGCCATAACCCTTAATTCGACGATGGTTAATATGGCTAGGGTGATAGGCCCTTCATTTGCTGGTATCTTGATAGCTACTGTTGGCATCGGTACTTGTTTCATCATAAACGCCCTATCTTACTTAGCCGTTTTAATCGCCCTATATTTAATGAACGGACGGGAACTTAACCCAGCTCCGAAATCGCTACGGGAACCCGGCCAAATTCGGGCTGGACTGGCCTATGTTTGGGGTGAACCAAAGCTAAAATCGACCATACTGATGATGCTAATTATTGGGACATTTGCCTACGAATTTCCGGTTATTTTACCGCTTTTCGCCACCATAACTCTTCACGGTGGCGCTAAAACCTATTCGCTAATGATGACAGCAACTGGTGTCGGGGCGATTGCTGGCGGTATATATACAGCCAGCCAGGCCGTAACTCGTGAAACGCAGCTAGTCTGGTCCGCGATATTATTTGGTATTAGCATGTTAATTGCCGCCCTTATGCCAAGCCTCATAAGCGCTCTTGTGGTACTGGTCATAGTCGGCGCCCTATCGGTCTTATTCATCGCTCTCGGTAATACTACCTTGCAGCTTACCTCACGGCCAGACATGCGCGGCCGAGTCATGGCTCTTTGGATGATAGCCTTTGCTGGTACTACTCCTATTGGCGGTCCAATAATTGGCTATATTAGTGATCACTCCAACCCTCGACTTGGGTTGGCAGTCGGCGGACTTTCGGCTGTTATAGCCGGTGGGCTTGGTTTATATGTTTATACCCGCGGCCTCAAGAGATTAGCTAGGCTCTAGAATGTCGGCGACGAAAGATAGCGTCGCGGTATTCTTGTCGTTCGCCTAACCAGAAACTAGTAATCATCAGGGAAATGATTGTTAGCGAAGGCCAAGCTACCCATAACCAGTTCTTAGCACTTTCAAAGAATATTGCTATGCCGCTAGCTGTTGGTGCTGGCAAGATGTAGTTCGTCGAATATATATTGGCGGCGTTAGCGTCTCGGATTAAGGCTGCCAACTGCAGTATATGGGTGTTACCGTTAGCGTCAGTAGCTTTGATGATGACTGGGTAATAACCTTGCTGGGCAAAACTATGGCTTATAGTTAACAGCCCGTTGGCGTTGGTGATAGTCTCGGTCTGCTTGGCATCCCCCCAACTAATAGTGATTGTTATAGGTGGCTTGCCGCCTTTGATTTGGATTTGCCAACTAAAGTTATTGTTTACGATAAAAGTCTGATACTGAAAATTACTGACTACTAGTAGTGGCAGTACTGTGGAGTTAACAATAACTGCCGATGTGGCAGCCGTGTAGTTAACATTTATACCCGCACTATCTGGGCCTGGTTGATTACTAACGTTATAAGGTCGGGCAACTAAGGTATTTGCGCCACCATAGAGGGTAAGCTCTAACTGAAACGTACCACCAGTGGTGCACATGCTTGTGCCACTAAAAAGACCATTATCATAGACATTGACATAGGAATTGTCTGGGCAATACCCTTCAACTAAAATATTTGCGCTGTTAAAAGTGAACCCATCGGTCGGCGAGGTTACAATAGCTGGTTTGGTAAGCACTACGGCGGGGACTGTGGCAGTAACTGATATCGTATCGGCCACCACCCTATATGTCCATTCGAAAACCAGAACACCAACAGCTAGTACAAATAGCAGAGTTATAGGGTGCAGCATGATTCGCTTGTGCAGTTGTCGATTCTTGCGAATCTGTCGTTTAATTAGTCTGTTTTTAGAGTTGCCAGCGCCTAGAAAATGCACCCGATTAGACTTAATTTTTTTCGATATCTTACGTCGAGTTGAGTTTCTGAGTTGTATTTTTTGATTTTTCATTTAACAAATTAACGAGCTTTACCGTAATTGTATCATATTATATTTCTCTCAAAACGCCAGGCAGCTTATCTATTATGATAAAAATGTATTACTATGAAGCGAGGGTGTAAATTACAAGAGAAGCCATGATTAAGAATCATAAAAGATTACTAATCGCCGCCACAATGCTATTTGTTGTTTGCGTGGCTGTTTTGATAACTATCGACAAGAAACTCACTGGCTCAACCACGGCTGTAGTCGTCAGTAGCCCCTATCCAATTACTAAGCTATCCACGCTCAATCTGATCCCTAAAAATTATCTAGATAATCTTGTTAGCTTTAATTATCCAGCGATCATGAGCGTTAACCAGCCTCCCAAATTCTCCTCACCGATTATTGATATTGTCAGTCTAGCTTACCCTGATATTCAGGGCTGGTTATTAACAGTTCAGGTTTTAGCAATTCCTTCTGGGAATTTGTATGACAATAGTAGTTTCCAGGCTAGAATAGTTGCTCCAGCAACCTACCAATTAACTCAAACTAACATTAACGGCACGTCGGTTCCAGCTTTTAACGATAAAACCTCCTCCTCTTATAATGTGGTTTCTTTTTTGATTAGTGGTGGTTATCAAGCAACAGTTTCTCTAACCGGTAACGACCCAAGTGGCCTAACGCCACTGGCTAGCACCATGGCAATGATTCTAGATTCTTGGCAATGGCAGGGTGCCTACTAAATTTGATTGTCCGAGCCACAAGCAATACAATAATGCCTAGATTATGAGATTTGGTAACTATATTTCTTTACCCCTAGTCATGCTGACTGTTATCCTGGCGACATTCTCCCATAGTACTACCTACCAGATACAGAGTTATAGCGTTGGAGGGGGGTCAACCAATAGTTCTTCGTCAACAACCTACAATATCCAGGGCAGTGTCGGCGAACAAGCCAATGGCACTGCTTCAGGCAGTACCTATGACGTAAACAACGGCTCAATACAGACCGAACAGCTGAATGTACCAGGGGCTCCAACACTTAGTAACGGTTCAAATACGTATTATAATCAGCTGAACTTTATTCTGGCGACCAGCGGTAATCCGACCGATACCAGCTATGCCGTGGCTGTTTCAACCGATAATTTTACCTCGACTCTTGGTTACGTCCAAGCCAGTGGCGCCATTGGCGGAACGCAGTTTTATCAAAGCTACATAGCTTGGGGGGGTGGAACTGGCGCCTATGTTACTGGCTTAACTTCCTCTACAACCTATGAACTGCGAGTTGCCGCTATGCAAGGGCAGTTTACCAATAGCAACTTTGGCGCCTATGCGTCAGCTACTACCGCTGCTTTCACAACGACTTTTTCGGTGAGCCCTAGCTCTATAAGCCTGGGATCATTACTTTCTGGCACGGTTATAACAAGTAGCACTCTAACCCTAAATTTTGCTACCACAGCTACCCAAGGCGGGGATGTCTATGTCTATGGTCAGTTTGGAGGTCTAAATAGCACTTCTCATTCTTCAACCATAACCTCAGCCACAACTAATTTAGCTACCGCATCATCTGGGTTTGGTATTCAGGCGACCAGCCCTACTCAGACTTTTGGCGGTCCCCTGACAATAGTTAGTCCTTATTCTGGTAGCGCTAATAATGTCGGTGCCGAAAATACCGTTCCGACTCATCTTTTAACGTCCTCTGCAGCAGTTTTAGGCGGAGTTGTGAGTGCGACTTTACAGGCAAAAAGTTCTTCAACGACTACGGTAGCTTCAGACTATAGCGAAACGCTGACTTTTATTGCTGCCGGCAGCTATTAAAATCCTGTGGATAACTATTTGCACTAATGAAAAGCATTAGCTACAATTCTGCTTAGTATTTAACTATATAAAAATAGGTTGAGTGAGTGGTGTAAATCCAATGAAGTCACCGATAAACAAAATTCAAAAGTCCTACCTACTCATATTGGCAGGCGTGCTGGTTCTAGCTAATGTACTGTCATTCGCCCCCCAGGCTTTTGCTCTAACTTATTTGACTAAGCCGGAGGTTTTGTTGACTAACATGACTGCATCTGGTGGTAGTTCGTTGATTATTGTCTTCACGACATCGGCCTCGAACACCGGTACATCTCTTACGTTGTCCTTACCAAGTTTCACGGTGGCGGGCTCTCAAACACCCTCCAATAACTTTGGTACTACCAACTGTACGACGATTACCGGAGCTACCAGCGACTTGCCCGGTACGCCAACCGCATCGGGTAGTGGTACGACCATAACTTATGGCGGGATAACAGCTTATACAGCCAGTCATTCCTACTGTAGCGTATTAACCGGTTCGGCTGTCACTAATCCAGTAGCCGGCGTTTATAGCGGTACTTTAACTGCTGGTACCGACCAAGCTGCTTCTCTAGCAGTCGATGTCATCTCCAGCGACCAAGTTGTAGTTACAGCCACCGTCCCAGCCTCCTTTAC
>Ga0207933_1001839_pt1 | contig 14745 bp, 17 predicted proteins | sample NGESurdeep092012_4_FD_184488 | JGI IMG/M metagenome (GOLD analysis project Ga0207933, IMG submission 184488) | Arctic peat soil microbial communities from Barrow, Alaska - NGEE Surface sample F53-3 deep-092012 (SPAdes) | ecosystem: Environmental > Terrestrial > Soil > Wetlands > Peat ... | reverse complement strand
GAGGTGACGAGTTTCTACTGGTTTTTCATTTGAAAATAATGAGTCTCGTTACCTCGGCTTCTCCGATTCCATTTTGCTTGGTAGAAAACTTCTCATTAACACCCGACTGTAAGCGTCACGCGGAGCACCTTCTTGACAGAGTAGGAGCAGCGGCTTGAGTCGTAAGTGTGAGAGATATTATGCTACGACGTTTATGATGCGAGCCGTTGCACCGGCTGTCGTTTTTTACTCCAAGCTTGAGGTGTGACTTCGGGGATTTGGCGGTTGGTCATGTGGGGCAGGCGGGTGAGGACTTCACGAAGATAGGCGTAAGGGTCGAGACCGCGTCGGCGGCAACTTTCAATGACGGTGTAAATGATCGCGCTGCGTTCACCGGCTTGGGCATCGCCGATGAAGAGCCAGTTTTTCTTGCCGATGGCGGTGGGACGGATGGCGTTTTCGACCAGGTTATTATCAATCTCCACCCGGCCATCCTCCAGATAAACGCTCAACGTGCGCCATTGGCCCAGCGCATAATCAATGGCTCCGCCCAGCAAGCTTTGCGGCAGGTGTCGTCCACTGGTTTTGAGTTTTACCAGGGCGCGTTGGATGCGCTCGGCCACCGGGACGGCTTTGATGGACACGCACAGCGGCGCGCAGACGGGGACCGGCGCGGTGTTTTGCGCAGACTGGATTCGATTTGGTAGAGGTGCTGGATTTGGCGCACGAACCAGCCCGCTGTCCGGGGCGAGGACTCAATGGCCTCGTAAAACTTCCGGCGCACATGCGCCCAGCAGCCTGCCAGTTTAATCGCTTCACCACGACGAGTGTTGGCAAAGGCGCGATAGGCAGAGTAGCCATCGCATTGCAGCGTGCCGGTGAAGTTCACGGGAATGACTTTATCCAAACACACGGAGGCGCGGCTGGTTTCCCAGCGGAAAAACACGTCGCCACCTGGACGGCTGCCCGTCCAGAGACAGCCCTGCCTGGTTCGCCCATGACCGGGTTCCAAACAGTTGACCGGGGGTTTCATCCACCTGCACATAGCCGCCGGGCCATGACGCCGGTGCGGATGTGTTCGTAAATGGGCTTCAACCAGTCAGCGGCCAGCGCCACCCACCGCGCCAAAGTTTGCCGTGGCAAGTGAACTCCGTGACGGCGGGCGTAAATCTGTTCCTGCCGATACAGCGGCAGATGGTCGCAGTATTTGGCCACGAGCACATGAGCCAAAAGTCCCGGCGCGGCCAGTCCGCGTTCCTGCAAACATTCCGGCAAAGGCGCGATCACCGGTGGCTGGTCGGGGTCAACGCGATGAACATACTTGCGCCGGACGGTCCGGCGGCGCAAAAAACGCGCCGGTTCAAAATCCAGTTGCTCGCTGACTTCCTGGCCGATGCAGCGCCACGCTTCGGGCTCTTCCTTCACCGCTTCAGGATCAATCACTTCTTCAACGACAGGCAGGTTGTCCGGCAGGCGCGGCGTGCGTTCTTTGCGTGAACCCGATGAAGCGCGAGGAATGGCCTGGATGACCACGGGGGTTTCGGTGGCGGAACTGGCCGACAGTTGCAACAGCAGTTCCAGTTGCGCGCGATCCAATCGTTCACTGCTCGAACCAAAGACCCGCCGCACCAGCAGATCTATTTTCTGTCGCAAGCGCGCGTTCTCCCGCCGGGACTGTTCCAAAGCGCCTTGCAATGAGGCGACGAGTTCACGCACGGCGGAAAGTTCAGCGTGAAGTGGCGCGAGGTTCATCGTCGCAAACTCTGACGTGTTCCATCGGACGAAGGTTCAAACTTTTTGAAACTTTTTTTCAGTCCTCCCGCTCATACCACGGCCGCAACTTTGCTCCGCGCAAATCCACGCCGTCCGTCAACATCGCCAGCGCCTGCGGCGTCAGCTTCAACTTGGCCGTTCCTGGCTCGACATTTCCTTGGCCAGGAAAAGGTTCCCTGTTCCAACCGCTTGGTCAGCACCCATAATCCCGTGCCGTCCCAGCACAGGATTTTTATCCGCGTGTGCCGCCGGTTGTTGAACACAAATAGCGCCCCTGCGCGCGGTTCCTCACCCAATCGTTCCGTGACCAAGGCGTGCAGGCCATTGAAGCCTTTGCGCATATCGCAGGCTTCCACGGCCACGAACACTTTCAGGCTGCCAGAAAAACTCAACATGACTTTTGCAGCGCACGCACCAAGGCCGCCGCCAAGGCTGCCTGTTGGGCATCGGCAATTTGCACCTTCGCTCCGCCCGGCAACTCCAACACCAGCGGCAACGGGTTTTTATCACTACTGCCTTGCGCCTCTCCCGCCACTGCCTCCAACCAGCGCAATTGCTTCGGCGTTTTCACTGCCGGATACGCGCCGTGTTGTCGCCGCCGTTTCTGCGCCCAGGTCGCAAAGGTCGGATACTTGATTCCCCCCCAACCCGGTGAACTTCTTGCCGCTCAATCCGCTGTGCTCAAACTCGTCCAGCAACTGTTCCCGGCGTGCCGCCGGTGTCTTCATCCGCCCCAGCACGTCGGCCTTTAACACCTGTTCACCTGCCTCTGTCGTATTCGTCATAGCATTATGCTATGACACTTATGACCTCATTAAATAGAGGTGCTTGGCGTGACGCTTACTTTTGAAAAACCCGACATTTCAAAATGGCGGCGCTCGGTTGTAAGTGATTGGTTTTCAATATCGTTCAGGGTATTTCAGCCTTCTTTAGGGTTTCCCGACAACATTGCCGTAGCTTCACATCTGATTTATTTGCCATGGTGCCGACGGAGGGGGTCGAACCCACACATCCTCACGGATACTAGATTTTGAGTCTAGCGCGTCTGCCAATTCCGCCACATCGGCCACCGACCCTGAATATAATTTTAGCGGCGCGCGAAGTAAATCAATTTCGCAATGAGAATTCACCGGCGAAAATGAGAAAATGGTCACTGTATGAGGCGGAAGAATTGTTGCGCATTCGTGGGCGTGAAATTATATGGGCTGCTTGCGCTGGGAACGCTGGCCCAAGTCCCGCCATTGGTCAGCGAACTGCAGGATTGCAATATCGCGGAATCAGGCCAGGAAATTGTGACGTTTTCGCTTGTGTAATTTATGGATATAGGTCCGGGGGTTGCTGTTGCGAAAGTATAAAGAAGGCCGCCGGAAAGTGGCGCGAACTCGACATTATTGTAGCCGGTATCATCCCCTTCGAGCAGGATGGCTATTGTGTTGCCGGCAAATACCAGGTTGCTGTCGGAGCCATAAGTAGCACCGCGTGAAATGGCCAATTCATAATCCGAGTAGCCTGGCGAACATTCGATAGCCCAGCCTAAATTATTGATCACCGCCTCATTAAAACCACCATTCTTTTCCTGATAACCGTTGCCCCCTTGAGCGAGCATTTCCGAACCAATACCGGCAATGGAAAAACCGGTCGAGGCATTGTTATCTGCATCAATAAAAAGATTGTCATATGAATTGGCGAAAGCGTTTGTGCGGGGCGAATAGAGTGTGAAGCGAACATAAAGATTGCTTTCGTCATTGGCCAGATAAATGTTCTCATATTGAATCGCATCAGCTGGCCCTATCGGCGCGGTGTAGGTCAATGGCATGTCCGTCCAATCATTAAACGAACCATCAATAGTGATGTGCTTATATGTGCTGGCGATATGGTTGGTATTGATGGCAAGTGACGCTGCGCGACTGTTGGTCGAACTAATGGAATTATTGACTTGGACATAATACACGCCAACCTTTTTAAGTTGAACCGATGAAATCGTGTAGGAAGCATTGGTCGCATTAAGAATAGCGTTCGTATCTTCAAACCATTGATACGACAATGGCGCCGAACCAAAAGCTGTCACGTCGAACGTGGTTGAGCCGCCCACTTTCGCGGTTTGATCGGCAGGTTGATTGAGGATGGTTACTGGCAGGCTGCCTTCGTTGAACGACTTCACCAGGTTCACTTCGTTGGTCCAGTAGGATGGCAATGTATCATACGGATTTGGGAGGGTATCGTCGGTAATGTAGATCCAACCTGCATGGCGGCTCACGGCCAGACCAACGTAGTTGGACATTATCGTCGCGGTCGCCACGTCGTAGGGAAGATGAACAAACTGCTGCGCGGGATGTTGGAACACCCAACTTGAGGGTGTGAAGCCAGGGTAATTAGCGCCATCATCCTCAAAAATCATGAGGCCGTCGTCCGTAGGTCGCGTAATATAATCCTCGCGTGTGTTGGAACCGGGATTGCCGAAAACAGTATAATTCGTGTTTTTGGCTTTGATGTATTGGTAAATGGCGGCGTAGTAATCAAGATGGCTGGCATTTTCATCACTGGTCATTTCATCAATGAAAAATCCGTCCAACTTATAAAATGAAAGGTAAAGGTCTATGTCGGCTTCCACATCCGTCAATGGACGTGCGCCGTAGGAAGTGTGAACGTAACCGATAACCGTCCCGCCGGCTTGGTGCAATTTAGCCAATGCCTGAACATAAGTATTATCCTGCGACGTGCCCGGACCGCTATCAGGATTCATAATAGCGATCAGCGGCACGAGTGAAGCGGCGGAATCAAGCGCATTCCAATATCCACCGGATGACGGATAAAAATAGGCCGGCACCATGATGCCAAGCGGCGCGGAATAAATAGTTAAGGCGGCAAACATCGTTGCGGCCACTGCCCTAAAAAAGCTGATTCTGATTTTCATAAGTCTAAAAATAACCTTAGTTTGCTTTTTGGAAAAAATTGATAGTAGCGTTCAAGCCATCGTGGAAATTGCCTTGAGGCTGGAAACCGGCGGCGCGCAGTTTGTCCACGGCGGCCAGTGAATGTTTCACGTCTCCCGGACGTTCGGGTGCGTGTTGAATTATCGAGTTTGAACCAGCCGCGCGGCAAATGGTCGCCGCCAAGGCATTGATAGTGATCCGCTGGCCGTAACCGACGTTGAAAACGCCGGTCGCCGAAGAGTCCGTGGCAAAAAAAGCGTTCGCCGCCGCGATGTCCTTCACATAGATAAAATCGCGCGTCTGCTCGCCGTCACCGTGAATGACCAGCGGCTCATTTTTTAACGCGCGCTCGATGAAGATGGGAACGGCGGCGGCGTATTGGCTTTTGGGATTTTGGCGCGGACCGAAGACATTGAAATAACGCAGGCTCGTCGTGGCCAGACGTCCCTCGGCCGCAAACAGGTTGCAATAATATTCGCCGTCTAGTTTAGTAATGGCGTAGGGACTTTTCGGTTCGGGCAGCATCGTTTCAATTTTTGGCGTCACGGGATTGTCGCCGTAGATCGCCGCCGAACTGCTGAAGACGAGTTTTTTCACTTCGGCCAGCGCCGCTTCTTCGAGCACGATGAGTGTGCCCGCCGTGTTGATTTCATTGCACTCAACCGGCTTTTGCATGGATTCCGCAACGCTGATCATCCCCGCCAGATGAAAGACGTAATCAACCCCGGCCATCGCGCGGCGGACTTTTTCGCGATCAAGAATCGAAGCTTGAATGAATTCCTGCTGGAACCCGGCCAGATTGCGCTGGAACCCGGAGCGCAAATTATCCAGCACGCGCACTTCCGCCATGCTTTGAAAATGCTCCACGATATGACTGCCGATAAATCCGGCTCCGCCGGTGACAAGAACTTTCATTGAAATTTTTCCACCAAGTTGTTCATCTGCTCTTCCTGCTGTTCAATGGATTCAACCAGTTTGAACTGCGTTCGGCAACGGTCGAGGTTATGGCCGTTGCGATGCACCTTGAAATAAGTGTCGCCGCCGAGAAAATCCGTCAGAAAGCGCACCCCGATCTCAAAGGTGATCAATTTTCCAGAGAAAACCAGCAACCGCTTTTCCGCCGGAGTCAGAAAATCATTGGCAAACATGAGATAGCCGCGCACGAGGGATTCGAACATCGGCAATTGCATCGTCACCCGCTTCAGGTCGAGTTCGTCCTCCTTGGCCGGACTGGTCGTCGTGCGCACCATGTCGCCAAAATCATAGAGCGTGAGTCCGGGCATCAACGTGTCCAAGTCCACGACGCAGACGCCCTCGCCAGTCACGTCATCCAGCATGACGTTGTTGAATTTGGTGTCGTTGTGCGTCGCGCGTTCCGGCAGTTTTGCATTGATCAGCACATCCACGATGGCCGCCCGTTTGAGGGCAAAATCAATTTCTGCCTTCGCGAGGGCGGCCCGGTTGGAGGCGTCATTTTCAATGGCCTTGACCAGCGCGGCAAACCGTTTGGGCGTGTGGTGAAAATCCGGAATGGTGTCGTGCAAGCGCGGCGCGGGCAGGTCGGCCAGCAGTTTTTGAAAACGCCCATAAGCCTTGGCGGCTTCAAACGCCTGCCCGGGGGATTCGACGGCATCATACGAGCGCGCCTTCTCAATGAACAGGTAGGCGCGCCAATAATTTCCTTGTTCATCGTGATAATAATAAAGCCCGTTTCGCACCGGGATCAACGTCAGCACGCGCCGGCTGAAATCAGGCTCGCCGTCTATTTTTCCGGCCAGATGAGTGGTGACCCGCTGGATATTTTCCATCAACGAGACGGGTTTTTTGAAGATGTTATGGTTGATGCGTTGCAGGATGTAGCGCGCGGCAGTTCCGGCCTGGTCGAAAATGGCGCAATAGGTGTCGTTAATATGCCCGCTGCCATAAGGTTCAGCGCTGCGGAATTCGCCATAAATCTGAAAATGCCGCGCCACGTCCCGGACGTCATGTTTTGAATTCATGGCCAAAGTCTTTCGGGATATTCACCGCTGCGGATGAGTTGCTTGATGCCTTCGACGACCAAAGGATGGTCTGGACGGTAGGTGACTCCAAACCATTGCGAACGTGTCGGCAACACATCCACTTGTTTTTCGCCGCTGCGGATCAATTGGTTCACAACGCTGGGAATGTAAAACTCGGCTTTTTCATCCGCGCCGTGCAAATTTAAGAAATCAACGAACTGCCGCCGCAAAGGCGCGAAGAGGTCTGGATGAAAGCCCCACATATTCATCGAAACAATTTCGTCGCCACTCAACGGATGAATCCCGCCGGCGGCGTCTTTGTATCCAGCCGCCAATCCATGTTTTTCAATGCCGACAATCTCGCGAATATTTTCCAAACGATCATGCTTCAACTGACAAACCCCGCGCGCGACGCTGCCGAATTCGGACAACGTGTTGCGCAAAACAAAACCCACCATGGCGTAATTTAGATTGTCCCGCTGGAGATGCGCCGTCAGCAATTGGAAAGATTGCGCGCCGTAAAAATCATCGGCATTAATGACTCCGAACGGTTCGTGAATAGCGTCCGCCGCCATCAAAATCGCATGTCCCGTTCCCCACGGTTTCTGGCGATGGGATGGCATCGCTTCGCCCGGCGGCAGGGAATCCAGTTCCTGAAAAACATATTCCACGGCGATCTTTTTCTCAAAACGACGACCCAGGGTTTTGCGAAAAACCGGTTCGAGGTCACGCCGAATCACAAAAACCAGCTTGTCAAAACCCGCATGGATCGCGTCATACACGGAATAGTCAATGATCGTCTCCCCGCCCGGCCCGACCGGATCCATTTGCTTAAGGCCGCCATAACGGCTGCCCATGCCCGCCGCCAAAATAAGTAATGTTTTTTTTGTCATCATCAGTTTCGCTTCACAAATATGTTTTAAAAGCCAGCGTGTTCCATTCCTGCTGGCGGTGAAAATCCGGCTGGGAATGCAAGGAAGTAGAGGAGATGACCGGGTTTTTGACGCCGCGCGTGTGATCGTAACGGCCAAAGGAAAAATGCCATTGCATATCCTCAATCGGCTCGTTTGAGCCGCATACCATCGGCGCTGGAATTTGGGCAAAGACCTGCCACCTTCCAGTTTCGATCCAAGTCATGGAATGAAACGTTTCATCTGGAACTAAAAATTCGTCCAGACTTCTCATGCTTCGCGCAACTTGGGCGGCATTCCTATTTGGGTAACGCAATTGCAATCGTTGATTGTGCGGGGTGACTTGAAATTCAACATAGCGTTCCGTTTCAATTGATTTGAAAAACATTTCAAAAACGTCCCCCAGTTCCCACAGGCGCTGATCAGGTCCGGTTGCCTTGTTAAAAATGTCCAAGTCCGACAGATCGGCAAAAACCAGGAGCGAATGTTCCTGCCAGCCCAAACGCACGTCGCCCGGAGAAAAACCGGCTTCGGTTTCCGGCAGCCACGCTTGTTGAAAAGGAAGGGCGGCGGCTGGCTCAAAAGCGCGCCAAATGCTTTCACGGTCGGCGCGGTCAAACCACGGCAGCAGAGCGCACTGGATTTCTACCAGTTGTTCGGGCCGGGCAGCGGCGTGTGTTTCCATGTTTTGCATTTTTAGTTCTGATACTGCTGCCAATCCGGTTTGTTGTCATATACCCGGTGATAATAATCAGCGCGTTTTAATTTCGAGGCCGCTGCACGGTCGAGACAAATCCTCACATCCGGATGCATCTGCAAAATTGAGGCGGGATTGATGGAAGCCACCGGGCCTTCGACGGTCGCGGCAATCGCGCGCGCTTTTTTCAATCCAAATGCCAGCAGCAAACACAGCCGGGCTTCCATGATGGAACCGAGTCCCATGGTGATGACGTGATGCGGCACCTTGTCCGCACTGCCGAAGAAACGTCCGTTGTCTTCATGAGTTTGGCGGGTCAACGTCTTGATGCGCGTCCGCGAGGCGAGTGAGGAGGTCGGTTCGTTGAACCCGATGTGCCCGTCCGTGCCAATGCCCAGCACCTGCAAGTCTATGCCGCCCGCCGCGCAAATCAGCGCTTCATATTCCGCGCAGAATTTTGGGATGTTGCGGCTCATACCATCCGGGAGGTGGATATTCTTCCGGGAAATGTTGACGTGCCGGAAAAGATTTTCCCACATGAAATGGTGATAAGACTGCTCATGCGCCGGCGGCAGCCCGACGTATTCATCAAGGTTGAACGTCTTGACCTTCCGCCAGTCGAGTTTCATCCGCACCAAAGCGCGATAAAGCAGCAACGGCGTGCTGCCGGTCGCCAAGCCCAGCACCGCGTCGGGCTTCTCGCGCAACAAGCGCGCGACGATGGTCGTCGCCACTTCCGTTGCGGCTTCAGCGTCAGGTTGAATGATGATTTCCATTTTAAGAAATTCAGGTGATGCCCAGCCGTTTGGTCAGTTTCCCCCGCACATCAGCCCGGAACTTGTCAATGAAACCGCAAGTGTATTCCACAATGTCCGCTGCGGGATCAACCACCAACGGCGTCAAATCCAGACCGAAGATGAGTTCGGTGGTCTTGTCAGTTTGGTGGGATTCAAAAAAAGTCGCGTTCGCGGCACGGCGTCCGATTGTGGCCAGGTCATAACGCTTGCCGCCGGCAATCTGCGAATCAAAAACGCCGTTCAATGCCGCCGCCAGATTGTCCCGTCCGCTCACATCCATCAGCACCTTATCGGCATCAGGCAGCCAGTCGAGCGCGCGCCAGACTTCACAGCCCCAGACGCGCTGGGGACGTTGTTCGCGCGGCAGTTCGCGCATCGCCTGCAACGCAGCAATGACCACGCCGATGTGCGTGTCATGTTTGTCCGCGAGATTGTGCGTATAGACGATTTCCGGGCGCGTGGCCGTCAGGATTTTCTTCAGGTCTTCCTTCAAGCTCGCGTCGGCCGGGCTTTTTATCACGCTGCTCGGATGATCGAGTTGGATCATCACGCCGTATTGTCCGATGCTGGCGGCGGTGTTTTGCTCCGTGCGCCGCACGGCCATCATCTGCGCATCGGTAAAATCCGCATAGTTCCCCGTTCGCGCGCTGCCAGATCCGTTGCTGCAAGTGACGCCGCCAAACCATTTGGTTCCGCTGGCAAAACATTCGCGAATGCCGTGAAACGCCATGAACTCCAGATCGTCCTGATGTGCGCCGATGCCCAGATGCGTGATGCGTTCCAGCGCGACGGGAATCGGCTGGTTGTCCGGCACAAAAATTTCCGCCGTTGATTGATGAAGGTTCATATTTTTATTTTTGGATCATAGGCAGACTCGCGGCGGCGACCGCTTGACCGACGCGACGGTTGTTCTCATCCGGAACGTGCAATTCAACACGGCCGGCAAGTTCTGGAAATTCTTTGCGTAAAACCTCGCGCGCTTTGGCAAGCATTATCTCGCCGCCCGCGCCGGTCGTGACGCGGCCCAAAATCAGCAGATGGCGGAAGTCGTAAAAATCCGCGTAGTGCGCAATGGCATAACCGAAATAGACGCCGATGGTTTCGTAAATCTTCGCTGCGCGCGAGTCGCCTTTCGCCATCAGCGCCTGAACTTCCTTGAGCCGTTCCGGCAATCCCATTTTGCGCGGCAGGGAAATTTTTGCCGCCGGCAGCAGTTTGCTCACGGCTTGTTGAGAAAAATAAAGCGCGCCCACGCCCCGGTCGCCGGACCATTCATCGGCGGCGGCGGCGGGATTGTAATCCACCGGGGCGAACGCGAGTTCGTTCAGCCAGCCCGAAATACGGCCCTGCAAATCCATGAATCCCACGGCCTGGCTGGACCCCATCGCAATGCCCAGCATTCCCTTTTGGCGGAGCGACAATGCCCCGGCCAACGCCGTCACGTCGCCATCATTCATTACCACCAGCGGGACGTTCCATTCCCGTTGGATGCGCTTGAAAATTCCCGCCGCCTGCGGAAAATCCTTTTTCGGAATCGCGCGCAGGAGCGACGCGACGCGGATTTCATTGTCCACCACAATGCCGGCGGAACTGCCGCCGATGGCGTCCACGCGCGGCAGGTGCGCCGCCGCGCGATGCAAGGCCGCCGATAGATGATGATAATGATAGCCGGGATTGGCCTGGATCACCGGTTGCCACGGCGCTTCCTCCGTGAAAACTACGTTGCCATTCACTACGGCGGACACCTTGTAATCGCTTGCGCCAAGATCAAATCCGATGCGGCAGCCTTTCAAATGACCGCCGGCAGCCATTTGAGTTTCTTTTGTGGCGGGAACTTTTGCCGCGCTGGTCAGGACGACTTGAAAGTTCCGGCCATAAGCCCGCGCCATCATTTCGCAGTCGAATTTTCGCGCCCCGCGCAATGAATAAGTTTTGCGGATAAATTCGCCCATCGATTTCGGGCCGCCGAAATGCAGTTTCCAGCCGCCGCGCGCCCAAAGCAGGAATTTAACAATCCGCTCCACATAGCGCAACGTGGCGGCGTCCGCTTTGGGACATACAACCGTTTCAAAACGCGACAAGAGACCATTTTCGCGTTCAAGCCCGATTATGAGCGGAACGCCTTCGCCCGACGCTTTAACGGTTTCAACGTAGTTGCGACTGAAGATGACCGCCGGCTGAAATCCAAGGTTCAATGGTGTAGTTACAGTGAGCTTAAATAGTGATTGCATGAATTGCTCGTCCTAAATTTTTCTTTGCCCTTCAAAACTTTTCTCGATTTTCTCCAAGGTTTTACCATTGATCGCTGGCAGAAAAAAAGGAGTAGCAATGAAATAGATCGGAATGAATCCAGCTAATAGAAAGAATAGGATCGCATATCCATCAGAATTAAAGAAAAAATTCATTTTTTAAGAAAATTCGAAATTTAGTGTCAAGTTAGAAAATCAATAAATTCGAATATAGTGACCGTCATATGTCTCCACTTTAAATTACGAGATGGCATGTTGTCAAGAATTAAATTATCACATGATAAATATAGAATTTAGTGATATCGGGATGGATCAGCGGTGAGTAAAGACATCGCGGTTCAACACTTATGGATGGCCGGCTACAGATTCGTTGCATCAAAAACTGTCGGTTTATAGCGCATTGTTGCATAGCTAGTAATCCGGGCATTTTGTAATCCTGAATGCAATCCTCCATCCTTTTTAGACTACGTTTTTATACCTCATAGTTTTCATGTTGTATAACCAAACGCACGACAGTAGGGGGCCAGCCGTGACTGAATAGGCTCTAAGGCTTCGGCGTAATGTTTCCATCGGCCGATTGCCCTATGATATACCGGCTGCGTCACATCATGGTAAGTCGGCGCAAAAAGAAACTTCCTGCGAGCCGTTTCTTGATAGCGCGCTTGGTCGGGATGCCAGGATAATCCCAGAAATTCCGTTATCTTGCGCCCATCTATTTCCAGGTCATTGATCACATCTTCATAGCGGCTTTCGATCCAGTCAAAACCACCTAACTCCCTCATCCGCAGCCAGACGTCCATTAGATCTGAATAGTGTTTAACGGTTCTTTCCAGACTAAGGAAATTTGCGTTGGTCTCATTAAGCATGATATTTAGAAAAAAGCAACTGATTATCACATCGCGAGGATCGCGCAATGCGATGATTACTTTCAAATCCGGAAACAGGCGCAACCAAGTCGGAAGCAACATAGTGGGCGATGGATTTTTGTCTAGCAATATTCGAGCTTCCGGCGCTTCGGTCACCTCCCGCAGCAGGCTTTTAACATAACGCTGTCGTAATTCCTGGAGACGTGCAAACGGAATTATATCCAAGGCGCGTAGTTGCACGTCACCTGAGGCTGGGGGAAGTGAAATATTGCGCATTATTTCCTGCCCGAATGCTTCCGGCTCGTCAAATGCCAGCACTTTTGGGTTCGCGCCGAGAATTTGTTCCAGTAGCGTGGTGCCGCTGCGTGGATGTCCACCCAGGAAAGCGATTTGATAACGGAGTTCCGAAGCTGGCATTTCCCGCCGCCAGTTCAGGATTTTCTCCCGCGTCAAGCTCGCCAATAATTCGCGACGTTTGTTGACCCCATGATCATATCCTTGCTCTAGCAGCGTTACATCTGTCAGTTGTCGGACAAGCGCTTTGGCTTCACACAGCCAGCGCATCGCTTCAGAGTATTGGCCCAATTCATCGAGCACCACACCTAACAAATGTCGGCTGGCATACTTCACATAAGGATATCGCGGACTATCTTTGATCAAATCACGCAATGCGCTTTCCGCTTCTGTATTCCTCTTTTTACGATGTAGCAAAAGCGCGCGAAAATAACGAACCTGATCGTCGCGGGGATGTTTCACCAGACACGCTTCGATACTTTCCCATGCCTCATCAAGGCGGCGTTCTTTTTCGAACCAGACCGCTAGATTAATGTGGGCATCCACCGATTCCGGATCGACAGCAACAGCTCGTTCAAAACAGGCGCGGGCTTCATCTAATTGCCTAAGTCCTTGCCGCTGCCGTCCGACCATTCCCAATAAAACGGCATTATTCGGTGCTAATTCAACAGTCCGGCGATAAGCTTGATCCGCCAAGTTAAAATCCAGTTCTCCCATCGCCGCATTGCCCAGTTCAAACCACAATTGGGCTACGACAGGAAATCGAGCAGTCAATTTTTTATAGCTGGCCAAGGCATTCCCGTGATTGCCGCCCAGCAGTTGTTCCTGCGCTTTGCGCCAGAGGGCGGCATCGCGCGGTGAACGTTGCAAATGAATGAGACTGCCATGCATATCCCGGAAAGTTATCAATAGAACCTACAAAAAAATACGGCAATTTCAATAAAAAACGCGGTCGGAATTGGGTTCCGACCGCGTCAAAGAAAATGCGCTTAAAACCAGTCAAGGTGCGTTGCCAATGAGACGATAGAACATTTGAGGCGCGGTTGATGGCAGTATTGGATATGGTGAAACGGCATCGGTTAATGTCGTCCATGTGGCATTGGGTCCAAGGGTGGGAGAGCTTTGCAACACACCAGATGTCCAAACGACGTTATTCCCCACAATCTGGAGAGTTAATGCTCCTGATGATGCATCAGCGATGATAAAGCCGCATAGAGTGGAATGATAAATGGGCATATTGTCCTTGTTGCCTACTGGCGGATCACCATAAATGGTGACGGAATCGCTCGTCATAACTGGACTAACTGCACTGATTCCAGCGTAAGTCGTGCCCCATGCCCCCTCTCGCTGCCCCAGGCTGGTGTAGGGCAGCGAATTCGTGAATGTGGTCGAATCTGTGATGTTCACATTAGGAGCCGGGAATAGCCAGGGATAACCAATGGTTTGGATAGTATAGCCATTGGGATACGCAGTTTTCAATCCGGATATAGAGACATTCCACAGCGTGTAGCCGGTATGTGTTACATCATCATCAAGATAAGCCCAAGTTACATCGTCATTACCCGGGACCACCATTGCGGGGGCGAAATTCGCATAGGAAATATCAGTATTGGTGTTGCCTATGCCGCTGGTCCAAACGTCGTTTGCCTGTGTAAGAATGGTTAACTGGCCCACAGTCGTGGTATTAGTTATAGTTTGATAATATTGTAATTGAATATTTGTCCAACTTGAAGCGGGAACGCCAAACGCGGTGCCAGCCACATTCATGCCCGAGGTCATGTAAGAGTAATGGTTAATGCCATATCCGTTGGTCCCGCCCCCATTTGCGGCATACGCACCCCAATTCGCTGTATAGTTGATTCCAACTGTTGCCCCATGACTGGCGCCCAACATCAAAGCGGCGGCAGGAATGGCAAGTATTTTTTGCTTGCACGTTTTGCTGAAGAATTGCTTTTTCATATTTATTTAAATTTAATCTTCTGTATTGCTAATTTTCATCAAGTCTATCCATCGTCATTAACCTTACGGCGAGCATACGCAGCTTTGCGGCCATTGTCAACATATTATTTATCACCTGATAAAATAATTTATGGGCGCATTTTCTGTTCGTTGAGTGCAACCTTGAGCCACAATAGTTTTCTTGTTGCTTTGTAGAAACCTTTTGAATTCTGTTGCGTCTGTGGTTGGATGCAAGTGAAAGGCAAAAGCAAGACGACGGTGGAACGGGTGGCCGCACTGGCCATGAA
>Ga0207933_1001838_pt1 | contig 14747 bp, 13 predicted proteins | sample NGESurdeep092012_4_FD_184488 | JGI IMG/M metagenome (GOLD analysis project Ga0207933, IMG submission 184488) | Arctic peat soil microbial communities from Barrow, Alaska - NGEE Surface sample F53-3 deep-092012 (SPAdes) | ecosystem: Environmental > Terrestrial > Soil > Wetlands > Peat ... | reverse complement strand
CGGAGCGGCGGCCACCACTGCCGGGATGGCGTTGATCGGGGGCATCGCCGTCATGATGTGGCCCAGCACCATGAAGTCCTCCATGGTCTCGGCCTCGAAGTCGGGCGGCGGGAGAAAGCCGATCTTGGCGGTCACCGTGGGTCGGCCGTCGATCTGGATGACCCAGCCGTCCTGGTCGATCTCCCAGTCGGGTGCAAGGGTCTGGCCCTTCTTCCACCGGACGTTGAGCTCGACCACGGTCCGGTCGCCGAGCCGACCCTTCCAGCTCGCCGCCACGCCGGCCACACACCCCGCCGGGATGGTCCATGATCCAAGGTCAAGATCGGCCGTGGTCTGGGCGTACTCGGCATCACAGCGGACAGCATCGAGCTCGATCCCGAGGGCGTCGGCGACCATCCGCACCGCCTCCCCGAAGACGGCCGTGCCCTGGGCCGTCATGGACTGGAGCTCGGGGTGGTCGATCGGCTGGCCGAAGCCCACCGGCCGTTCGGTCGCCGGTGAGTCGTAGAACGTCGTGTCGGCGGCCTCGTTTACCGTGACCTTGTCCACCCGGTCACAGATGCTGGCCGACACGATGGCCAACAGCTCGGCGAAGCCCGGGCTGATACCGGTGCCGAAGATCGTCGAGCCGCCGAGCTGGCAGGCCTCGATGATCCGGTCCCGACCGGTGCCGAGATTGTGGCCGGTGATGAACGCTGCCGTGGCCACGACGTTCACCCCCGCTGACAGGATCCGCACCAGCTCGCCGACGTCGAGCCACATCGGGTTGTAGACCACGCAGTCCGGCTTCAGCTCGAGCAGCCCATCGACGTCGTTCGTGGCCAGCACACCCACAGGATCGATGCCGCACAGTTCACCGACATCACGGCCGACCTTCTCCGGCGACCAGGCGTAGCACCCGACCAGTTCGAGCCCGGGGTTGGCCACAATGGCCTGCACCGAACTCGTTCCGACATTTCCCGTTGTCCACTGGACGACCCGATAGGGCGGCATTTTTGGCACTCGCACAGCATAGTCACCGACCCCACGACCGGTCGGTCCCATCGACCAGGGAAGGTCAATGCGGGTGGTGGTCCCGAGGTCGGCAGCGGTACACTGTCTCCGTGCTCAGCTATTGGTGGTTTGACGAGCCGGCCCTGGAGGGGCCTCGGAGCGATACGCCGCACTGAGCGCACACCCATCCAGGATCGGCTCCAAGGCAGAGGCTTCCCGCCTCTGCCTTTTGCTTTGCCCCTCAACAGGCAAGCCGGTCACCACTGGGTCGATCGGCGTGCGGGAAGGATCACCACCGTGTCACCGAACGACGCAGTAACGAACGACGCAGGACCGGACCACGCAGTACCGGGCGGGAGTACGACCGTTCAATGCCCCCTCCTCCGGCCGGGCGAGGTCCGTCACGAACTGCCCCTGACCGCTCGGCATCTCGACACCGTCAGTCGTGGACGGCAGGACGTCCGGTCGATCCTGCACGGAACCGACGACCGCCTCCTGGTCATCGTGGGCCCATGCTCGATCCACGATCCGATCGCCGGGCTCGAGTACGCCAGGCGGCTGGCCGGCCAGGCCGCAGAGCGGTCCAACGACCTCTGCATCGTGATGCGCTCCTACTTCGAGAAGCCCCGCTCCGTGGCCGGCTGGAAGGGACTGATCCCTGATCCCCAGCTCGACGGGTCGAACCGGGTCAACGAGGGGATCCTGACCGCCCGGGCCCTCCTGCTGGAGATTCTCTCCCTCGACCTTCCCGTAGGCTGCGAGTTCGTCGATCCGCTGGCGTCCACCTTCCTGGCCGACGCGGTCAGCTGGGCGGCCATCGGAGCGCGCACTTCCCAGAGCCCGACCCACCGGCAGTTGGCCAGCGGCCTCCCCCTACCCGTCGGCTTCAAGAACTCGCCGGATGGCGACGTGCAGGTCGCCGTCGATGCGGCGACGGCCGCGTCGCTGCCCCAGATCAGCCTGGGCGTGGGCGACGACGGGAGGGCCACGGTGTTCGAGACGAGCGGCAACCCCGATGGCCACGTCGTACTCCGGGGAGGCTCGGGTGGACCCAACTTCGGTCGCGCCGACATCAAGGCCGCACGGCTCCGGCTGGAGCGTGCCGGGCCGCCCTGTCTGCCCCGTCGGGTGATCGTCGACGCCAGCCACGGAAACAGCGGCAAGGACCACCGGGCCCAGACCGCGGTGGCCACCGAGGTCGCCGGCCTGGTGGCGGAGGACGAACCGGGGATCGCCGGCGTGATGGTGGAAAGCTTCCTGGTGCCGGGTCGACAGCCCATCGGCCCCGGCGGGGACTCCGTCCTGACCTTCGGTCAGAGCGTCACCGATGCTTGCATGGGGTGGGAGGAGACCACCAGGACCCTCGACGCACTCGCCGACGCCGTGGCCGCTCGACGAGCATCGGCACCGACCGGGACCACCGTGTGCTGTGCACCGGTGACGGGATGAGGGATGCGAACCCACCCCGGCTCCCTCCCTGCACCCAGGTCTAGTGTTCTCCCATGCTCTTCGGCCTTCGCTTCGACTTCCGCAATCCCGACATCGCCGACACCGCCATGGCCGACCGCTATGCCGCCGCCCTGGAGATGGCCGAGTGGGCCGATCGACTGGGCTGCATCACCATCGCCGTCTCCGAGCACCACAGCTCGCCGGACGGGTATCTCCCGAGCCCCATCCCGATGATCGCGGCCATGGCGGCGCGCACGACCTCGGTCCGGTACAACATCGCCGCGCTGATCGCACCATTCCACGATCCCCTGCGCCTGGCCGAGGACCTCATCGTCCTCGACATCCTCAGCCGGGGACGGATCGACCTCATCGTGGCCGGCGGCTACGTCCACGAGGAGTTCGCCCTGTTCGGCGTGGACATGAAGGAGCGGGGTCGGCGGGTCACCGAGGCCGTCCGTGTCCTGCGGGCAGCGTTCGCCGGTGAGCCGTTCGAGTACCAGGGCCGCACCGTGCACCTGACCCCGGTGCCCTTCAGCCCCGACGGTCCCTCCATCTCCCTCGGGGGAAGCAGCCAGGTGGCCGCGGAGCGGGCCGCCCGCATCGCCGACGGGTTCATACCGTCCGTGCCCGAGGTGTGGCCGTTCTACCGCGACGAGGTACAGCGCCTCGGTCGGCCGGACCCCGGCCCCTGCCCCATCGGCAGCAACCAGACAGTGGCTCTGGCCGAGGACGCCGACAGGGGATGGGAGCGGATGGCCCCCTTCTTCCTCCATGAGACCAACGCCTACGGGCGGTGGCAGGCCCAGGACGACGTGGCCAGTCCCTACCACACCGTGTCGGACACCGACGCGCTTCGGGCCTCCGGTCAGTACCGGGTGGTGACTCCCGAGGAGTTCGTGGCCGAACAGAAGGCCTCGCCCTTCCCCTTCGCCTTCTTCCACCCGATGTGCGGGGGCATGCCGGTCGAGTTGGCGTGGTCGAGCCTGCGTCTGTTCGAGACCGAGGTGCTGCCGGCGTTCGCCTGACCGTTGCCCCGCGGCGGACGGTGGGCCCGCCGGGATGCGAAGACGCCCCGTCGCCGCTTCAGTCGGCAGCCACCTCAGTCGGCGGCGACCGCGAGCAACGCGTCGGCCACCCGACGGGGCTCGGTCATCATGAGATCGTGGCCGGTGTCGATGTCCCAGAGCCGGCCGGCCGCCCTCGCCCGGATGACGTCGCGTAGGCCTTCGAAGTCAAGTACGGCCACAATGTCACGGATGTGCAGGTCGAGATCGACCTCGGCTCCGAACAGATGGGACCGTTCGCCGAGGCCGGTCAAGGTGGGGGCGTACGCCACGTGTCCGGCCGCCTCCAGCAGGCGGGCCACGCGCTGGTAGCACCATCCACCGTCGCCGCCTCCCTGGACCAGCACCTACGTGGCCATCGCCGTCTCCCTCCGCACGGTCGTGTCCAGCCCGGTCGGGGTGTCGGCCGACGATACCCTCTTCGCCTCCGGCTCCGGAACCCGCTACCCACCCATCGTGCTGGTGGAGTCCGCGTCCTGTGGCCGCCTCAGAGGAGGGCCGACCGCAGCGCGCCGACCTGAGCGGTGCGGAAGGCACGGGATACGCCGGCCTTGGGCAGGACGCTGTCGAAGCCGTGGAACGCCCCGGGCACCACATCCAGCTGGCAGCGGATCCCGGCGGCATTCAACCGTGCGGCGTAGGCCCGATCCTCGTCGCAGAACAGGTCGAGCGTACCCACTCCGATCCACGCCGGCGCCAGTCCGGACAGGTCGTCGTGGCGAGCCGGTGCGGCCAGTCCGCTGACGTCGACCGAACCCGGCGCCCCACCGGTGTACGCCTGCCATCCGAAGCGGTTGGACCTGTTGGTCCACAGCCTGAAGTTGCGCTCGTCGAAGCCGGTCCGGACCGCCGTACGGTCGTCGAGCATCGGGTAGGACAGCAGCTGCAGGGCCGGCCGGATCTCCCCCCGGTCCCGGGCCAGCAGGGCCAGAGCGGCGGCCAGTCCCCCGCCCGCACTCCCACCGCCCACGGCCAGCCGGTCCGGATCCACCGAGGGCTGCCGGGCCAACCAGGCCAGGGCGTCGTAGCAGTCGTGCAGGGGCACGGGAAAAGGATGCTCCGGAGCAAGCCGGTAGTCCACGGCGACGACCACGATCCCGAGCTCCTCGGCGAAGTGCCGGCACAGGGCATCGTCCTGGGCGGCGGCGCCGATCACGTAGCCACCCCCGTGGATCCAGAGCAGCCCCGGCCGCGCCCCGGCCACGCCCGTGGGTCGGTGCACCCGCACCGAGACGGGACCGACGGCCTCCACCGACACGTCCCGGGCCGGCCCCCGGGCCGTCAGCCGGGTGAGGACCCGGATCGGCCCGACCGTCCGGGGACCGACCGGCGAACGAGGCAGCCACCGGGCCACACGGCGCAGGTCGGGATGGAAGGGCTCGGGTACCGTCACCGGCCTGCCGGGAGCAGCATCGGGCCGTCGAGGATGTCGAGGGCCTTGCCGAGGAGGCCGAGGGGGTCGGGGATCGAACGGTCGTCGGCCCACAGGCTCATGACCTCGTCTACGGCCAACAGCGCCGCACCGGCCACCAGATGGGGGGCCAAGGGGTGGGCGTGGGCTCCGAACCACGGTCCGAGGGCCACGGCCAGGCGGTCGCGGTTCCTGCGCTGCTCCTCGAGCCACCGGCCCCGGAGGGCCGGGGTGTCCCGGAGCATGAACTGGAATGCCCGGGCCGACTCGGGGTCGTCGGCCACCGGGGCCAGGGACGCCGTGAGCATGGCCGTCAGCACCGACCGGAGCGACTCGCTCTCGTCGTGGCCGGCGAGGTGGTCGAGGGCATCGTCCATGGTGGTGCTGGCGATGGCGGTGATCACATCTTCTTTACTGGGGAAGTAGCGGAAGAAGGTGCGGGGGGAGACCTCGGCGGCATCCACGATGTCCTGAATGGTGGTGGAGGGATAGCCGCGCTCGATGAAGAGCCGGGCCGCCGCCTCGGCCAACTCCCGACGCGTCCGTTGCTTGTTCCGCTCGATCAGTCCACCGGTCATGGTTCCCCCAGTCGCCGCTCGGCCCGCATCCTAACCCGTTTTGCCGGTGGATGACAGAATCTGTCACGCTGGCGTAATGCGCCATATCCACGGGGAACTCCCCTGACGACGGACGGGCTCCCGGGGAGCGCGCGCTCGGGCGGCCTACGCGCCAATCCCTGGTTGGCCCTGGTCAGCGTGGCGCTGGGCGTGATCATGGTCGGGATCGACGGGTCGGTGGTGGCCGTGGCCAACCCCTACATCGGCAAGGACCTGCACGCCTCGTTGGCCCAGCTGCAGTGGGTGACCAACTCCTACCTTCTGGTCATCGCCGTACTGCTGATCCTCGGAGGAAAGCTCGGCGGCCGGTTCGGTCGGCGGCTGATCTTCCTCGTCGGGGTGGTCGGCTTCTCCCTCAGCTCCCTGGCCATCGGGCTGGTCGGGACCATCGACGGCGTCATCCTCCTCCGGGGGGTCCAGCGGGGCCTTCGGCGCCCTGCTCCTCCCCAACACCCTGGCCCTGCTGCGCGCCGCCTTCCCCCCCGACCAGCTCAACCGGGCCGTGGGCATCTGGGTGAGTGCGTCGGCCACGGCCACGGCTGCCGGACCGATCAACCCGGTGGTCCCGGAGCGGGAGCGGTCGCCGCGGGACGAGTCGGTGGCCCCGTAGCGGCGGTACCGGCTACCGGCTCACGGGCTCCCGGCGGCCCAGTACTGCTCCAGAGCCGGTTGGATCTGGCGATCGACGATCTCGATGCGGACCCGGTCCGGCCGGCGGTGGTAGGCCCAGTAGGCGGCGCCGTCCGGGCGGGTGCCGGTGGCCTCGGCGACATAGCCCTCGTCGGTCAACCGGGCCGAGTCGGCGGCCACGTCGTCGGACCAGTAGCCGAGGTGGTGGACACCCGACCCGGGGACCGGAGTCCACAGGGTGCCGGGCACGCTCCGGATCAGCTCCAACCGGGGGGTGGACACCGAGTAGGCGAAGAACAGGTCCACGACGGCGTCACCATCGGGGAGGGTCACCGGCGTGGACACGGCGATCGGTTCGCACCACCGGTACCCGAACAGGGTAGTGAGCTCGTCCCGGGCCGCCTCGAAGTCGTCGATGATGATGCCGGCGTGGAACTGGTCCTCGGCTCTCATGAGGGCTCGATGACCACGCGGATGGCCCCGCTGGTCTTGTCGCCGGCTACCCGGAAGGCCTCGGCCGCCTCCTCGATAGGGAAGCGGTGGGAGATCATGGTCCGGACGATGTCCGGGTCGTCGGCCAGCATCTGGGCGGCGTCCTCCATCTCCCGTCCCCCCTCGTGGGCGCAGTATCCGAGGGACGGGATGAGCCGGGCCTCGCGATGGAACAGCGGCATCCAGTCGAGCTCCACCGGTCCGAGGTGCACGCCGAGGACGACGATGGTCCCGCCCGGCGTCACCAGCTCGGCGCATCGGGCCAGGCTGGCCTGGGTCCCGGCCGCCTCGACGACCACGTCATACCGTCCCTCGGTACCGACGCGGGCCCCGAGGCGCTCACCGGCCACCTGCTGGTGGGGGTGCCGGGCCAGGAGGGCCACCTCCTCCCCGCCCATCCGTCGGGCGCCGGCCACGGCCAGCAGGCCGAGGGCACCGGCCCCGACCACGGCGACCCGCCGGCCGGGGCCGGTATCGGCCAGACGCAGCGCGTGCCACGACACGGCGGCCGGCTCCACGATCGAGGCGTCCCGCACGTCGAGGCCGTCGGGCAGCGGGACCAGTCGGGCCGCCGGAGCCCGGAACTGCTCGGCCATGCCCCCGTCGGCGAACATGCCGAGGGCCCGCTCCGTGTGGGTGGGGCACAGGTTGTAGGCACCGCGCTCGCACTGGGCACACTCCATGCAGCCGTAGATGGCCTCCACGACCACGGCCGACCCGTCCTCACGGACCCCGGCCAGCTCGTGGCCCAGAATGGACCGGCTCCCGTAGCGGAGATAGCTCAGGTCCGAACCACAGACACTGGTGGCCCGCATGTCGAGGAGTTCACCGGATCCCGGCGGCTCGTCGAGGTCGACGACCGCCACTCCCCCATCGCTGCTGCGTACCGCTTTCACCGATGCTCCCTCCGTGACGGCCCACGCTGGGCCGTCCGGTCAGGCCGTGGCCTCGGCCCCGATCCCGTTGAAGATCAGGTCCCACAGGTCCTCGGCCGAACTCTCCCCCTGGGGGCGGACCGACATGCCGCTGATGGTCGCCGAGAACGAGTTGAACATGATGGCCTCCAGCACCACACCGACGATGGGGCCGTGCCGGGGACCGGCCCGGACCACACCCGCCGAGGCGGCACCGTCGAGTACCTCCTCGAACAGGGTCACCAGGGGGGCGAACACCCGGGCCGCCTCCTTGGGGTGCTCGGTGAGCAGCTGCTGGGCGAACTCGGCCATGAACGGCGCACGCCCATGCATCTCCGAGGCCTGCTCGTCGGTGGGCCGGCACAACCGGTAGTACTGGACGACGAAGCAGTGAAGGCGTTCGAGCGGGTCGTCCTCGACGGAGATCTTGTCCCGCAGGTACTCGGTGGTGGAGCGGACCGACTCCTCGAACAGGGCCAGCAGGAGCTCGTGCTTGCCCCCGAAGTACTGGTAGAAGCTCCGGAGGGACTGGCCCGAGCGATCCACCACCTCCTGGACGGTGAAGTCCTTGCCCGATCCCGAGTTGAACAGCTCGATGGCGGCGTCGAGGAAGCGCTGCACCCGGGTTTCGGCTCGCACCCGGGCGGAGTCCAAGGACCGCGCCACCGCCTGTTCCCGCCAACTCAGGCTGTCGGGCTCCGGCGGATCGGTCGTCAACTCGGGCTTCGTCACTAGGGAAAGGGTACCCGATCTGGGAAGTTACGCTGAATCTCACTCATCGGTGTCATCCTGTCCATCTGGACAGAACTTGGTTCTCTTTCGACACCGGACTTCCCCTGGGACCGGAGCCGACCCCCGAGGGGCATCGGCGCCCGCCCCACCGACCCGATCAGGGCAGGAGGCGGTCGAGATTGGCCCGGAGCTCCGGTGAGGTGAACGACCGGTCCTCGGCGCTCAGAGCGAAATCGAGGGTGGCCACCACGGCCCGCTCGAGGTGGAGGTTGAGGATGCGTTTGGTGTCCTCGACGGCCCGTTGGGGCAGTGTGGCGATCCGGTGGGCACAGGCCATGGCCCGGTCCACCACTTCGTCGTCGGGACACACGTGGTTGACCAGGCCGATGGCCGCCGCCCGCTCGGCCGGGATGCGGTCACCGGTCAGGGCATACTCCTTGGCCAGCTGCAGGCTGATCATCAGGGGCCATGTCACCGGACCACCGTCGGCTGCCACCAGGCCGATGAGCACGTGGGGGTCGGCCAGGTGGGCGCTCTGGGCCATGAAGACGATGTCGGAGAGGGCCACCAGGCTGCACCCGAGCCCGACCGCCGGCCCGTTCACGGCGGCCACGATGGGCACCCGGCACCCCACCATGCCGGTCACGATCTGCCGGCCGTGGACCAGGGTCTCCTTCCGCATACCGGCATCGCGGGACAGCTCATCGATGTAGGTGAAGTCGCCCCCGGCCGAGAACGCCCTCCCATTGCCGGTCAGGACCACGGCCCGGGCGTCCTCGTCGGCGTCGATCTGCGTGAAGAGGCCGGCCAGGCCCCGGTGGAGTTCGTGGTTGGTGGCGTTGAGCTGCTCGGGCCGGTTCAGCTTGACGACGCGGACCGCTCCGTCGGTCAGTACTTCGATCTCGTCGGGCACGTCGTAGGCAGTCATGGGTCGTTCCTCCCGGTGGGCCGGCCTCGTGACGATAGCATCGATCTTCTCCAAACAGAATGCTGTTTCCGCACCATGTCCGCACCGTCCTACGAGGAACGCCCGGTGGCGCTCCGTGGCAACTCCGGTCCGGACCGGACCGGACCGGACCGGACTACGGCGTGGGCAGTCCGAGGATCCGGCGGGCCACCAGATTCCGCTGGATCTGGGACGTCCCCCCCATCACGCTCTGGGCCCGGCTGTAGAGATAGGTGTTGAGGGAGGTCACGTCCGGCCCGGCGGCGCCGATCCCGCCGACGGCCAGGGAGGCGTGGCCGACGGCCTGCTCCGCCCAGGTCATGAGCAGCTTGTCCACCGACCCCTCGGGGCCGTGGGTGATCCCGTCGAGTCGGTCGGACAGCCGCCGGCTCACGTGCCGGCCGAGCATCTCGACCTCGACCATGGCCCAGCCGAGCTCGCGCCGCTCCTCGGCCCCGAACCCAGTGGGATCGCTCCGCACCCGACGGGTCAGCTCGTTGACCACCTTGGCGTACCGGGCCACGTAGCCGAGCTCCCCCGGCTCCCGCTCGTGGCTCACCACCGTCATGGCCAGGGACCACCCCTCACCTGGTGCCCCGATCATGTTGTCGGCGGGGACACGGGCACCGTCGAACAGCACCTCGCCGAACTCCTTGGTGACCCCGTTGATCATGCGCAGGGGCCGCTGCTCGATGCCCGGCTGACCCATGGGCACGGCGAATGCCGAGAGGCCGCGGTGGGTGGCCGCGTCGTGGTCCGTCCGGGCCAGGAGCAGGCACCACTCGGCCTCGTCCGAGTAGCTCGTCCACACCTTGTGGCCGGTGATGACGTAGGCGTCACGGTCCCGGTCGGCCCGGGTCCGGAGGGAGGCCAGGTCGGAGCCGGCGTCGGGCTCGCTGAACCCCTGACACCACCGGTCCCGACCGTTGACGATGCCGGGGAGGAACCGGCGTTGGATCCCGACACTTCCGTGCTCGAGGATCCCCTGGACGAGGTAGCCGAGACTCGGCCTCGGCGGGGCGCCGGCCGCGGCCAGCTCCTCGTCGACGATCACCTCGTACACCGTCGGGTACTCCTGGCCCCCGATCGAGGTGGGCCAGGACATACCGAAGAAGCCGGCGTCGTAGAGCGACCGGTGCCAGGCGGCCATACCCGCCCAGTAGTCGTCATCGGTCGACGACGCCGGCAGTCCCGGATTGTTGGTGGTCAGCCACTCCCGCAGCCGCAGCCGGAACTCCGACTCCGACGCCGAATCACGGAAGTCCATCGCTGCCTCCGATCCCCCGGTGCTCGAGCACCCGCGACAGGCTGACCCCGGCGTCACCGAGGAGCTCCGAGGACAGGAGGGTGCGCCGCAGAAAGACGTGGGCCAGGCACTCCCAGGTGTTGCCGATCCCGCCGTGCACCTGGATGGCCGTCTCGCACACCGTGCGGGCTGACCGGGCGCAGTAGGCCTTGGCCACCGACGCCGCCGCCAGTGCGTCCCGGGGTCCGAGCTCGTCGACGGCCCAGGCTGCGTGCAGGGTGGCGCTCCGGGCCCCCTCGGAGAGCACGAAGGCGTCGGCCAGCAGATGCTGGACGGCCTGGAACGATCCGATGGCCGCCCCGTACTGACGACGTTCCGCGGCATAGGCGGTGGCCAGCTGCACGGCCCCGCCCATGGCCCCCACCAAGTCCGAGCAGGCCGCAGCCAGACCCAGTGCGGTCCACCGCATCCGGTCGTCGCCGGTGATCGGACGCACCGTGTCGAGCAGCGTCGGGGCCGCCACGCCGTCGACGGGCACCGACGGCCGGGTCAGGTCGACACCGACCGCCGGCGCGGTGAGCTCGACCTGGGCCAGGCGGTCGCCGTCCGGCCCCGGGGCGAGGAGGAGCGCGCGGGTGCACCCCTGGACGTCGACCGCCACGCCGGAGAGGACCCGGCCCCCGTCGGCCCGGGCCACGGACAGGAGATCGACGGTGAGGAGCACGGTCTCGGGACCGTCGCCGTCCGAGGCACCGGCCATCCGGCGGAGCTCACTGGCCAGGATGGGTCCGAAGAAGGACACGTCGGCCAGTCCGCGGCCGAGCTCCTCGGCGATGATGCCCACCTCCACCCCCGAGGCCAGCGGTCCCCCGCCCTCGCCGGCGGTGCGCAGCTCCCGCCACCCCGAGCCGGTGACGGCGGCGTCGAGCGCCGCCGCCCGTTCCCCATCGTCGAGTTCACCGACGGCGTGGGGCCCCAACTGGCCGACCAGGCGTGCGGCCGACAGGCGGAGGGCCTGCTGCTCAACCGACAGGCGGACATCCATCAGTCGGTCCTGGCGCCGGCGATCAGGGGGGCCGACCACTGGTCCCGGAGTGTGCGACGCAGCACCTTCCCCGACGGGAGACGCGGGATGGTGTCGACGACGACGAGATAGTGCAGGCGCTTGTAGGTGGCCAGCGAGTCGGCCACCAGCGCCTCGAGCTCACCCTCGGCCACCGGGCTGAGCGGATCGAGGGCCACGGCGGCGGCGGGCACCTCCCCGGCGCGTTCGTCAGCCACGCCGAACACCGCGCAGTCGAGCACGGCCGGGTGACGGAGCAGCACCCCCTCCACCTCGGCCGGCGCCACCTGGAACCCGTTGACCTTGATCATCTCCTTCGAGCGGTCGGTGAGGTGGACCCAGCCCTCGGGCTCGAGCCACCCGACGTCACCGGTGCGGTACCAGCCGTCGGCGAAGGCCTCCACCGTGGCCTCGTCGGGCAGGTACCCGGCCATCACCGACCGGCTGAGCACCTGGACCTCCCCGATCCCCCCGGCCGGCAGTACCTCGCCGGTGTCGAGGTCGGCGATCCGGAGCTCGATGCCGTCCGGGGGCAGCCCGGCCGAGTCCAGTCGCCACTCGTCGGGACGGTCGACCGGGTTGGCGGCGATCACCGGCACCTCGCTGGCCCCGTAGGCCGGCAGCCAGCGCACGCCGGTGCGTTCGGTCACGATCTCGGCCACGCTCGCCGTGACCGGTGTCGCCCCCCACATGATGTAGCGGAGCGAGGAGAGGTCGTGGTCCTCGAGGTGGGGATGGTTGGCCAGAGCCAGGGCGATGGGCGCCACCGCCATCTCCAGGGTCATCCGCTCGGTGGCGATCCGGTGCAGCACCTCGTCGAGGTCGAAGCGCCGGTGCAGCCGGACGGTGGCCCCGGCCGATACCGCGGCCAGCAGGTTGAGGAGTCCGAGAATGTGCGAGGGAGGAGTGGCCACCTGGAAACGGTCGTCCTGGCCGAGGCCGAGCACGGTGACCCAGTGCTCGGTGGCCAGGCCCATGGAGGCGTGGGTGTGACGGACCGCCTTCGGGAGTCCGGTGGTGCCCGAGCTGAAGACGAGCACCGCCTCGTCATCGTCCCGCACCCCGCCGGCGGCCGTCAGGGTGCGGCTGTGGTCGAAGGGATCGACAGCGGGGTCGTCGAGGTCGGTGACGGCTTCGGCGCCCAGGCACTCGGCCAGCAGGGACGAGGCGTCGCCGTCGGTCACGGCATGGACCGGCCCGGTCAGGTCGAGGGCGTGGACGACCTCGGCCCGTTTCCACGCCGGGCTCACCAGGACGGTCGCCCCCCCGAGCTTGCTGGTGGCGTGCACGGCCACGACGAACTCCATACGGTTGGCCATCATGAGCGCCACCCGATCGCCCACCCCGACCCCGCGGGCGGCCAGGTGCCGGGCGAAGGCGTTGCTCAGGCCGTCGAGATCCCGGAACGACCAGTGCTCGTCCCCACTCCGCAACGCATGGCGATCCCCGAATCGGTGCGCGGCCCGTTCGAGGGCCGCATGCATCAGGACCGATTCCATTGGCACTCCATTTCGGAAACATTCTTCTCTAAATTGAGATCGGCCGTCAACATTTAGCAGAGGTACACTTCTCCCTTATGCAGACTACCGATGCGAGCACCTCCACCAGCGAGGACGTGCGACAGGAGATCATCGACACCGTCCGCCGATTCGTGGCCCGGGAAGTCATCCCCGTCGCCTCGGAGTTCGAGCACGAGGACCGGTTTCCCGCCGACATCGTCGAGCAGATGCGCGCCCTCGGACTCTTCGGCATCACCATCCCTGAGGCTTACGGAGGGCTCGGGCTCGACCTCCTGACCTACATCGGGGTCATCGAGGAGTTGGCCTACGGCTGGATGAGCCTGACCGGGGTGATCAACACCCACACCATGGCCGCCACCCTGGTCATGGCCCACGGCAGCGAGGAGCAGAAGCAGCGCTTCCTACCGGTGATGGCTACCGGGGAACGACGGGGGGCCCTGTCCCTGTCCGAGCCGGACGCCGGCAGCGACACCCGCAACATCGCCTGCAAGGCCCGGCGGGATGGCGACGAGTACGTGCTCAACGGCACCAAGGCCTGGGTGACCAACGGCGAACGGGCTGGCGTGGTGGCCCTGGCCGCCCGCACCGAGGAAGGCATCTCCGCCTTCATCGTCGAGAAGGAGCCCGGCGTCAGCTTCGAGGGGATCGCCGTCAGCAAGCACGTGGGCAAGTTGGGCTACAAGGGTGTCGAGACCGTCGAGATGGCCTACACCGACCACCACATCCCCGCCACCAACCTCATCGGCGAGTCTGGTCGCGGCCTTCCCCAGGTCCTCGGCGTGCTCGAGGTGGGGCGCATCAACATCGCCTCCCGGGCCGTGGGGGTGGCCCGGGCCGCCTTCGATGCCGCTCTGGCCTACGCCCAGGAGCGGACCACTTTCGGCAAGCCCATCGCCGAGCATCAGGCCATCCAGCTCAAGCTGGCCGACATGGCCACCCGTCTGGAGGCGGCCCGGCTGCTCACCCGCAACGCCGCCGAGCGGAAGATGGCCGGGATGCGCTGTGACGTGGAGGCGGGCATGGCCAAGCTGTTCGCCAGCGAGACCGCCCTCGAGCTGGCCACCGAGGCCATGCGAATCCACGGAGGCGTCGGGTACACCACGGACCTGCCTGTCGAGCGCTACTACCGCGATGCCCCACTGATGGTCATCGGCGAGGGCACCAACGAGATCCAGCGGCTGGTCATCGCTCGGGGCCTCCTGGCCCGGGCCCGCCACTAGCTACCGGGTGGTGGTGGCGCCTCGTCGCCGTCGGCCGGCTCCACCGGCACGCCGGCGCGCTCGGCCAGCTCGGCCAGCACCTCGTCGGTGTGCTGGCCCAGCGCCGGGACGGCGGCGAATCGACGTACGGCCACATCGGAGAAGCTCACCGGTCCGTTGACCGAGCGCTGCACCGTCCCGGCGGGGCCGCCGTCGATCTCGGCGATGCCGTCGTTGACCAGCAGCTGGGGGTCCTCCACCACCTCGGCCGGTGTCTGGGCCGGGGCCCACCACACGCCCTCCTCGTCGAACCGCTCGGCCCATTCGTCGAGGGGGCGTTGGCCCACGATCTCATCCAACAGGGCGATGACCTCGGTCCGGTGGCGGCGGATGGCACCGGCGTCGGCGAACCGCGGGTCGTCGAGCCATTCGGGATGGCCGAGGGCCCGGCACACGGCGGGGATGTGGCGG
>Ga0207933_1001837_pt1 | contig 14758 bp, 14 predicted proteins | sample NGESurdeep092012_4_FD_184488 | JGI IMG/M metagenome (GOLD analysis project Ga0207933, IMG submission 184488) | Arctic peat soil microbial communities from Barrow, Alaska - NGEE Surface sample F53-3 deep-092012 (SPAdes) | ecosystem: Environmental > Terrestrial > Soil > Wetlands > Peat ... | reverse complement strand
CTGGTGTTGCAGCGCCTGCCTGAATCTGCAACTTGATAAGTGCAGTTACCTTCTTCTTTGGTTTTGGTGCCATTTTTGTTTTCCTTTTTTCTATTTAACTGGGCTTAATTAGCGAGAACTGGGGTTCGTAGTAGGACTAAATCTTTTGTACTTGATGGAATGAAAGTTCGACGGGAGTCTCGCGACCAAAGATGGATACGAGAACCTTGAGCTTTGCTTGCTCTGGCATGATTTCGGAGATCGATGCTGGCAAGGTTGCAAATGGGCCATCCATAACGGTGACTGACTCGCCAACTTCGAAATCAATAACCTTAATCTCGGCCTTGTCACCCTTCTTCGCTGGACGCGGTGCAAGAATATTTTCGACTTCTTGCAAGCTCAGCGGTGATGGATGATGGGCGTTGCCAACGAACCCAGTAACACCGGGAGTGTTACGAATACATGACCATGACTCATCCGTTAGATCCATACGAACCAAAACATAACCAGGGAAGACATTGCGCTTGACCTGCTTACGTTGACCATTTTTAATTTCGGTGACTTCTTCTTCTGGCACCTCTACTTGGAAGACGTAATCCTCCATGTTGAGCGCTTGAACACGGTTAGCAAGGTTGCCCTTCACTTTTTTCTCATATCCAGCGTAAGAGTGAACGACATACCAATCACCGGCGGCGCTACGAAGTGCGCGACGGAATTCGGCATTAGGATCGTTCTCATCTTCAAGTTCTTCTAATTCACTTACTTCAGAGGCGACTTCTTCGTTGATCGCTTCAATTGCCTCTGGCATGCCAGCCTCTTGATCGGCAACGATAGTTTCGACAACTGGTACTTCTACTGGTGTAGTTACAGGCGTAGCAGCGAGCGCAGCCTCAAATGCGTCAACAGATGCTGGTGCACTCTGCGGTGCAACCGCACTTTCAAAAAATGGATTTTCTACCGACATAGCCCGCCCCTACCCAAAGATCCAGAAAACGATTTTTGTGAGTGCAACATCAAGCAGAGATACAACGCCAATAATGAAACCAACGAATACAAAAACGACTGCAGTATAAGTTGTGAGTTGCTTCTGAGTAGGCCAAACAACCTTGCGAAGTTCAGCAACAACTTGACGATAGAACAGGTTGATTCGACCGAAGAGGCCCTTCTTGCCGATGCTCTCTTCAGTTTCGTGCTTCTCGTCCGTCACGTGTTACCTCTCTTATTACTTCTGTAAATTTTATTACTTCTGTAAACTGCATTACTTCGCACTTCTACTTTCGTCATATTTCTACTTCGGTCGAACTGTCTTGCAGGGCAGGAGGGACTTGAACCCCCAACCGCCGGTGTTGGAGACCGGAACTCTAGCCAATTGAGCTACTGCCCTTCGAGCGTTGTTAAGACATGAGTGATCATGACCTAATGCAAGCGCCAGACCGAGGAGTCTAGAGGTCGCTGGGGCCAGGAGTAAAACTGAGCCATTTGAGTGGAACGTTAACTAAGCTCCACGGCCGCCCGAGATTTGGCATACTTCACTATATGAGCGCAGAAAAACTGGAAAAATCAAGAATCTCGATTCGTATTGCAGCTATTGCAGAGTCAGCCACCCTCGCAGTTGATGCTAAAGCGAAGGCTCTCAAAGCTGCTGGCAAACCAGTCATAGGGTTTGGCGCAGGAGAACCGGATTTTCCAACTCCTAGTTACATCGTTCAAGCGGCGATTGATGCCGCTTCCAAACCGGCAAATCATCGCTACTCCCCGACTTCTGGGCTCCCAGAACTTCGCGAGGCAATTGTGGCCAAGACACTGCGTGATTCCAATTATGCAATCACCGCTGATCAAGTGCTTGTTACTAATGGTGGTAAGCAAGCGGTCTACCAAGCTTTCGCGACAATCATTAACCCGGGGGATGAAGTAATTCTTCCTGCGCCCTATTGGACAACCTATCCCGAGTGCATCAAGTTAGCCGGTGGGGTAGTTGTTGAAATATTTGCAGACGAAACTCAAGATTATTTAGTAACTGTCGCCCAACTTGAAGCTGCTCGCACAGATAAAACTAAGGCGATTTTATTCTGCTCTCCATCGAACCCAACTGGTGCCGTGTATTCACCTGCGCAAGTAAAGGCAATCGGTGAGTGGGCACTGGAACATGGAATTTGGGTTGTCTCTGATGAAATTTACGAGCACCTTCTTTATGACGGAGCAACCGCGCCAAGCATTGCCGTGGTAGTTCCAGAACTTGCAAATCAGACAATCATCGTCAACGGAGTCGCAAAAACTTATGCGATGACTGGCTGGCGTGTAGGTTGGATGATCGGACCCGAGGATGTCATTAAGGCAGCGACAAACTTGCAATCTCACCTCACATCGAATGTTTCCAACGTCTCCCAGCGCGCGGCCATAGCAGCGCTCACTGGTGATCTGACAGCAGTTCACGAAATGGGTGTCGCCTTTGATCGACGTCGCAAGTTGATAGTTTCTCTTCTCAACGAGATCCCAGGGGTTGTTTGCCCAACTCCAAAGGGTGCCTTCTACGTGTATCCATCAGTAGTCGGAGTTCTCGGAAAAGAAATTCGGGGAAAGCGCCCACAAACTTCAGCTGAACTTGCAACTCTTATTCTTGATGAAGCAGAAGTCGCAGCAGTTCCTGGTGAAGCATTTGGTCCATCGGGTTATCTACGTTTTTCTTATGCGCTCAGTGATGATGACATTGTTGAAGGAATAAGTAGAGTTAAAAAACTCTTATCTGAGGCTCGTTAAAGCTCCAATCCGATAAGCCGCACTTCTGGAATCAGCATGATTCCGTATTTTTCGTAAACTCTTTTTCGCGCACTTCGTGCGAGTTCAATGATGTCCTGTGCACTAGCAGTCCCATCATTTGTGAGCGCCAATACATGTTTTTCCGAAATCTTCGCGCCGTTTAAACATTCCCCCTTTGATACCCCAGCATGTTCCATGAGCCAGGCGGCAGAAGTCTTTACCAAACCATTTGGTTGCGGCCAGCGTGGTGCACTTTCAGGAAGTGTTGCAGCAAGCTCAACCGAAATTATTGGATTTACGAAGAATGAACCGGCGGACCATATTGGGCGCTCGCTGTTATAAAGCATTCCTTTCTTTCCTCGAAGCGCAAGAACTGCTGCCCGAAGATCGATAGTTGGAACTCGTGTTTCCAATTCAACCCCAAGTGCATCTGCCAGTTCCTTATATTTTATTGGCAGAGAAAATTCACCACGGCGCAGGTGAAAAGTAACATCTAGAATCACATAACGTCCGGATGTGCGTTTGAAGATTGAATCGCGATAACTAAATTCGCATTGGTCGGCGGTAAATGTTTTTATCGCTTTTGCGATTCGATCATAAGTTCGCACTCGCGCGATTACTTCAGAAACTTCGTGGCCATAGGCACCAATATTTTGAATTGGCGCGCCGCCAACTGTTCCAGGTATACCGCTTAAGGATTCTAGGTTTGCCAAACTTTTTTCAATGGTAAAAGCAACAAACTCATCCCAATCAACTCCTGCCGATACTTGAAGCATGCCGCCACTACAGGCATCAATTTCATAAGAATTACCCTGAGTTTCCACAAGGATCACGGTTCCGGAAAATCCCGAATCACTCGCCAATATATTTGAGCCGCCACCAATTATAAATAGTTCGGTTCCTACGCCATCGGCCTCTTGTACCGCTGCAATTAATTCCTCTTCTGTGGTTGCGCGAATTACTTTATGCGCAGGACCACCCACATGAAGGGTGGTGAGTTCAGAGAGATTGGTCATGTTCCAAGGCTAACGGCGAGCAACCAAGATCTCGTTTTTACCGCGAAAACGCTCGAGAATCCGATCATAATTCCGCTTGGATTGTTCATCCCGATAAGTGGGATCAGTGTCGTAATAGCCATGATGACGAGCCTGTTCTAGCGGCAGATCAATTTGAAGGAGATTGCCTCTCGTTTGGCGGAGCCGCAACGAGAATTCAATATCTGCATTTCGATAATAAATCGCGCGTGAGTTAAACCCGCCTGATTCCAGCGCCTCATCTCGATTGAGCCCTAAAAAATAACTAAAGAGAACATCTACTGGTCCAGGACCCTTGTCATCAACGCTTCGCCATTCATCATCAATATTTACCAATCCCCCACGCCATCCGACTGCCGACCATTCGCCAGTTTCAAGCGCTGCGATTACTGGAGTTACAGCATCACCCAAGAGTTGCGTCGATGGATCCATGATGATCACATGGCGCGAGGGAGCTAACTTCAACAGCGCATTTGCTGCTTCACCCCATCCAACACCTTCTTGCACTTGAATAATAAATGTTCGCTCGTCGAGGAGAGTTGCGACATTGCTGACTTCGGGATTGCCAGATATCAAAATGAGGATGGCACAATCAGTTGGTGCATATCGCTTAATTTTTGCTACAGCGACAATCACATCTTCGATAAATCCATCAACAATAATGACGATCGAACTTTTAAAAACCTTATCCGTAAACTTTCGCACATCCCCAATTCTTGAAACGATGGGGAAAGGTGATTTCAATTTGAATTCGAAACCATCTGCTACATCAAGAACTTCAAAGCCGAGCTCAGCAATCTGAGTCCTAAGTCGATCGGCAAGCGCCCAATCTTTAGTTGCCCGCGCTGCAAGTCTCTGCCGCGCTAGTTCCACAACTACCTCTGGGGCGCTCATAGCAAGATAACGGCTTTAGCCATTCCTAAAACTTTTACGCCACCACAAGTTGCAGTAATTTCCAGTCGCGCGATTTCATCTGTCAATTCAATAACTTTGGCGCTAACTACGAGTTGGACATCAACATCAGCCGGCACCATAACTGGTTTTGTAAAGCGAGCAGAAAATTCTTTTACCTTAGCGCTGCTACCGGCCATACGCCCGACATATTGACCGACGAGTCCCATCGTGTACATCCCGTGGGCGATCACATTTTCTAGACCAACCGATTTGGCAAACGCTTCATCTTGGTGAATTGGATTCTGATCACCACTAGCATTGGCGTATGCGACAAGTTTTGCACGATTGATAATGTAAGTTTTTATGGGCAACTCTTCATTGATCTTAAAAATACTCATGCGCGAAATACCAAGGTAGACCAACTTGAAACTGCAACTTCATTGTTTTCAATCAAATCTGATCGGACGGTAACAATTTCGTTCCCGGCAACAACGCGAGCACTTTCGATCGTGGAATTGCATTTGATTTGAGCTCCTGCAATCAGCGGATTATTTATTACAAAACGTTGGTCGCCATGAACAACCCGATTCCAATTCAAACCAGAGTCGACAAGCAGTGATTGGGATTGTGCAAGTGAAATTGTGATTGCAAAAGTGGGCGGCGTTAACTGAGTTTCGGGTTCATCCAGCGCGCTAGCAAAAGCGGCAATGGCTTCTGCGGTGATTGTCGTACTAGTGGCACCCTCAAAGGTGCGCCCGACCAGGTCGGGGTTAAGCATTAATTATCGAGTTTCGCGGTGAACCGTTGAGAGCTTGCAACGAGGACAGAACTTCTTAAGTTCAAGGCGATCTGGATCGTTGCGACGGTTCTTCTTTGTAATGTAATTGCGTTCTTTGCACTCGACGCAGGCCATAGTGATCTTAGGGCGGACATCCGCGCTCTTGCTTGCCATGGTCGTGCTCCTTTTTACATTAAATTTGCATTTAACCGTTATATGAAACGTAAGAGATGAAGGTTACTTCATTAGCCGTATATTCTCTAAATCACGCTCAAATTCTAAATTTCGTCAGACGTTGCCTTCGAATCAAGAAGTGACTGTTTGTAGGTCACCCAGGAACCCAGGACATGATCTTCTACTGCCTTTGCCGCTCCTTCGGGGTTGTGCATTGATATTTCTTCATAAATCTTGGCGTGACCAAGATGCGAGCGCATATTGTCTTCTGGAGATCTATGGGTGCGTCCGTAGTAAGCATTTACCAGCGCAATAGGCTGGAAAGTTCTTATTATTGAACGAGCGAGCAGGTGGCCAGAGTAGCGATTAATTAGATCATGATAGGCAAGGTCTGCCGTTGCGTACTGGTTGGGGTCATCGAGCAAAGATTCGAGACCCTGAAGCCGCGCGTGTAATTCCTCGAGTTGGGATTCGGACATTGTTATTGCCGCCCTTCGCGCCATCTGGCCCTCGAGGGCAGCACGCACCTCTATCAAATCGTCATAGATCGTGAGGCTCTGGTCGTTGCGGATGTAGGCGTCGAGAACCAGCGGGTCGAGCAGGTTCCATTGATCAATGGGCTGAACCGTCGTGCCTTGACCTTGCCTGGCTACAACCAAGCCCTTCTCCTCCAAGAGCTTTACCGATTCCCGGATCACTGATCGGCTTACCTTGAAATCTTGGCAAAGTACAGGCTCGGGGGGTAGCGAAAATCCAGTAGACAGGCTCCCTGAGATTATCTGGTCCATCAATGAGGAGATAACCAGATAACTAAGACGAGTTGGCCTTGATTGAAAAGAGGATGGGATAGTCACCCGTTCCGCGGCGGAAGGCAATTCAGAAGTCCCTGCGGTATCCACGCCCTGACTTCCATACATCAAGATCTGACCTCCTACGTAATACGTCTAAGTCGAAGGTTACCACCCCTTGCCTTTTACGTCTTCAATAATTATCATATGACAGTCGTCTTATGTTTAGGGGTGGAAATGCTATTTAGGAGTCGTAATGCGTATCACTGAAGTTGAAACTTTCTCGGTCTTTGCCCCCGGTGCAAATCCACCCTTTATTTGGCGCGACGGACTACGAGGGAGCCCACCTGATCGAGAGGTGGGAGTAATCCGTCTGCGTACAGATGAAGGTGTGGATGGAGTAGCGATTGCGCCCCGTCGTGGAAGCGCCCCAGTGGTTGCCGATGTGTTCGAACACGTGTTGCGTGCCGAACTCATTGGCGCCGATCCGTTGCAGCGAGAACGGCTGTGGCATCGAATGTGGGAGATCGACAGAACTGAGGAGCTCCCACTCTGGCTGATAGGCCTCGTTGACACCGCCCTATGGGACCTCGCTGGCCGGTACTACGGCGCTCCCACTTGGGAATTGCTCGGAGGATTTAGACGCGAAATTCCAGCGTATGCCTCAACATCGACTTTCTCTAGCATCCCTGAATTCTTGGATGTGGCGACTCAATGTATTGAACTCGGTTACCCAGCACTCAAACTCCATGCCTGGGGGGATGCCAGGCGAGACGCAGAGTTGTGTACCGCGGTTCGCGATCACGTCGGTGATGCCTACCCATTGATGTTCGATGGTTCTGCGGGCTTCGACCTACCGGACGCCGTATATGTCGGAGATGCTCTCTCGGACGCGGGTTACCTCTGGTATGAGGAGCCAATTCGCGAGTTCAGCATCACCTCATATAAATGGCTGGCAGAACGAGTTCGCGTTCCCCTGAATGTTGGCGAAACCTCAGACGGTGCCCATATGAACACGGGTGATTTCATCGCGAGCGGTTGCGCAACATATGTGCGAACAAGCACCGAACTCCGAGGAGGATTTACCGGCGCTATGCGAATTGCCCATCTGGCCGATGCCTATCGTCTGCGTGCGGAGCCTCACGGTCCCACCATGTACGCCAGACACCTAGCCATGGCGATTCCAAACTGCACCTATTACGAGTCCCTAGTTACAACAAACCCGGTTCGGCGTGAGTTAGGCGTCAGTTCGACCGGAATGGTTGCAGCCCCAATAGGTCCAGGGGTTGGTCTTGAACCTGGTCCGCACTATCCAGATGAACTACTCCCCTACGTTTTCGACGCTTCAACTGGCGAAGTGAGGGGGTAGGACCAAAACCAAGCGAGTTTTGGTCAATTGATTTTTAGATGAACGCTAAATCGCGAACAGCCCCTGCTGTCCTCGAACAAACAAAAAAATAACAAAAATGGAGGAGAGAAAACGATGGAAATAACAAAATCATCGAGTTGGAGCGCCGGGCATACCCGATCGCTTCGATCCGTGCGGTTGGCGGCGGCAGTAGCGTTCGTCGTTGGCGCATCGGCAATAGTCGTGGGTGTCGGTTCAACCGCGGCCAACGCAGCTTCTAAGCCGACGATCACAATCTGGTATGACACCGCCCGCAAACCGATGGTGGATCAATATATTAAGACTCACCCAGCTGTTAAGGTCGTTGCAGTCTTGAAAGACGGCGACACCAACGGAGATGGCACTTATCAATCAGCCTTTGCGTTGTATAACCGAGTAGGACACGGTTGGCCTGACATCTATTTCAGTGAGCAGAATAATGACGCTGCCTCACTCTCTCAGCCGCCGTTTAATGATGCAGCGGTGTTGAATAAGGGACTGGTTTCAACCAAAGTGCTCGGCAAGTTTGCCAAGGGTTCGGAAAGTCTCTGCACATTTGGTGGCAAGGTTTACTGTCTTCGTAACGACCTCGCCATGAACGTCCTCTGGTACAACCCATCACTCATGGCTCAAGATGGAATCACCTCAGTACCAACGACATGGCAGGAATGGGCAGCTGATGGCGCGCTCGCAGCAGCTCATGGCGACATCATTGGTACGCAAGGCGACTCATGGGATGCCGACGTTTACTACTGGGGCAACCAATGTCCACTGAGCCAAATGACCTCACCCGGTAATTTGACTATCAATCCAAGCTCGGTGAAATGCACGCAAATGGCCTCCCTTCTTGATGGGGTGTCACGCGATGCTCTTCCAGTGGCTTACATGTTTAGTTCGACCTTTGGAACCCAATATGGCGGCAAGGTCGTATTTTATCCTGGAGCTAGCTGGATGGGTGGCGTTTTCCCAGGCCTCGGTAGTTGTAAATCCTCAAACCCTGATTGCACAATGGCGGCCGGATATCCACTGAAGTGGACTTCCAGTGGCCCTGCAGTTACCGGCGCTATCGGCGGCGGTCTATGGTTCGCCTCATCGCACAGCAAGAACTTAAAACTTGCAGCTTCCGCGCTCCAATGGTTTGCGACCGACAAAGTTGCACAATCGAAACTGTCTCCAGGATATCCTGCATACAGTCCAGATGATGCAGGTTTCATTGCTGCTCAGAATGCTTCTGGCAATTACGCCAGCCCAGCCAGTGGTGCACCAACATTGGGTCAAGCGTTCTCCGCGGCTGCTAACCAGATGTGGTCGGGTTGGTCTGCTGTTCCTTATGCTAACGACCAAATTTGGGCGTCAAGTGTTGTTCCTTCACTCTCAAGTGGCGGCACACAGGCGGCAGCATTAGGGATATTCGCTTCGGCAGCGTCTAACCTCGCACGTTCTGACGGCTACCAGGTACGCTCTAAGTAAATGAGCACTCCATCGACTGCGTCTATTTCGGTCGCACCTACACGCACCCGAAATAGACGCATCGATGGATCCCTGCCCGTCGGTGGTTCACGTTCGGCGGGTTATTTCTTCGTCGTTTTATATGCTGTGCTTTTATTGCTATTTGGCGTAATACCCACCGGATACGCAATTTTCTTGGCCGTAACCAAGACTGGAGGCGGATTCGCCGGTGTTTTGAACTTTACCCGAGCATTCAGCGATTTCCGTTTTCTTCCGGCTTTTCAACACATTGCAGAATTTCTTGCCGTTTGGCTCAGCGCCGAAGTTGTACTGATATTGATTCTCGCATTAATGCTCCACTCACTTGCAACTCGAACAAGCGCTGTATTTCGTTTCCTCTTCTATATGCCAGGAGCACTAGCAGGTGCAGCAAGTGTTCTCGTTTGGCTCTTCATGTTGGACCCCACATTAAGTCCGTGGCATTTGTTGCTCAAGGGCTTCGGTTTATCTCAACTTAATTTAGTTCTTCTGCCTGGGCACCTGCCATTCGTCTTTGCACTGATTGCATTTTGGACTGGCGCAGGAGGATGGATCGTTGTCATGTACGGCGCGCTGAACAACATACCGGAGGAACTCCTCGAAGCCGCCAAGTTAGACGGAGCGAATGCTTTCCAAACAGCGGTGCGGATCAAACTGCCTCTTATTAAAAAATGGGTGGCTTATATGTTGATTCTTTCCTTTGCTGGCGGAACGCAACTCTTCGTTGAACCACAACTTGTCGGACAGGCTTCTGCCGGGCTAGTTAGCAACACGTGGGCGCCGAACCAACTCGCCTATTACATTGCATTTAATAACGATAACTTCAATGAGGCTGCCGCGATTTCGGTAATCCTCCTCGTGCTCGGTTTGGTTGGTGCCACCTTTCTAGTCTGGCGAACTAAGTTATTTGAGATTAACTAATATGAAAATTTCTCGAATCGGTTGGAAACTCGTTGGACTCTTAGTACTTCTAGGATTTACGGCATTTTTCTTTGTGCCAGTCATTTGGGTAGTACTCGCCACGACCAAGACTGATCACCAACTCACTTCCACGAGCCCATTCACCTTCGGTTCAATCCATACCTTCGTCTCGGCTTGGAAAGCGCTCTTCGGGTTCGACAATGGCATCATGGCTTCCTGGCTAAAAAATTCAGCGATCTATTCATTCGGTGGCGTGGCGTTGGCTTCCTTTGCTGCGGTTCCAGCCGGCTATGGCCTGGCGCTAACCCGCTTTATCGGCCGCAGAACTTTATTGGGAATTACCTTGATCACGATGATCATGCCAGCAACTGCGCTGGTACTTCCACTTTTTCTTGAAATGAACTCTGTGCACCTTACTGACACCCCATGGTCAGTAATCCTTCCCTTTTCCTTTTTTCCATTTGGCGTATACCTCTGTTACATCTTTTTTTCTTCGACTATCCCCAAAGATTTGCTCGCAGCGGCGAGGGTCGATGGATGTAATGAATGGGGAGTCTTCAGGCACCTGGCATTGCCTCTTGCTCGACCAGTTGTCGCGCTTGTTGCCTTCTTCGCTTTCGTTGCGGACTGGAACAACTACTACTTACCGTTCGTTATGTTGTCCGACAACAACAAGTTGCCAGTTCAGGTCGGACTTGAATATTTGATTTCATCTACTGCCGCCTTCAATCCCGGGAATCCTGGCTCTGGAACTGAATTGGTCAAGCGTCCAGAACTTGCGTTAGCGGTTCTCGTTGCGATTGCTGTGGTAGCAATTGTCTTTCTCTTTGCTCAGCGAACCCTCGTCAAAGGTCTTCTCGCAGGCGCAACCAAAGAATAAATGGTTTGGCTATAAAGAGTGGAGCCAATGAACTTGGTTAAGCCAATGGTGGCCTTGGCCACCTTCATGGTTGTTGAATCTGAAAATCTCCATTTTTGTTACTCCGGCATAAGTATTTCTTGCGGAGAATACGGTCGATGGTGGGCAGATCGTATCCATCAGTGCAGCTGAAAAATAGGCTGGGGCATGTGAGCGAGGCACAAAGTTGAGAACATCAAAGTAATCTAAGGTATTGAAAGTCTCTTCGTATTTGTCTCTATGAATAGAGAGATAGTTGGCGATCTCGAGGTAAGGCCCGCGCGGAGTAATGTCCACTGCTCTGCGAAAGTAGGAAAGAAAAGGAACATCGGGCAAGACGGCAAATAAATCATCAACTAACCCTGATACCGCGAGCGACAAACCACCTCCCTGGCTGACCCCCGTGACCGCAATCTTGTTCGGTTCAACTATCTCCAAAGATCTCAATGCATCAACAGCCAGAATCGCATCAGTGTAAAGACGGCGATAATAATAAGTTTCTTTCGCTCCAATGCCTTTGGTCATGAACCCGGGATGATGCGGTTGACTTCCATGATCATCGTTCGTCTCTCCGCCGCTGCCCCATGCACTTCCTTGACCGCGGGTGTCCATGACAAAATAGGCAAAACCTGCGGCGGGCCAATGTATATGTTCATGTGGAAAGCCTCGGCCTCCTCCGTATCCGAGGTACTCAATAACGGCGACAGTCGGCTTCGTATTAATTGGAAGGATGTACCAGGCTTTGATTAATTCGCCTCGGAATCCTGAGAAGCTCACGTCGTAAACATCTAATGCTGAAATACCGCAATCCACTTTAGACAATATTGGCGCTTGCCATAAATCGCGGCTCTCATCGAGCGTCGTCTTCCAAAAATTGTCAAAATTACTTGGTAGATGAATTTCCGGAGTAAATGTTTCGAGATCATCGAGAGGTAGGTCAGAAATAGGCATGCGAAACGGTACACCGACGAAAGCAAAGTAGCGGTGTAAGACTTCGCCTGATCCTTGACGTTTGATATTCGCCTGATCCTTGACACTTCTAGGGGTTATTTATAACTCATTTCTTGACCATTGTCTGTGCATTCTTCTTTCGTATCACCTCCCCAGGTCTGTTTCGAAGTGCGCTCTTGATTAATTCAGAGCCATCCCAGATCTGCACCATTTCTTTTTGGATCTGAATATCTACGTTATGGCCGCTGCGATGTTTACCAACGCTGATTTGTTGCCAGGCAATACTGATGACTCCATTAGCTCCCACGCGCCTTGCAACCCAATCAGGGCCTTGCCTAACCTCTGCCAAGGCGCTGGTATCGGGCATAGGCCCCGCGATGATATTTCCAAGGCTGGTAAATCTGGTCATCGGTGTCACCATCCCGATGCCTTGATGAGGACGGATAGTGTTGTAATCAACGACCCAGGCATCGAGTTCTGACTGCGCCGCCACTTTGGAATCAAAGATGCGACCGGTGAGAAACTCCGTGCGAAGACTGCGATGAAAACGTTCGATCTTGCCTGTTGTGGTGGGAGAGCGGGGAGCGGTTAATAGATGATCGATTCCATTCTCTCGGCAGATACGATCGAAGAGCACTTCACTTTGTTTGGGACCAAACCGGCCGGTGAAGACCTTGCCGTTATCGGTCAAGATCTCCTGCGGAACTCCGTGAACGCGCATGGCATTGGCAAAGTGATCACATACTGCCCTAGATGTTGCCCGCACCATCAGCCCTGCCATCACACATAACCTGGAGTGATCATCAACCCCAGTTAAACATTTGAGTTCCGAGCCATCGGTGAGCAAGATGCCGCCAACCACATCCATCTGCCATAACTCCATGGGGCCACCGCGCTCCCATCTCTTGAACTTCCTATCACGTTCTTTGCGAGCACCTGGCTGGATCATCTGGGCTCGTTTGAGTGCGCGATAGATACCTGACAGCGATGGTGGTGGATCTATTCCTTCACGAAGCAATTGATACTGAATACGTTTAGGTCCCCAGAAAAGATTTTGCCGGCGCAACTCAATTACGCGCACTTGGATCTGCGAACTCATCTGGTGTTCACATCTGTCAGGTCTGTGAGAACGCTCGGTTAGACCGGCCATCCCCTCCATCTCATAGCGCAACAACCAACTATGAACGGACTGGCGTGAGACGCCAAAACGATTAGCCACTTCAACAATGGAAACTCCATCGCGAATGACTGCGAGAACTGCTTGATACTTTTGCTCCATAACACTGATCTCCATAAACATGAGAGAAGTGTCAAGCATCAGCCGAATACGGTGTCAAGCATCAGCCGAACATACGTCAAGCAACTGGTGAATACGATATGTCAAGCATCAGGTGGAGTAATACAAAAGCAAAGTAGCGGAGGCCGGACTTGAACCGGCGACACTGCGATTATGAGCCGCATGCTCTACCAAGCTGAGCTACCCCGCCAAGAGTAATTTTCGAGCCCCCCAACGGAATCGAACCGTTGACCTCTTCCTTACCATGGAAACGCTCTACCAACTGAGCTAGGGGGGCAGACTTCTTAAGAACGGGTGAGTTTAACATGGCAAAGCAGAGCCAGATTTTTACATCTGACTCTGGCCTATCTTTCAAAGCGTAGAACTACCCGACAGAGTAGCCCTGAAGCACCGTATTGCCACCCTTAATGTTGATGACTGCTCCCTTTGGAAGCGGCACCTTCGACTTGAATGTGGCATCTCCAGAAGCGTTAAGGGTGATCGTTCCAATGATCTTATAAGTCCACTTGCCATTGACTTCGACAGCAAGTTCAACCGAAACAGTTTTACCAGCAAGGTTGCTTGGCAAATTAAGTTTGACCGGCGTAACGCCACCAGAGCTCTTACTCACCGAAATGGCGTTGCTACCAGCTAACGCTGCGGCTTTTGCGGCCGCGGCCTTTGCTGCCGTTGCTCGATCTGCTGCGGCTTTGGCTGTGGCTGCTGTATCTGCTGCTGCTTGGTCTGCTGCGGCTTTCGCTGCTGCGGCCGCCGAAGCATCAGCTGCCAATTGTGTATCAGTTGGGGAAGCATCTGCTGCTGCCTTCGCCGCGGCAGCTGCATCTGCTGCGGCTTTGTCAGCTGCAGCAGATGCAGCTGAGGCCTTTGCATCAGCGGTAGCAGTTACATCAGCCGTCTTTGACGCCGTCCAAGCTTGTTTGGCGGCTTTTGCTTTTGCAACTGTGGAAGTTGATCCAGCATCTTTGGCGACTGCTTGAAGCTTTGGATCTGTTGGATTCTTCTTCGCTGCGGCTAACGCTTTAGCGGCATCTGCTGCAGCTTGTGCAGCTGCTCTATCAGTTCCAGCTTTGTCGGCAGCGGCTTTCGCAGCGGCTGCTTGCGCTGCGGCGGCGGCATCTGCTGCCGCTTTTGCGATTGCAGCGGGATCTGGTCCGGGAGGTAAAGAGCCTGACCTCGATGCCGCTAGGGCAGCTGCTGCATCGGCTGCGGCCTTCTCAGCTGCTAATTTATCTGCGGCTGCTTTCGCCGCTGCGGCCGTATCGGCTGCGGCTTTGTCAGCGGCAGCTTTGTCAGCGGCAGCTTTGTCAGTTGCAGATTGAAGTGCTGCGGCTGCATCAGCCGCAATTTTGGCTGCGGTTGCTTTCGCAGCGGCTTGTGCTGCGGCTTGTGCTGCGGCTTGTGCTGCGGCTTGT
>Ga0207933_1001836_pt1 | contig 14771 bp, 10 predicted proteins | sample NGESurdeep092012_4_FD_184488 | JGI IMG/M metagenome (GOLD analysis project Ga0207933, IMG submission 184488) | Arctic peat soil microbial communities from Barrow, Alaska - NGEE Surface sample F53-3 deep-092012 (SPAdes) | ecosystem: Environmental > Terrestrial > Soil > Wetlands > Peat ... | reverse complement strand
GGCCGCGAAAAAAAACTGTTGCTCGATTACAAATTTACCAACGAACTTGGCCACGCCGTCAGCCTGGATGATTTTCACGGACAGGCTCTGGGCATCACGTTTTTCTACACGCGCTGTCCGCTGCCGGATTATTGCCCGCGCCTGTCAAAAAATTTTCAGGAGGCGTCGCAAAAACTTGAGGCCATGACCAACGCGCCGAGCAACTGGCATTTCCTTTCCGTTTCATTCGATACGGAATTTGATTCGCCGGAAATGCTCAAGGCTTACGGGCAAAGCTACGGCTATGATCCGGCGCACTGGAGTTTTTTGACTGGCCCGGCGGACGAAATCGCCGAACTCGCACAAGGTTCGGGTGTGAGCTACAAGTCTGCCGGGGGCACTTTCAACCACAATTTCCGCACGCTCATCATTGACGCCGCCGGCCATCTGCAAATGATTTTTCCGACCAGCGGGGATTTGTCGGATCAAATCGTTGCCGAAATCATCAAGGCCGCCGCCGCGACAAACCAGCCCGCGCCGTGAAATGCAAACGCGCATTTGTGGCGTTGCTTGCCTTTGGAATTCCGGCGTGCGCCGCGCTGTTCGTCATTTCCTGCTCAACATTGTCGCGTTCGGTGGACGTGCCGCTGGAAATTCCCGGCGCGCATTACGTCGGCAACAAGGCTTGCGCGGACTGTCACGCCGATCTCGTCCGGAAGTTTCACGCCAGTCCGCACGCACGCGTCCATTTTGAAAACGCCGCGATGGTCGCCGAAACCGGCTGTGAATCCTGCCACGGCCCCGGCAGCAAGCACATCGAATCAGGCGGCGGTGCGCAATTCATCATCAATCCGCACGACGATCCCGCGACCTGTTTTCAATGCCATCTCGAAGTTCGTGCGGAATTTAACCTGCCGCAACATCACCCGGTAGTCGAAGGCCGCATGAATTGCGTGCAGTGCCACGACCCGCACGGCGGCGACATTTTCAAACCGGCGGGCGGACTTGCGATGGCGCGGCAGGACGAAAGCTGCGCGCAATGCCATCGCAACCAGGCGCGCCCGTTTGTCTTTGAACATCCGGCCATGCGCGAAGGCTGCGCCACCTGCCACGACCCGCACGGCTCAATCAACGAGAAAATGCTCGTCGAGAGCGACCCGAACCTTTGCCTGCGCTGCCACGCGCAAGTGCAGGGGCCGAATGTTCCCAGCGGACACATTTACATCGGGAACACGGATCATACGACTTACCTGCAAATCGGAACTTGCTGGACTTCCGGCTGCCACACGGCGATTCACGGCTCAAATGTTGATCCTCGACTGCGATATTGAAGCGCGCAAGATTTGAATGAAAAACCTTTCATCAAATAAATTATGGATGCGCGCATTTGTATTCCTGGCGATTTGCCACGCGTTGTCCGCCGCTGAAATTTTAACGGGCCGACTTCCGCCGTCCGCAAACGTAAAAATTTATTTTGACCGCGACATCCGCCCGATATTTGAAGCGTCCTGTTTGCGCTGCCATGGACCGCAAAAGCCGCATAGCGATTTCAGGCTCGACAGCCGCGAACCTGCGCTCAACGGCGGCGACGACAACACCAACGACATCGTTCCCGGCGACAGCGAAAAAAGTTTTCTGATAAATTATGCCGCACGGCAAACGCCCGAAATGGAAATGCCGCCGGTTGGCAAAGGCGACCCGCTCACGCCGCAGCAAATCGGAGCATTGCGCGCGTGGATTGACCAGGGTGCGGATTGGGGAACAAATTCAAAATCCTCCGCGTTCGCCTTCGCCTTCGAGCCGGCGCTCCGCCAGATTTACGTCCACGGCGACGAGTCAAAATTCCGTGAACTCGAAGGCTTTCACGGCGGCATGACGCAGGGTGTTGAAAAGTTTTCGGCAGCACAGACAGCCGGCACGGACGGAAAAATATCGCTGGAAGGCCATTTCATCGTCCCCAATCAGGATGTGAAGCTGATACTTGCGCTGGACAAAACTGACCTCGGTTTCGTCCACGCCGGTTTCGATGACTGGCGCAAATACTACGACAATTCCGGCGGCTACGACACGAATGTGATTCCATCGCAGTTTGCGTTGAACAGCGACCTGTATGTGGACAGCCGGGACATCTGGGTTGATTTCGGCCTGACGCTCCCGCGCCGGCCGCAAATCATGATCGGTTTCGAATACCAGTCAAGAATCGGCAATGAGTCCATGCTCGACTGGGGCAACGCGAACGGAAAAAACATTTATCCCGCGACTCAGTCCGTTGATGAACGGACGCGCATCGTCAAGCTGGACGTGACCCATGACATCGGAGGCCTGCATTTGGAAGACAGCGCAAACCTCGAGTTTTACAGCGAAAAAAACGGCGGCGCGGAATCATCCATTTTGTTCGGCGGAACTTCACCGGATACCTTCATCAATACGCAGGACGATTATCACCACGTCCAGGGCATGAACACGTTCACGCTTGAAAAACAAATCCGCGACGGGTGGCTTTTGTCCGGTGGATTTTATTATTCGCGTCTCGACGGCAGCGATTTTTTCAACCAGACGACCGCCATCCCGTCGTTGAACTTTGCAAATGTTTTGGGCAGCCAGCAGATCACGCTCCACCGCGAATCTGAAATTTTCAGCCTCGCCAGCCTTTTCACGCCGCTGGATTATTTAAGCCTCTCGCTCGGCACGCAAAATGAATGGACGCGCGAAAATGGCTTTGGCGACAGCGTTCCCGACCTGGAACTCGGCATGAACACGAACGCCGATTCAAACCTCGACGAATTCAAAGCCTCGCAAAACGCGAGCCTTCGCTTCACAAAAATCCCCTTCACCGTCCTCTTTGCCGAAACGCGGCTCGAAGAACAAAGCCTCGGCGAATTTCAAGAGCATGACTCGGATGACCCCTCGACATTTATGCGCCAGACTGACGCCAGGAATTTCACCTGCGACGCCCTCGGCGGTATCAGCACGTCACCGTGGCAATGGCTGGATTGGGATGCACAGATTCGGCGGAAATCCAGCGACACTGATTACAACCATTTGACGGATGTTTTCAACGGCATTCCCGCCGACATGACCAACGGCTATCCCGCATTTATCCTCAACCGCAAAATCAAAACCGACGAGTTCGAGACGAAACTCGCGTTACGCCCGGCAAACTGGATCAAGACAACGCTGACGTATCAGGTTTCCGCCACGGATTATTCATCGAAAACCGACCCTGCGTTTGATTTTGGCTTATCGCAGGAAGTTTCACCCGGCGGTGAAATTTTGGACGGACTCTATCACGCGCAGACATGCGGCTTGAGCGCCACGCTCACGCCATTCCGGCAATTATATTTTTCCGGTGCGTTCACTTACAACCGTTCGAGCGTCGTCACCGCCGACAACGGCGACCCGTCCATCGCGCCGTATCGCGGAAACATATGCACGCTCACCACTACCGCGGCTTACGAGTTGAACGCAAAAACCAGATTGCAGGCCGGCTATGTTTTTTCATGCGCCGATTACGCGCAAAACAATTCCGCAGCCGGAGTGCCGCTCGGCCTCGACTTCACTCGCCACGAACTGCTCGCCGGGCTGGTGCGCCAGATCACAAAAAACCTGTCCGGCGCATTGCGCTACGAATACTCCCAATACACCGAACCCAGCAGTGGCGATGCGCGCGATTTCACCGCACACGAAATTTTTGCAACGCTGGCCTACAAATGGCCGTGAAGGCTTTCAATCTTCAGTAAGGGCATATATCACGCTGATTGTCGGATTCGATTTTTAAGAAACCGGACCATAATTGCAGAAAACCATCACTGCCCACCGGTATTACTCTGTATTTGCACAGCTTGGGCTTTTGATGATATGGAAACCGTCCGGGCGACGGCGGAATGCGCCAGTGTAAGGGACATCCGTGCGGAAACCACCTGTTTCCATCACCGAAAAATCGCAGTTTTCAACGGAATGCTCTGCATTTCAGAATATCCGGCAAGTGTCTGCTGAGTTTCGCAAACAAATTTCTTCCTCAAAATTAGGCAGGCGGCTTTGGAAATCGCCGTCTATCTCTGCTGCTGGATTTTGTAGTTTAACATTTGCTGTTTGAACTCTTGAGCCTGCTGGTCCTGGGGATCCATGCGCAAGACTTCGTCGAACTGCGCTCCCGCTTCATTCACGCGTCCGAGCTTGTAAAGCGCGACGCCAAGATTCGCGTGCGCCTTTTCATAGTCTGGATTTAAACGCACCACCTGCTCAAACTCCGCCGCCGCAGCCGATACTTCATCCTGCTGCGCCAATTCATCACCGAGCCGGTAATGCGCCTCCCAGTAGTTCGGTTGGAGGTGGATCGCCTCACGCAAGCGCGCGATGGAATCGGGACGGCGGTTTAGTTTCCAGAGGACTTCGCCGCTGTAAAGATACGCATAGGGATCATCCGGGTTTATTTGGCGGGCGCGTTCAAGCTCTTTCAATGCGGTCGCCCATTCACCCTGGCGGGCATAGACAGTTCCTAATTGCAATCTCACGTCGCCTTGCGCGGGACTCAATGCGGCGGCTTGCTTGAAAGCCTCCAGAGCTTCGACGAGCCGGCCCTGGTCTTCCAAGTCGAGACCGAGTCGGTAAAAGGGGAAATAAAAATATGGTATGAGTTCACAGACCTTCTGGCGTTCAATTGTGGCCCGTGGGTCATGCGTGGCTTCCAAAAATTCGGCAAAGTTCTCATGCAGCCGGTAGTCTTCCGGCCTGCCCGCCAGCGCGGTTTCATAAACTTGGACGGCTTGTGCCGGCGGGGTGGACCCAATCCTGGCCCGGCATTCGCTGATTTGTTTATTCAGCGCGGCCAGTCGTTGGCCGTTGTCGAGCTGGTCCGTGAAGGGCGGCCTTTGGATACGCCGGGCGACCTCTTCCAGAACGGAAACCCGGTTCCAGTCGGTAAGCCCAAGCAAGCGTTCACACTGTTCTTGTGGCAACCAATCCGCCGCCGCCGCGTGCGTGAGCCGGGCCGCCAGTTGGTTCTGTATTTGATCGGCCCACGTCCGAGCCAGCAGATAATTTCCTGAAAAATTCAAGTGCACATGCTCGAAGAACGACTCTTTTCCAGAAATCCCTTCGGGGGTGGCGGACGCGAGCGCCGCGGCAGCGTCGCACAAAACCAGATTCCTGCCAGCGAACTTGGTCCCGGCGGCTTTTATCAAGTTGTTAATGTGCGAATCGGCCCGAAATGGCAACGCATCGTCATCCACTGAAAGTTGAAAATGTTGTCGTGCGGCGTCGTAATTGGTCAGATGGAGCAGGCATTCACCGAGCTGATATTGCAGGTCTGCGGATTGCGGACAAAATTCCGCCGCCGCTTTGAACTGGCTGGCGGCCCCGGCAAAATTCCCGTTTTTGCTGGCCGTGGAAGCCTCTTGGTAAAGTTTTTCAAATGCCGCGCCTTGAGATGGGGGCAGATTGGAGACCGACAAGGAGGCAAAAGGCGGGCAGTCCTTTTGGTTGACGGCAACAGTGTTGAGCACAATCGCGGCGCCCGAATCGCGGCCGGCGCGCAACAGGTCTTCCAAGTTTTTGGCAAAATTCCGATAAACTATCTCCTTTCGGGGATCATTTGGCAGCACCTGGTTTTCACGAAACATTTCCATGCCGCGCCATTCTGCCGGCCCGGATGAACCGTGCCGGAGCTTGGCGACCACCGAGCCAAACAGTTGGCCCACCCGCGTCTTGAGGAGCAGCAGATGCAACCGCACGAGTCGGAGAGGCGGTGCTTGCGCGCCAAAGACAGTCGCGGCACCGAAGGGGCCGACCATCTCGTTGTTGCCCATATAGACAATCCAAACATCACCTTCATGCCGGGCACATTCGCGGGCGATTGGCAGGATCGCGTGCGAGTTGATCGCCGTTATTCCCGTATTGACCACCTCGAACTTGTTTTCCGGATACCGCGCCCGCAGCAGAGTTTCGAGATAACGTCCGGCGCCAAAGTTGGGACGCGGATCTCCCAGCGCCGCTGACTCTCCAAAAATGAAGATCCGAATTGTGCCCGGCGCCTTATTTGCCGGCATGATCATCGGCGATGCGACGCGGGCCAGTGAAGCGGGGAAAAACCGCAAACCAAACTGGTCGTTCTCGACAAAATAATCCTGGCCGGCAATGGTTGTTTTCTTAAAAAAATCGGTGGAATAACCATAGCCTCCAACGCGCAAAGCCAGCTCGACGCCAACCAGCAAAAACAGCGGCAATCCAACTGCGGCGGCCAGCCGGAATAACCATTTGCGTCCGGTTGTCAACGCTTCCGCGTGCGAACCAGCCCGCGCGCCACCCGCCGATCGGTTTGAGGCCAAGGGGCGTCGGCTGCGCTTCTTATTGTTCTGGGAACCTCCGAAAACTACTTTTCGGAGTCGAGTTAACAGTGATGGTTTAGTTTTTGGTGTGGCTGGTTTCAGAGCGGCTCCTTTTGTTGGTGTTTATTTGACATTTAATGGTTCGCGGTTGATTGGCTTTCGGTGGTTTCTGGTTTCAATCATCGTTTTCAGGCGCGTTCCGTGGCAGCAACTTCGAGCGCACGATTTGTTCGTAGCGGGCCATGTTGTAAATCAGGTTGATCAGGCCAATCGCCGCCGCGTTGCGCCGCCGCCTTGTGCAGCGCAGGTAAAATCTTTTCATGGACTGGCTCATGAGACCAAAGACGTGTTCGATCCGCGCCCGGATATTCGACTTCTCCAGCCATTGCATACGCAACTCCACATCAAAGCAACCAAAGGTCTGGGCAGTCGGATGAGTTTTCATGGCGCCAATCTTAAATTGTTTCCGCTGCTGCTTCAATCATTGGCTCAATTATTTTTCAACGTTGCTGCCCCGCTTAAAAGCTCAGTAAATATTGATCCTTATCGGTGTCGGGTGAGGCGGAAGAGAACGATTTTCAAATCCGCGTCCGTCGTCTGACGATTTCATAAGATCCGCCCGACTGAAAAGTTTTCGGAAATTTCTTTTTAAGCGTGTGCGAAAAGATTTATATCGCGGATGATTCACGCTGGCATCCGCTGCGACGTTCACGCGCCGGTTGTGGGACTTTAACGCGCGCATAAATGCACACAATCATGGAATGACCCAACGCTTTCTTGACTCGCAGCACGCAAAACTTTTATGATTATTTTTTTGATTTTAACAGATCAGCAACAAAAATTATTTATGAGCAAAATTCAAAACATCCAGGCGCGCGAAATTCTTGACTCGCGCGGAAACCCGACGGTGGAAGTGGACGTGATGTTGTGCTGCGGCGCGGCAGGTCGCGCGGCGGTCCCCAGCGGCGCAAGCACCGGCGAACACGAAGCCATCGAACTGCGTGACGGCGACAAAAAACGTTTCGGCGGCAAGGGCGTCCAGAAGGCCGTCGCCAATGTCACCGGCAAAATTGCGCCGGCGCTCATCGGCCTCGACGCGGAAGATCAACTGACCGTGGACGCGACGATGCTTAAACTCGACGGCACGGAAACGAAATCGAAATTGGGCGCTAACGCAATTCTCGCCGTCTCGCTCGCAAACGCCAAAGCCGCCGCCGCCGCGCTCGGCCAGCCGCTGTTCAAATATCTGGGCGGACCGAACGCGAAAGTGCTGCCCGTGCCGATGGCCAACGTCATCAACGGCGGCGCGCACTCGGACGCGCCGATTGATTTTCAGGAATTCATGATCATGCCGATCGGGTTGCCGACGTTCAGCGAAGGCCTGCGCGCGATCACGGAAACATTTCACGCGCTCAAGGCCGTGCTGAAGAAAAAAGGTTGCAGCACCGCCGTCGGCGACGAAGGCGGTTTCGCCCCGAAACTCGGCAGCGTGGAGGAAGCGCTCGAAACGATCATTCAGGCGATCAAGGACGCCGGCTACAAACCGGGCAAGGACATTTATTTGACGCTCGATCCGGCGGCGTCGGAATTTTACGACGGCAATTCAAAATACACATTCAAGAAAAGCACCGGCGAAACCGTCAGCGGCGATGACCTCGTGAATTTCTACGCGAAGCTGGTCGCAAAATATCCGATTGTCTCCATTGAGGATGGCTGCGGTGAAAGCGACTGGACAACATGGAAAAAACTCACGGACAAAATCGGCGACAAGATTCAACTCGTCGGCGACGATTTGTTCGTGACGAATGTGAAATTCCTGCAAAAGGGAATTGACACCGGCACGGCGAATTCAATTCTCGTGAAAGTGAACCAGATCGGTTCGCTCACGGAAACTTTGGATTGTGTCGAACTCGCCAAGACGCACGCTTACACAGCCGTCCTCTCGCATCGTTCTGGCGAAACGGAAGATTCGACGATTGCGGACATTGCGGTGGCAACGAATTGCGGCCAGATCAAAACCGGCTCGTTGAGCCGCTCCGACCGGCTTGCGAAATACAACCAGCTTCTGCGCATCGAGCAGTTGCTCGGAAAGAACGCCGTCTACGCCGGCACGAGCGCGCTGCCGAAAAAATAACTCGCGCCTGTTTTCTTCATGGCTGGAATTAAATTCCAGCCATGAAACGGCGGCTGGTTCCCCTGCCCCATCCCGAAGGCCGGTCAACAATCTTAAATAAATCACAGCGCAAAGATGGCACTGTGAATTGATTTTAACTGCGGATGAAGCAAGATTGGAATGAAAAATATTCCGTCAATCCGTGCAGTCAGGACTGGCGTTCGTCCGAGCGTAAAATGTTCAATCATTTCGCATGAAATTCACGCATGCAACCGAAGGTTCCGATACAAAACAGCCGTAAAATAATGCTGCGGATCTGGTTTTTTTCCAACCATTGACTTTCAAAAAACGGCCAGAAGATTGAAAAAAAATTAAAATCTTGAAACTCACGCAATCTTAGGCCAAAATTAACAATCGCATCTATGAAACCAGCAATTCGCAGCGCAGTTCGTTTGGTCGTCCTCCTAATTTTTTCCCTTCAAATCGGCCGCGCCGATGCCAGCGTTTCCGTTGACATTCAACCGGCCAGCCAAACAGTGTCGGCGGGCCAAAATGCGGTCTTCGGAGCGATTGTCACCGCGACGGCGGGAGAAAGCGTCACGGGTTATCAGTGGTTCAAGTCCACCAACAGCCTGGGACCTTTCACCGGGGTTGGCACGGGGGCGGCTTTGGTGCTGGACAATGTTCAAGTTGGCGACACCGGATATTATTATGTGAAGGTCGCCTACCTGTCCGGCGGCAGCCAGCAAACGGTGTCTAGTTCGACGGGACATCTCACCGTGGATGTCAACCCGCGCATCATCACCCAGCCGGCGAGTTTAACCAGCCCGATCGGAAGCAATGCGGTTTTCAGCATTACGGTTGGGGGAGCATTGCCCCTCTATTTTCAATGGCGGCTTAACGGGTTGAATCTGGCGGACAATGGGCACGTTACGGGAAGCACCGGAACGAACCTCGACATCGAGAATTTGACGACAAACGATTCGGGCAGTTACGACATTGTTGTGACCAATGTTTATGGCGCAATCACAAGCCTGGTCGCAACGCTGCAAGTGGCGTTGATTCCGCCGGTCATCACGAGCGCGACCAACGCGACAGGAAAACAAGGGTTTGCTTTCGATTATACGATTGCCGCCACCGGAACACCGCCCATCACGTTTGGCGCGAGCGGATTGCCGGACGGCTTGAGTGTGGACTCTACGAACGGCGCGATTTCAGGCGTCCCGTCGGTTTCGGGTGTTTTCAACATTACTTTATTTGCCACAAATGGCGCGCAGACGGCGGCGGAAAATCTGATGCTTACACTGGCGGATGATATTCCTGCCATCACCAGCGCGACGAACGCGATTGGCCAGCAAGGAATTTTGTTCAGCTACATGATTACGGCCAGCAATGACCCGGCTTTGTTTAGCGCCAGCCCGTTGCCCGACGGTTTGAGCCTAAATCCGACGAACGGCGCGATTTCTGGCATTCCATTGGTCAGCGGCTCTTTCTCAATTGCAATTGGCGCGACCAACGCCTACGGAGGCGACAGCAATACACTGACATTGAATTTATCTTCCGACGTGCCGGGCATCACCAGTTCGCTCGTGAAAAATGGCAAGGAGGGCCAATCGTTCAGCTATACGATCGTGGCCAGCAATAATCCCGTTTCGTTCAGCGCCAGCCTGTTGCCAGTTGGTTTGACTCTGAACGCGGCCAGCGGCGTCATCTCCGGCCTGCCACTGGTCAGCGGCCCGTTCGCCGTCACCATTGGCGCGATGAATATGTTTGGTTCCGACAGCCAGACGCTGACGTTGAATCTGGCGACCGGCGCGCCGGTCATCACCAGTTCGCTGACGGCCAGGGGCGCGGAGGAGCAGACGAATTTTAGTTATACAATCAGGGCAAGCAATTCGCCGATGACACTTTGGGCGACAGGCTTGCCGATGGGACTGACGGTGAACACCAATACGGGCGCGATTACCGGCACTCCGCTCTACGCCGGCAATTACAACATTCCGCTGTTTGCCGCCAACGTATGGGGAGTCGGAACTGCCACGCTGCAATTGACCATCACCAACATGATTATCACCGATCTGGCCATTGCCGATGTCATGACTAATTACTCGTCGCCCTATCTGCTGGAATTCACCTTTTCACTGCGCGATGGCAGCGATCCCGCGACGAGTCACGCCGTCGTCGCTTCGCCGTCTTTGATGACCGTGACGGCATTTGAAGATGACGTGCCGGTCAGCCCGTCGGAAACGTCCGTCATCCTCCAGCGAGTGGACAGCCAAGGCTCCAAAGTGATCAAGGGCTACCTGGTCCTTGATTTCACCGAAAGCGTCGCTTCGCTGGCCAATGGCGACGCCAACAGCAACGGGATTTCAGATGCGGTGGACGCCGAAGTCGCCGCAGCCCAGGATTTCGTCAATCAACAGCCTGCGGATACTCAAATTGGCGTTTATGAATTTCACCGGGACGACGAGGTGCCCCAGCAGGTGGTTCCGTTGACCACCGACAAAAATCTCCTGGACAGCTCCATTGCGGGCATCTGGACCAATTACGTTCAGGACTTTCCGGCTGGCTCTCGCGCATGGGATGCTTTGGTCGCGGCGGTCGTCGCCTTGGGCAAGGCCAACAGCGATGAGGATCACTACATTGTATTCATGTCCGACGGTCAGGATGACTCCAGCATCAACACTGTTGACAACGTAATCACGGCGGCGACCAACGCTAACGTGCAGATTTACGCCGTCGGATTCGGCGACGAATTGGACTCGACCACGCTCCAGAACATTACAACTTCAACCATGGGGCGGTATTATGCGGCGACAAATCTGGCGGATTTGGACCTTGGTTTTGCCGAGGTTGGCAAGGATCTCAGCAGCGAATACGTTTTGAGGTGGGCGACCCTGAAGCGTTCCGCCACTTCTTTTAATCCGTCGTTCCAAATCAGTTACCAGGGTTTGACCGCCTTCTCGCCGACCAATCCGCCGCCGTTCATCAGCGGCACCAATTATGTGACGGTCACGAATACGGATGGAACCATTAGCACAAACCCGGTCACTGTTTACACGACGAATTACATCATTTCGCCCTTTGCGCCGACCCATTACGCGGGCAATATCCTGGCCGGCTCGCTGCGACTGGTGTCGGACGCCGACGTGCAGCCGGCGGGAATAACCTTGCGCACCACTTACGCGCCGCGATACATCAGCCAGTTGCGACTGCATTATCGCGCCAACTGGCCGGCGTCGTTGAGTTTGGAATCCACCAACCCCGGCGAAATGCTCGATGGCTGGACGTTGACCCAAACCAACGACGGCGCGGGCGGTGAATGGGCGCTGTTGAGCAGTCCTGATCCATCAAGCTTGGCGGACAGCATTCCGTTTGCGTCGTTTGGCAACCTGCTGACATTTTCGTTCCACGATCCCATTGTTGCCAGCAACGCTTTCAGCGAGTTTGACGTGGACAACACCATTTACACCAACGCCAACGGGACGAACTTCTACGGTTTCACGATGACCAATGCCGTCGGCTTCATCACAGTTTATGCAGTGCCGCCACCGCATGGCACGCCGATACCGTGGCTGATGGGATACGGATTCACGACGAATTTCGCCAACGCGGAATTGCTTGACCCAAATGGAAACGGTTTGCAGGTATGGCAGGACTATCTGGCCGGGCTGGATCCGCTGGACACCAATTCCACGTTCGTCGTCCAAATGGCTCCAGCGCAAAATCCGCCGCAAATTGTCTTCAACACCGTCGTCGGCCGGATCTATCGCATCGAATGGGCCGCGAGTTTGAGCGGCAATTGGACAATCTTGCGCGACGGCATCGCCGGCACCGGCGGCGACATCACCTTCACCGACCTGCGCGATTTAACCAGCGTCGGAGCCATGTTCTATCGTGTGGTGGTGGATGGCCCATAGACGCTTTGTCCAAAGCCGGCCAAATGCGCAAGCCAAAATCAACAAGATTGATCATTAAAGGCTTTCCGTCCCAAGATGCGCCGTCTGCCGGAACAACTTTCGTCAATCTTCAAAGCCTCCGGCATATTTTATCGGTTTGCTCAAGGCGTATGACAGGCGCTTAATTCCTCCTGCAACCTTTCCAGCGGCAAACCGACGACATTGCTGAAAGAGCCGGAAATTTGTCCGACGATTTTGTCGCCGTGCTCCTGAATCGCATAAGCACCGGCCTTGTCCAGCGGATTTATTTTTGAAAGATAGCCGCTGATTTGTTCCGCCGACAGCGGACGAAATGTCACGTCGGTGCTGACTGCAAAAATGCGTTCGCGGTGTCCGCGCAAATGAATCAGGCTGACGCCCGTGACAACCTGATGGATGCGGTCTTGAAGCCGCATCAGCATGAATTTAGCCTCATCAAGATCGCGCGGCTTGCCGAATATTTCGCGCCCAAGAAAAACCAGCGTGTCCGCGCCCAGCACGAGCGCGTCGGGAATCATCTTGGCGACGGCTCGCGCCTTGCGATGCGCGTTAAGCTGGCAAAGTTCGAGCGGAGACAATTGGTCGTCGAAAGTTTCCGTCGCATCGCTTGGCACAACCTCAAATTCCAGTTCCAATTGCCGCAGCAGTTCCGCGCGGCGCGGCGATGCGGAAGCCAGGATGAGCGGCGGTAGTTTCACACTGCCAATTTAAGCAAGATTGAAGAATTGTCGAGCAGCCCAAATCATCGCCATCCCAGTCTTAATTTTTGATTTATGAGGATGACGACGAGGATTTGCCGCTTGAAACTTGAAAGTTGAAACTTGAAACTGCTGGAATGCAAAGTGACCGCCGCATCGTCAATCTCGCGCTCATCGGTTTCATGGGCACGGGCAAGACATCCGTCGGCAGGCTCGTTGCCGAGCAGTTGCATTTCGAATATCTCGACACGGACGAACTGATCCAGTCCCGCACCGCGCGCGTCATCAGCGACATATTCAAGACCGACGGAGAACCGGCCTTTCGCGCGCTCGAGGAAAAGACCGTCGCCGGGCTTGCGGATCGCACGAAAACCGTCATCGCCACCGGCGGCGGACTGCCTGCGAATCCCGCGAATCTCGCCAGCCTCAAAATCCACTCACTGGTCGTCTGCCTCTGGGCGTCGCCGGAGAAAATCTGGGAGCGCGTGAAAAACCAGTCGCACCGCCCGTTGCTGCATGATCCCGACCCGCAGAAAAAAATCCACGAACTGCTCGCCATTCGCGAGCCGTTTTACAAGCAGGCGGATGTTCTGTTGAACACGGAACTACGCTCGCTTCGCGAGGTCGCGCAGCAGGTCATCCATCAATTCCGCCTCGAAGCCGCCCGATGAAGGAAAAAATCCGCCAGCGCGCGTTGGAATCGGGCTTCGACGACTGCCGTTTCACTTCCGCCGCTCCGCCGGAAAATGCGCCGCAGTTTTCAAAATGGCTCGAAGAAGGACGGCACGGTGAAATGAACTGGCTGGAGCGTAATGCGCCGAAGCGGATTGACCCGCAAAAAGTTTTGCCCGGCGCGAAAAGCGTGATTGCGCTGGCGGCGGGTTACCATGGCGGAAGTCAGAAGCCAGAAGCCAGAAGCCAGCGATTCGGCGTTGTTGCGCGTTATTCCAGGTTTGATGATTACCACGATGTCCTGGCCCAGCGCTTAAAGTTGTTGGCCAACCACATTGATTTGGTGGCCGACCGCAAGATCCGCTCGCTTTGGTATGTGGACACCGGACCGGTTTTGGAACGCGACCTGGCGCAGCGCGCCGGACTCGGCTTCGTCGGCAAGCACACAAACCTTATCAGCCGCAAACTTGGCAACTGGATTTTCCTCGCGGAAATTTTGACGACGCTGGAACTCGAACCGGACGCGACGGAAAAAAATCACTGCGGAAAATGTTCGCGCTGCATTTCAGCCTGTCCGACCAACGCCATCACCGCGCCATTTCAACTCGATGCCCGCAAATGCATTTCGTATCTGACCATTGAACTGAAAGGTCCGATTCCGATTGAATTTCGCCGTGCCATCGGCAACCGCATTTACGGTTGCGACGACTGCCTGGCCGTTTGTCCGTGGAACAGGTTTGCGCGCGAAGGCAGTTTGATGAAGTCGCACGCGCGAAAAGATTTGGAGCAGCCGGACTTGATTGAATTGCTGCAACTCGATGAAGCAAACTTCAAATTGCGCTTTTCCGCCTCGCCGGTTTTGCGGACGAAGCGGCGGGGTCTTTTGCGAAACGTCTGCGTCGCGTTGGGCAATGTCGGCGATGGATCCGCCCTGCCCTATTTGCATAAAGCCGCGACTGACCCGGAACCGTTGATTGCCGAACACGCGCGCTGGGCGATTTCAGAAATCGAGTCGCGCAAAACCATTGAACACATTTGACGCCGT
>Ga0207933_1001835_pt1 | contig 14776 bp, 9 predicted proteins | sample NGESurdeep092012_4_FD_184488 | JGI IMG/M metagenome (GOLD analysis project Ga0207933, IMG submission 184488) | Arctic peat soil microbial communities from Barrow, Alaska - NGEE Surface sample F53-3 deep-092012 (SPAdes) | ecosystem: Environmental > Terrestrial > Soil > Wetlands > Peat ... | reverse complement strand
AAGTTCGTGCTGGACGGCCGCGGGGTGCGCTGCGTGTCCACCGGCGAATGGGTCACCGCCGCCGAGACCGCCGAGTGCGTACTGGCCCTGGACGCCGTGGGTCGGGACGACACCGCCCTCGAGCTCATGGGGTGGGTCCAGGCGCTGCGCAACGAGGACGGCTCGTACTGGACCGGCATGGTCTATCCCGAGGAGGCCACCTATCCGCCCCTCGAGCGGTCGTCCTACACCGCCGGCGCCATGATCCTGGCCGCCGACGCCCTCAGCCGGACCACGCCGGCCTCGGGGATCTTCCGGGGCGAGGGCCTGCCCAGCCACCTCGACCTCACCGAGCCCGCCCCGGACTCGCCGGTCGAGCCCGCCGTGCGGGCCCCCGGTTCGCCCGGAGCACTCTGACCGGGAGTCGGCACCTCCGCTCCGACCCGAGGACTCAGATCCGGCGGAGCACCCGCAGCGAACCACACTCCCCGTCCTCCGCGAACTCCCCGGAGTCGAGGGCGGCCCGCCAGATGTCGTAGGGCGGGCGCCCGCCGTCGGCCGGGTCGGGGAAGACGTCGTGGATGGCCAGCCATCCGTCCTTGACCACCAGGGGGGACCAGCCCCTGTAGTCGGCCCAGGCCGGCTCGACTCCGTGACCGCCGTCGATGAAGCAGAAGGCCAGCGGGGTCGACCAGTGGGAGGACACGGTGGGGGAGTCGCCCACCAGGCCCATCACCGAGCCTTCGAGGGCGGCGTCCACCACTGTCCGGCGCCAGTGGGGGAGGGTATCGATCCGTCCCGTGGCCGGGTCCACCAGGGAGAGGTCGTGGTGCTCCCAGCCGGCCTGGTTCTCCTCCGACCCGTGGTGGTGGTCGAGGCTGAACAGGACGGCCTCGGTCTCCTCGGCCGCCGCCCCCAGGTAGACGGTCGACTTTCCGCACCACGCCCCGATCTCCATGAAGGTGGCCCGCTCGAAGGAGGCGCCGGCCCGCAGGGCGGCCAGGTACAGGGCCTCGCCCTCGTCGTCCGGCATGAATCCGGTGGCCAGGCGGGCCTTGGCGAACAGTTGCTGGCGGCGGAGGGTGCGTTCCGGATGGTCGGCGGCCGGGAGCGTCCGGGGAGAAGGATCCATTCCGGAAGCCTGGCACGGTGGTGCCCGATCCGACAGTTGTGCAGGTGAGGGGCGTGGACCCGCCGGCCCGGCCATCTCCCACTTTCCCTTTGGGGTGGGGCCACGTACCATATGGGGGCCTGAGGCACCGTATGGGGGGAGGGGTGATGGGATCCATCGAGAAGAAGCGGATCGGCGTGCTCGTGGTGGCCTACAACGCCGCCTCCACGCTGGCCAAGGTGCTCGACCGCATCCCGAAGGAGATCCGCCCGGACATCGAAGAGGTGATCGTCAGTGACGACCACAGCGACGACTCCACCTACCTGGTCGGCCTGGGGTACCAGCAGATGTCGGACCTGCCCATCACCCTGATCCGCCAGCCGGCCAACCTGGGCTACGGAGGCAACCAGAAGGCCGGCTACGACCTGGCCATCGAGCACGGGCTCGACATCGTGGTCATGCTGCACGGCGACGGCCAGTACGCCCCCGAGTCGCTCCCCGACATCGTGGCCCCGCTGATCAGCGGTGAGGCGGACGCCGTGTTCGGGTCCCGGATCATGATCAAGGGGGCCGCCCGCAAGGGGGGCATGCCCCTCTACAAGTTCGTCGGCAACCGCATCCTGTCCCGGTTCGAGAACGCCGCTCTGGGCACCGATCTCTCCGAGTTCCACTCGGGCTACCGGGCCTACGCGGTGAGCGCCCTCAAGCAGATCCCCTTCGACCGGAACTCCGACGGATTCAACTTCGACACCCAGATCATCATCCAGCTCCACGATGCCGGGATGCGCATCGCCGAGGTGCCCATTCCCACCTACTACGGCGACGAGATCTGCTACGTGGACGGCGTGGGCTACGCCGCCGACGTGACCAAGGACGTGGTGGCCTACCGGCTGCAGAAGGCTGGCTTCGGCGACGGGAGCCGGATCGCCCTGTCCGAGGAGTACCAGCTGAAGCCCAGCGAGGACAGCTCGCACGGCCGGATCTCCACACTGCTCAAGTCCAAGCCGCCGAGCAAGGTCCTCGACCTCGGTTGCTCCAGCGGCCTCCTGTCCGAGCGGCTGGTGGAGATGGGCCACCACGTCACCGGGGTCGACGTGATGGAGATCACCGGCGTCACCGAGCGGACCGACACCTTCGTGAAGGCCGACCTCAACGACGGCATCCCCTCCGAGGTGGGCACCGGCTTCGACATCGTCCTGGCCGCCGACGTGCTCGAGCACCTGGTCAATCCCGGGAATCTCATGGGCCAGGTCCGGGACGTCCTCACTCCCGACGGGGTGGCCCTGTTCTGCGTGCCCAACATCGCCCACTGGTATCCCCGGCTCCGGTCCACCTTCGGGATGTTCGACTACGACCAACGGGGCATCCTCGACTCCACCCACCTCCGGTTCTTCACCCGCCGCAGCATCCGCAAGCTCGTCGAGCGCCAGGGCTTCACCGTCCGCCGCATCGAGTCGGTGGGCCTGCCCCTCGACGCCCTGGGCATGGAGGGCACCAAGGCCCACGCCCTCCGCCTGGTGGACCGGCTCCTGTTGGACCTGTGGCCCACCATGTTCGGGTACCAGTTCATCGTCGAGGCCACGCCCAACCGGCGCTGAGCCACTGTCCTCGGCGATCCCCGGGGCAGACGGCTCACCGGGCCTGGCACCGGCGGAACGCAGCGGAGACCGATCTTGGCCGCCGGGCTGGCGAGAAACCGGAGGGGCGTCGATGGAGCTGGACGGCGGGACTGCGGAGAGGGCGCCTGCCGACGGATCGCCCCCGGCTTCGTCCCGCTGGACCGGCCGGGCCGCCAACTCGGTAGCCGCGCTGGTCTTCCTCCTCATCGGGGTGGGGGCCTTCTGGTTCATCCACCGGTTCGCCGTCAACCTCATCTACTTCGACCAGTGGAAGGACATCGCCCTCGTCCGGGCGGCCCACACCGGCTCGTTGACCTTCGGAACCCTCTGGGCCCAGCACAACGAGAACCGGATCCTGTTCCCCAACCTGGTGGTGCTGGCGCTGGCCTACACCACCCATCTTGACGTCATCGTCGAGGACTACCTGAGCGGGGCACTGTGGTGCCTTGCCGTCCTCCTGATCGTTCTCGCCCACCGACGGCGTTCCCCGTCCACGCCCTGGATCCTCTACTGCCCGGTGGCACTGGTCCTGCTGTCCTTCCTCCCCCTCGGGGATGCACTGTTCGGATTCAACCTGACCTGGTTCATGGCCTTGGCCGGCCTGGCGTCGGCCCTGTTCCTGCTGGACCGTCCCGCGCTGACCTGGCCCTGGATGGGCCTGGCCGTGGGCGCCGCAGTGGTGGGCAGCTACTCGTCCCTGCAGGGTCTACTCATCTGGCCGGCCGGCCTGGTCCTGCTGTGGCTCCGTCGACGCCCCCGGCCCCTGTGGCTGGCCTGGGCAGCCTCCGGCGCGGTGGCGACGACCGTCTACTTCGTCGGATTCGACCTCGCCTCCTCCAGCGGCAGTGCCGGGTCGGCGCTCCGACATCCGGTCAGCGCCGTCAGGTTCTTCTTCTCGGCACTGGGGAACGTCTTCGGGCAGCCGGTCGGAAGCGGGCCGTCGAGCGGTCCATCCTCGGCGCTCGGGTTGGCCGTCTTCGTGGTGGCCGTCTTCGCCTTCGTCCGGGTCTGTCGCTCCGACCGGTCGGGAGGCGGCCCGATCGGTGCCGCCCTCATCACGTTCGGATTCCTCTTCGTGCTGTCCACCGCCGTGGGACGCCTCGACCTGGGCGTGGCCAACACCACCCGCTATTCCGTCTTCACCCTCACCTTCTGGGTGGGGACCTATCTGGCCCTCCTGTCGCCGAGCCGTCCCGCCGAGCCGTCCCGGCGGACCGGATGGCGTCGCCAATCGGAAGCAGCGCACGCCCACCTGTCCCGACGCCCGGTACTCCTGATGCTCAGCTGGGTCGTCCTGGTGGCACTCTTGGTGGTCCAGGTACCCCGGGCCTTCCTCCACGGATACCAGTCGGGTGAGGGATGGCACGCCGCGGAGCTGGACTCGGTCGCCGTGGCCGCCAACATCGACACCGCGCCGGACATGGTGGTCGTGCGCCGCCTGGGCAACTACCAGCCGTCGTACGTGCGCGGCCTGGTACCTTTCGCCCGGTCCCAGCACCTGAGCCTGTTCGATACGGCTCTGGCCGCACGCGACCGACGAGCGGGGATCGATCCGACGCTCCTGGTCGCCGTGCTTCGCCCCTTGGCCGGTTCGACGGTCTCGGGCACCGTGGTCCTCGACGCCCGGGCCGAGTTCCGGGGGGTGCGGGCCATCGTCTCCTTCCGCCTGACCGGACCCGGTGGCGAACAGGTATCCCTGGGCACGGCCAAGCAGACCTACGCCGGTTGGCTGTCCTACTGGGACACCAGGTCGCGGGCCGACGGGGTGTACGCGCTGGAGGCGCAGCTCGCCGTACCGGGCCGGCCCCTGGCCACAAGCGCACCGCTGGTGGTCGTCGTACGCAACGGTCCGTGAGGACGGGCGGCCGTACGGTGCCACGAGTACGGTGGTGCCATGGAGCGAGGGTGGGGGGCTCGGATGGCGGCGGCTTCGGTGCTTGCCACTCTGGCGCTGGCCGCGACGACCCTTTCCGGGGCGGCCGGTGTGGCCGGGGCGGTCCGTCCTGTCAAAGCGGCTCCGGTGCCCACCCTCTTCGTGAAGAAGGCCAGTCCCTACGCCCTGTCCCACGGCTACGTGGGCCTGGCGTTCGAGGCCACCACCATGAAACAGCCCTATCTGGACCCGGCTCAATCCAACCTGCCCACCTTCCTCGATCAGTTGGGCCACGGCAATTTGCGGTTCGGAGGTCAGTCGTCGGAACTGAACGCGGTATGGCAGCCCACGCCGGCGGCCCTTCCGAGCTGGGCCAACTTCGCCATCACTCCGGAGGACCTGTCCACGGTGGCCGGACTGGCCAACGCCACCGGGTGGTCGGTCGATCTCGGTGTCAACCTGCTGGAGTACAACCCCGCCCTGGCCGCCGACGAGGTCAAGGCAGCCCGCTCCGAGCTGGGCGCTTCGTTGCACGCGGTGGAGATCGGCAATGAGCCGGACATCTACTTCCTATGGAGCCAGTCGCTCACCGAGCCGCCCCAGTTCATCCCCCTCAACTTTCCCGACTATCAGACCGAATGGAATGCCTACTTCGCCCAGATCACCCAGGCCAGTCCCGGGGCAAAGATCGCCGGGCCCGACTTCTTCCTGAACCGGTGGCAGTCCTCGTACACGGCCAAGATGGCCAAGAACCTGTCCGTGTACACGCAGCACTACTACCCTCTGTCGGACTGCAACGGCACGGTGCTCAGTCCGGAGATGCTCCTCTCGGCGCACTCACTCAGTACCGAGGACACCGCGGTGGCCTTGGCCACCCAGACGGCCAAGAAGGCCAAGGCTCCGGTCGTGCTGGATGAGTTCAACTCCATCTCGTGCGGGAGCTCGTCCCCGGCGGCCTGGGAGTTCGCCTCCGCCCTCTGGGGCGTGGAAGCACTGCTGGAAGGGGCGCTTCACGGTGTTTCGTCGGTCAACGTCCAGGCCACCCCGGGCGACTGCACCAGCTACACCCCGCTGTGCGTCCCCGATCCGTCTGAGCCGGCCACCCTGGTGGCCAATCCCATCTTCTCGGCCATGCAGCTGGTGGCGGGTCTGGAGGGGGGCACCATGCTGAAGACCGGCGTCAAGAAAGTGGCCCTTCCCGCCGGGGTGAACACCTACGCCGTCCGGCTGCCGGACGGCGATACGGCCTACGTGGTGGACAACACCACGCCCACCGATGTGACCACGCTCTCGCTCCAGGGCAGCGGCACCTCGCAGCTGGTCTCGGTCCAGCGTCTCGAGGCCCCGTCGCTGGATGCCACCACCGGGGTCACCCTGGCCACCTCCACGCCGGCCACCCCCGGGCTCACCGGACTGTCAGTGCCGGCCTACAGCGCCGCGGTGTTCACGGTCACTCCGTAGTCCGGTCCCGGGACGGTCACCGGAGCAGCTGGACCAGGGTGTACACGGCGAATCCGGCCAGCAGGACCCCTCCGGCCTTGCGGATGACGGCCAGGGGCAGGAACCGCAGCAGGGCCCGACCGCCGAAGGCCCCGACGGCCGCCACCGAGGCCAGCGCGGCGAAGGCACCGATGAACACCTCGGCCGGCGAGTGGTACTTGGCCGCCAGGTTGGCCGTGAGGATCTGCGTGAGGTCGCCGAACTCGCCGACGAAGATGACCAGGAAGGCCGCGGCCACCGTCTTCAGCCCCTTGCGGGCTGAGTCGGCTTCCTCCTCGCCTTCCTCCTCCTCCTCCTCCTCGGGCACGAAGAGGAGGTACGCGGCCCCGGCGGCGAACAGGACGGCGGTCACACCCTCGATCCACTTGTGCGGCAGCAGCTGCAGCAGCTGGCCGACGGCCACGGCCAGGGCGGCGTGGATGGCGAAGGCCAGGGTGGCCCCGACCCACACCAGCAGCGGGCGGTAGCGGCTGCCCATGATCAGGGTGGCGATCATGGTCTTGTCCGGCAGCTCCGCCACGAAGATGATGACGAAGACCGTGGCGATGACGCTGAACTGCACGGCTTCAGATTAGGGACTTGCCGACGGGTGGCCCGACCATGGCCGCGACGTCCCCGCCGGGTGTGGGCCGGTCATGCCGTCGGCAGGCCCAGGGCCTCGGTGAGGGTGCGGGCCAGGCCGGCCCCCTCCCGCTCCCCGAAGGCCACGTTGACCGACAGGCGCTCGAGGATCTGCTCCACCGTGCGGCCCCCTGAGGCCAGCGGATGGGTCTCGATGAACGACGTCACCTCGGGGGCCAGCCCGGGGGGGCTGCACAGGCCCCGGACCCCGTCCAGCATGCGCGGGAAGATGTTGGTGGGGAACTTGGCCACCAGCTCGTCCCACTGCTCGGTGATCCGCAGCCAGGCCGTCGGGCCGGACGAACGGTTGGCCACCAGGGACTGCAGCACGAACGGGGCGTTCTGGGTCCGCACCTCGGTGAGGGCCAGATCGAAGGTGCGCGAGGCCAGGAGCGGATCGGAGAACGAGGGCAGGGCGTAGAGGTACCGGATCTCCTCCTGCGGGGTGGACGGGGTCCGGTACCGCTCGAGGAAGGTCTCGAACTCGGTGGGACCGCCGTCGGAGGCCACGATGTCCAGCACGGCCGACACCGTGTCGGGGTGCAGGGCCTCGGTGTCCGAGGCGGCGAAGCGACGGACGGCCTCGGCCTTGATGCCGGGGTCGTCGCCGATGGTGCCGAGGGTGCGGAGCACCGACGAGCGCAGGGAGGGGGTCCGCTCACCGTCGTCGGCGCGGGGGTCCCATCCGAGGTCGGCGGCCAGGGGCCCGAGCAGGGTACGCACGGCCCGCGCCAGCACGGGCCGATCCCCGTCGGGGACGATCCGGTCGAAGAGCCCGAGGGCGCCGAGGACGACCGACCAGACGCTCGGATCACCTTCGGCCGAATCCACCAGCGCCCGGGCCAGCGCCAGCAGGTCGGCCAGTGGGGCCTGACCGGAGAGGGCGGCGGCCCACGTGTCCGAGACGAGGTTGTACCGCTCGAGGGGCGCCAGGTCGCCCAGTCGGCCGGCCAGGAGCCGGACCGTGGCGGTCGGGTACGAGACCCGGTAGTAGCCCGAGCCGCCGGCGTTGACCACGTGGTCGGCCACCCCGGCCCCCGGGGCCGGGCCGGCCCCGGTGAGCAGGACGGGCAGTGGGTCGAAGTCGGAATCCTGCAGCGGCCGGGTCAGCACCGGTACCTGCCAGTCCGAGCCGATGGCCCCACCGGTCTCGCCCCGGTAGCTGAACGGGGTCTGGGACAAGGACCCGTCCTCGCCCACCCGAATGAGGGGATAGCCGCCCTGGTTGATCCAGGTGTCCATAATGGTGCGCACGGCCCGTCCGCTGGAGCGCTCCAGGGCGTCCCACAGGTCCGCGGTCTCCGTGTTCCCGTGGCTGTGGGTGGTGAGATAGTCGTGGATCCCCTCGCGGAAGACGTCGGGTCCGATGAACTGCTCGAGCATCCGGAGGACGCTGCCCCCCTTCTGGTACGTGAGGACGTCGAACATGCCCTGGGCCTCTTCGGGCCGGCCCACGTGGAACTCCACCGGCCGGGTGGCGTGGAGCCCGTCGACGGCCATGGCCGCCTCCCGCTCCACCCCGAAGCTGACCCAGCGTTGCCACTCGGGCCGGAAGGCGTCCACGGCCAGCACCTCCATGAAGGTGGCGAAGGCCTCGTTGAGCCAGATGCCGTTCCACCACTTCATGGTGACCAGGTCGCCGAACCACATGTGGGCGATCTCGTGACAGATCACGTCGGCCACCCGCTCCAGCTCCACCCGGGCGGCCTGGTCCGGGTCCACCAGCAGCACCGACTCTCGGAAGGTGACGCACCCCAGGTTCTCCATGGCCCCGAAGGCGAAGTCGGGGATGGCCACCAGGTCCAGCTTGTCGGCCGGATAGGCGATCCCGAAGTACTCGGTGAAGAAGGTGAGGGCATGGGCCCCGACGGCCAGGGCGAACGGGGTGAGGTCGGACTTGCCGGGTGTGTGGACGATCCGCAGGGGCACCCCGCCGACGTCGACGGGATCGGTGGCCTCCAGCGGACCCACGATGAAGGCCACCAGGTAGGTGGACATGGCCATGGTCGGGGCGAACCGGACGCGGCGCTTGCCGCCGGGCGCGGGGGTCTCCTCCACCACCGAGCCGTTGGAGTAGGCAGCCAGCGCATCGTCCACCACCAGGGTGACCTCGAAGGACGCCTTCAACTCGGGCTCGTCCCAGCACGGGAAGGCCCGTCGGGCGTCGGTGGACTCCATCTGGGTGGTGGCGATCACGTGCTCGGTGCCGTGTTCGTCGGTGAAGGTGGAGCGGTAGAAGCCGTGCAGCTTGTCGTTGAGGATGCCGGTGAAGGACAGCTGGAGGGTGGCCGGCCCGGGCGTCAGGGGCTCGGCGAAGGTCAGCGTGACCCGCTCCTCCTCGGGATCGAGGGTGATGTCGGTGGGAGCCAGGGCGTAGCCGGCATCGGGATCGGCGTCGTTGAGCTCGGCGGAGGTGACCTCGAGTTCGGCGGCGTTGAGGGTGATCGAGGCGGTGGCCGACTCCACGGTGACGTCGATCTCCACGTCACCTGAGAAGGTGGCTCCGGGCAGGTCGGGGGTGAGAACCAGACGGTAGGCGTGGGGTCGGACCGTGGTGGGGAGGCGGTAGGCAACGGTTTCGGTGGCGGAGTCGAGGTCGTTCGTCGGGGCGCTCATGTGGGGCAGGCTACCGTCGCGATGTGCAGACCGACCCCCAATCTCCTGAAACCCCCGAACCGGCCGTGACCGCGCCTGCCGGGCAGGCCGGTACGGCCCCCGGGCCGAGGCTCGACGTGGTGGCCGTGGGCAACGCCCTGGTCGATGTGCTGGCCACGGCCCGGGACGAGGACCTGGTGTCGCTGGACCTGGTGAAGGGGAGCATGGTCATCGTGGACCAGGCCCGATCCGAGGCCATCTACGCCACCATGGGGCCCACCACCGAGGCTTCGGGGGGTTCGGCGGCCAACACCGTGGCCGGTGTGGCCGCGCTGGGCGGACGGGCCGCCTATCTGGCCCGGGTGGCCGACGACCAGTGGGGCCAGGTCTTCACCCACGACATCCGCTCCATCGGCGTGGCCTTCGATCCCAAGCCCACCGTGGCCATCCCCGGCGAGGCCGTCACCGGCCACTGCCTGGTGCTGATGACCGACGACGCCGAGCGGACCATGGCCACCCACCTCGGGGTGTCGTCCGATTTCGGACCCAACGACCTGCACGACAACCACCTCACCTCGGCCCAGGTGGTCTACCTCGAGGGGTACCTGTGGGAGCAGCCCTCGGCCAAGGCGGCCATGCGCCAGGCCATCGACACCGCCCACGCCAGTGACGCCGCCGTGGCCCTGACCGTCTCCGACCCCTTCTGCGTGCAGAACCACAAGGCCGAGTTCCTCGAACTGCTGACCGGCGATCTCGAGATGCTGTTCGCCAACGAGGACGAGATCATGATGCTCTTCGGCGCGCCCGACTTCGACGCCGCCGTGGAGGCCGTGACCGAGACGGGGGTGCTGGCCGTCCTGACCCGGGGAGCGGCGGGCTGCGTGGTGGTCACGGCCTCGGGCCCGGTGGCCGTCCCCGCCGCTCCGGTCGACAAGGTGGTGGACACCACCGGCGCCGGCGACCTCTTCGCCGCCGGCTTCCTCTACGGGATCACCAACGGACTGTCCCCCGAGGACTCGGCCCGGCTGGGCGGAGTATGCGCCGCCGAGGTCATCTCCCACGTGGGGGCCCGGCCCCTGGCCGACCTGCGGTCCCTGGCCGTGGACGCCGGTCTGTTCGCCTAGGGTCGACGCCTCCCGGCCTGGAGCAAACGTGCGACGAGGCCCCTGGCTACAGTAGCTCGGTCAGGGGGGACTGAATGGCAGCTGGCCAGACACGCGTGGTCGATGAGGGGATCCTCGGTACGGCGGAGCAGGCCGGTACCGCGCCAGAGGACCGGCGGTTCCGCCCTGATGTAGAAGGTCTCCGGGCTGTGGCCGTGGCGCTCGTCGTCCTCTTCCACGCCGGGGTGCCCGGGATCAAAGGTGGCTACGTCGGCGTCGATGTGTTCTTCGTGATCTCCGGCTTCGTGATCACGGGGCTGTTGCTGAGAGAGCGCTCCAGCACCGGGGGGACGTCGATCCTCGACTTCTATGCCCGTCGGGCCCGCCGCATCCTGCCGGCCGCCACACTGGTCATCGCCACCACCGTCGTGGCCAGCTTCCTTTTCCTTGGATCGGTGAGCGGCGATCAGGTGGCCAACGACGGCCGTTGGGCCGCCGCCTTCCTCTCGAACTTCCACTTCGAGGCCCTGGGCACGAACTACTTCACCGCGTCCCTGCCTCCCTCGCCCCTGCAGAACTACTGGTCCCTGTCGGTGGAGGAGCAGTTCTACGTGGTCTTCCCTACACTGTTCCTCCTGGTGGCCGGCACCCGGATCCGGATCCGGGTCCGGGTGCCGGTGCGCGGGAGGTGGGCGCCCCAGACCCGGATGGCCGTGGCCTGCGGAGTGGCGATCGTGGCGTCGTTCACCCTGTCCGTGGTGCAGACCTCGGGTCATCCATCCGCCGCCTACTTCTCCCCGTTCACGCGGGCCTGGGAGCTGGCCCTCGGCGCTCTGGTGGCGGTGGGGACGGGATGGCTGCGCCGGGTGCCCCACCGCACCGCCGGACTCCTCACCTGGGTCGGACTGGCCCTCATCGTGACGGCGGCCCTGGCCTTCAACGCCCAGACCCCCTACCCGGGATCACTGGTGGCCGTGCCCGTACTCGGCGCCGGCCTGATCATCGCCGGTGGGATCAGTCAGCCGACCTTCGGTGCCGAGGCGTTGCTCGGGCAGGTCCCGCTGCAGTGGATGGGCCAGCGCTCGTACTCCCTGTATCTCTGGCACTGGCCCATCCTCATCATCGCCGCCGAACGGGTGGGCAGGACCAGCCTGCCGCTGGGCGAGAGTCTGCTGTTGGTGGGGGTGGCCCTGCTGGTCTCGGCCCTCACCTTTGCCGCGGTCGAGAACCCCATCCGCCACTGGCGTATGCCCTCGAGGCTGAGCGTTACCGGCGGGATGGTGGGGGTGCTGCTCACGATCGGCCTCCTGTCACTGGTCATCTCGGAGTCGACGGATGCCGCCCCGGCCGGGCACGTCACCTCCGCGGCCACGACGGCCACGTTGCTGCGTCAGGTGGCGTCGGCCCCGGGCATCCGGACGCTGCCGCATGATCTCCAGCCCCCGCTGTCCCAGGCCAGCGGCGACTGGGGCGGGTTCTTCGGTGCCCCCGACTGCCAGAATGGCGTCTCCCAGACCACCGAGCAGCTAGGCCCCTGCACCGTCGGCGACCGGCACGGCTCCCACCTCATGGTGGCCTACGGGGATTCGCACATACTCATGTGGCTCCCCGCGCTCGACACCGTGGCCGTCCGGTCCCACTGGCGGCTGGTAGTCCTGGGCAAGCCGTTCTGCCCCGCAGGATTGGTCACTCCGGCGGATCCTCCGGGCTGGGGCCCGGTCGGTGGTCCGTACACGGTGTGCGACCAGTGGCACCAGTGGGCCATCCGGACGATCGACCGGTTGCACCCGAACCTGTTGATCGTGAGCCAGAACACCCCGTTGCCCGGACCGACGTCAGCCGACGGGGTCCAGCGCCTGATCTCCGCCCAGCAGTCAGGGAACGGCTTGCTGGCGCTGTTGCAATCCATCCGGGACCCTGGTGTCAAGAAGGTCGTGCTCGGTGACATCCCCAAACTGTCCCAGCCTCCTCCGGCCTGCCTGTCGGCCCACGCGGACGACGTGCAGGCGTGCTCCGCACCGGTGGCCGACGCCTCCGGCGCCGTCGAAGAACGGTACAACGACTACGAGCACCTGGACGTGGCCAGCGTCGGCGGGCGCTACATCACCACCACCCCGTGGTTCTGTTCCCGCGTCTGTACGGCGGTCATCGGGAACCACGTGGTCTACATGGATCAGCTCCACATCACCGCCACCTATGCCCGGTACCTCGCCACGGTGATGGGGGAGGCCCTCCGTCCGTCGATGGTGGACGGAGGCTGACCATGGTGAGGACTGGTCCATGCGATCTCACATCCAGGGATCGACCGTTCGAACGGCGGTAGATCCGATGGCCGTTCCCCACCGACCGTACCGGACCGTTCCCTCACCCGTGAGTGATCGCTGGACAATAGGAGGATCGCTACCCACCCCAGGTGTAGTGGGGAGGGAGCTGCTGTTCAGCCGCCGGCCGGGGAAAGGGATTGATCGGGTCGCTGTTGGCAACAACGGCACTACTCTCGGAGCTGCGCAACACCACGCTCAAGGTGGTGTTTGTCCAGGGCCACAGGTAGGACGTGGCCAGCGGAGTCCGAACGTCGTGAGCGGGCACGACTCCCGAGTTGTGGGTGATCGTGGACCGGAACGCGTCAACGACGAGTGCCCAGCGTACGGCACACACGGTGGGGATGATCATGAGGGCCACCAGAAACACGGCCAATCCTCGTGTGGCGCCGACCGGCAGCCTCAACGAGTCGGTGGACCCTTCGGAACGTTGGCACCGTAGCCAATGGATCAGCAACAGCAATTGGGATCCCAGGACGACAAGTACGCAGAATCCCCGTGCCGCATATGCCGCCTCCGGACCGGCACGTACGGCTGACTGAATGCCAAACACGGTGAACAGACCGGCGGGAACCACGAGTGCCCAACCGATCCATGTCGCCCTCTTGCCGCGGCCGTGAAGGCCGGCCCATCCGAGCAGGCACAGGCCACCCATGACCAGCAGCACGATCGATGACGGTCGCGCATGCTCCACGTTCGTCAGGAAGTCGGTCGAATTGCTGTTCGGTCGATAGGTAAGCGTCCAGAGCGCAACCGCAGTCGCCAGCAGCGCCAGCACTGCTACTCCACTGCTGATCCGTGTGTCCCTCACCCCGAGCCTGGCCCGGATCCGCAGAAGGGATTGCACCGTCAGCACCACCATGCACGGGGCAACCGACTCATGGGCCACCACCAGGAGCCCGACGGCAACCAGGACGATGGCCGCGTCCACCCGAGACCAGGGATCGGGACGTGTGAGCAGTACCGATGCGAGGATGATGAGTGGGAGAGCGAGTGTCAGTTCGCTGACACTGAAGATGATCATCGAGGCGAAACACAGTCCACATGACAGAGCGACCAAGGTGAACTGGACTCGGGAGCGCCGCGCTTGAGCGAGTGACAGGCCCCAAGCCAGGGCCGGAAAGAGTATGAACCCGATTCCCTCCAGCACGGTGAGTACGTGGGTATTGGTGATGCCGAGCGTTGTTCCGATGAGCAGCGGACCCTCTCGAACGTAGTTGATGACCTGACGGCCTGGGAGCTGGAAGGCACCACCCGTCTGAATGGCACGGAGCAGGTAGTAGGACCCGTCGCCCACCAGTGATGAATTCGTGACGACCAACAGGACGGAGCACAAGGCCACGGCGACCACACAGGCGGCCACGACAGTGCCGGGGACGCCTTCCCGGTCGCTGCTCACTCCGTGGCCACCGTGAGGGGCAGAAGTGTCGATCATGATTCACTACCTTCTCATGGGCGGAACCGTGACATCCACGATGCATGGGGCCGGGGTCGGACGCCTCGCCTGACCAGTGGACTTGATGCCAGGGCACCGCACCGGCGGCGAACGTGCCGGCGGCTACGTGGGCCTTGCGTCAGACTCCCGTGGACCGGTGGCCAGAGGGACGGCGCCACTTCTCGAACCGGAAGGCCACGCCGCCGTCCTCATGGCCGGGACTGGAATCGAACCTCGAGAACGAGCCGGCGTACTCGGGGAAGAACTTCGTGCAGTTGAAGTCGGCCAGGACCTGCGTGAGGAACAGTTCGTCGGCCTGTTCCAGTGTGGCGGCGAAGACGAACGCTCCACCGATGACCCAGATGTCCTCCCCCGGACTGCTCCGGATGGCGTCGTCGAGCATGGCGATCGGCCGAAATCCGTCACGCAGCGGGTGCTGGTGCGTGGTCAACACGAAGTTGTCCCGGTCGTGGAGCGGCTCGGCGAACTTGCGGTAGGTGGCCGAGCCCATGACCACCACGCCGCTGGTCGTCTGACTCCGGAAGTAGGCGGCGTCCTCGGGCAGGCGCCAGGGGATCCCGTCGTCCGTGGCGACCCCACGACGCTGATCGATGGCCAC
>Ga0207933_1001834_pt1 | contig 14783 bp, 13 predicted proteins | sample NGESurdeep092012_4_FD_184488 | JGI IMG/M metagenome (GOLD analysis project Ga0207933, IMG submission 184488) | Arctic peat soil microbial communities from Barrow, Alaska - NGEE Surface sample F53-3 deep-092012 (SPAdes) | ecosystem: Environmental > Terrestrial > Soil > Wetlands > Peat ... | reverse complement strand
TACCAGCAGCCTGCGGGAAACTGCGGATGGGTAGCGAGGGCAATCTGCCGTGACGGGCCGGTCTGTTGTTTCGGGCTGGTGGCCTGGTGATAGCCAAAATGGATGGCCAATTCTGGCATAGCCAATTTACATCGGCTTTGCCATTCTTGACCACGTCATCGACTGGTGGCCAAGTTCAGTATACCCATATTGGCCAGTAGATTCATGGTCGCCGCCTGATCCATGAAATCACGTGTTTTTGCTATGTTCTATGGTGTCGTACAGCTACGCACAGCTCTTGTCGTGACCCCAGTTGGCGGGATAGAGCGGGCGGAACTCCGGGCGGATCGGCATTTACCCTTCCTCTACGCCGCCGGCGGCGGCGAACACCAGGCGGCTGACATTCTGGGTCCACAGCTCGGCCGGGCGCAGGTAACCGAGCGCGACCGCGGTCGAGCGGTGCCGGGTCTGGCGCATCAGCGCGGGCAGACCGGCGCCGGCGTTGCCGGCCGCAGTGGCGAGGCCGGCGCGCAGCGAATGCCCGGCGAAGTGTGTGGCGTCGAACCCCGCATCCGTGGCGGCCTGCTTGACCAGCCGCACCACCGCCTTGTCCGACAGCGCCTCCCCGGTCACCCGGCCGCTTTTGCTCACCGCACAGAACAGCGGCCGCGCATCGCGATCGGCGGCCGGCAGATCGGCGCACAGGTCAGCCCCCTGGTGGCGATGCGCCAGCCAGGCCTGCAGGGCGGTTTCGGGACAAAAATCCCGGTCGGCCGGATTGGCGGCGATCGCCACTGGCTCCCCCCTGCCCTGCTGGTCGGTCTTTGAGCGGCCGATGGTAAGCAAAAACCCGCGGCCGGGCACCGCGGTGACATCGGCCAGGCGCAGCGCCACCAGTTCGGCGCGGCGCAGCGCGCCGGCGAACCCCAACAGCAGCATCGCCCGGTCGCGCGCGCCAAGCGGCTGGTCGGCGCCCGGCCGGGTCGCCAGCAGCGGGCGGAGCAGGTCGGGCACTGCCGGGGTGGCCTGGCGCTTCGGCCGCCGGCCGCGGCTGCGGGTGATGCCTTCCAGCACCATGGAGAACGCCGGTTGGCGCAGGTCGAGCGGGATGCCGGCCAGATGATGCGCGGCGCGGATCGCCGCCAGGCCGACCCGCAGGGTGCTGACGGCGCGGCCGTCATCGGCGCGGCGCACCAGATACATGGCGATGGTGTCGGGATCGCCGGCCAGCGGTTCGCGGCCGAGGCTGGCGCACCACTGGCAGAACTGCCGCCAGGCGGCGCGGTAGGCCCGGCGGGTGCCGGGGCCGCGGGCCTGGGTGGCATAGGTGGCGGCACGGGCGGCCAGCGCCGCCAGCTCCGCCGCGCGGTCGACGCCCCCGGGGACCCGCAGCGGGCCAAGCAGCACGGTCGGCAACACCAGGGCCTGCCCCGGTTGGGCTATCGACGCGCGATCGGACAGGGTGGGGGCCACGGTCATGCGATCAGGGTCACCAGCTCAGAGTACGGCGGCAACAGCGGATCGGCGGTGTAGAGCCGCGCCGGCTCGCCGATCGCCTGCGCCACCAGCAGCCGATCGAACGGGTCGCGATGCAGCAGCGGCAAATCGGCCACGCGCGCGGCGGCGTCGGCGTGCACCGCCAGTTCGGTGAAGCCGCTGAGCCGGGCCGCCGCGATCACCTCGGTCGGCCGTTGCGGGAAATCGGCCCGTCCGAGGCGCGCCTTGATGGCGATTTCCCAAATCGAGGCGGCGCTGAACAGCACGGTGTTGGCCGGGTCCTCGAGCTGGTCGCGGATGGCGGGCGCGAGGCGCGCCGGCGTGATCAGCGCCCAGAGCAGTACATGGGTGTCGAGCAGCAGCCGCATCAGGCTTCGAAGCGGTCGAGCTCGGCGTCGGGCAGCGGCGCGTCGAAATCCGCCGGCACACTGAGGCGGCCGGCGAGCACGCCGAGCTGCCGCCGTTGGTCCGCCACCGGGGCGAGCGGCACCAGTCGGGCGAGCGGGCGGCCGGCGCGGGCGATGATGATTTCTTCGCCGGCGGCTGCGGCGGTGACCAGGCGGGAGAGCTGGGTTTTGGCGGCGTGGATGTTGACGGTCTGCATACGGGAAATGGCCTTTTCGAACTTAGTCCAGCTTAGTTTATTTAGTGTCGATGTCAAGTCATTCCGTCCGAAAAGCCTCGCTTATCGGACGGATTGCAATGGGCACGACAGCCGCGGCTCGCCGGGCGGAAACCGGGCTGGCGAAAGCCACCGAGCAATGAACTTTTATGGCCGAGTTTGGTTCAAACCGTGCTATAAAACACCAATGAATCAATCAGGACGATCTTGGGACGATGCCGAGCCGGAGACCGCGGCGGACGAACCGGATCCCTGGTTCCGGCCGGTTTGGGATGACCTCGCGGACGAAACCGACTCCCCCTTCCCGGCCCCGCGGTCCGCCTCGTCATCCACCCGGAGCCCCGCCCGGTCGCCGGGCGGCGCCGCGCGCGGCGGACCCGACGCGACCCTGCTAGCGGCGCTGGCGACGGCGCAGGAGGCGCTGGCGCGGCTGGACGCCATGGCGGAAATGGCATCGGAGCCGGTGCGCGCCGGGCTGATCGCCCGCCTAGCCTACGCGGAGGCCGCCGGGCTGCTCGCCGCCCAGGGCGTCACCGCCCATCCGTTGGATCTCGCGCTGCGCGCCAGCGAGCGGATCGGCCGGCGCGAACTGTGGACGCGCGGCCGGCCGCGACGCGCTGGCCCAACCTGGGCGCTGGACGACGTCTGGCTGCGGGTCGACGAGAAGATCACCGCGGCGCTGGCGTTGGCCCGGCTACTGCAACGGTTGCCGGCGGCGGACAACCCATTGGTCTCCACCGCGCGCGCCGCTTGGCTCGGCCCCCTCGTGCCGGAAGCCGGCGGCTTTGACGATCAGCGGTTTGCCCGCTGGCGCGACGCGCATGTCCCGGATGGGCGGCGGGCGGCGCCCCTGCCGGCGCTGCTGCGCGCGGCGGAGGTGGCGTCGAGCTGGATGGAGAGCGGCACCGCCGATCGGCCGGACGCGGCGCAGGCGCTGGCCGTCGCGGCAGGTTTCCTGCGGCGTGCCGGGGCCTTGCGCACCATTCCCCTGCCGGCCTGGGCCGGCTGGACCGCGCTGTGCCGGCCCGACGACCCCGCCGTGCTGCCCCGGCTGCGCGGCGACGTGACCGCGCGCCTGGCGCCGGACGGCGCGGCCTGGCCGGTGGTCTTCCTGCACATGGTGGCCGAAGCGGCGCGGGCCGGATCGCGAACGCTCGCCGGGTTGCGCGAGGCCGAGGCCGCCGGCGTGGCGCTGGCCGCCGGACAGGACCGGCGGTCGCGGCTGCCCGCGGCGATTACGTTGCTGCTGCGTCACCCGGCACTCACCGCCCCGGCCCTCGCCCGGCAGCTGGTCATCACGCCACAGGCCGCCCTGCGCATCCTCGGCGGCCTCAGGGCCGCTGGCCTGGTCAGTGAGGTCACCGGACGGAAGAGCTTCCAGGAGTTCGGGATCCTGTGCGGTCATGGGCACCGCTTGCAGAAGAATGTGCAGCCCACAGTCACTTAGGCACCTAGTCACCTTGTGGGCTAGTGCACTAACAGACTCACAATTCTCCTAGCTTATCACGAAAGGAACAGAGATATGCCGCCAATCCGACCAGCACGTTCGCTATCTTGCTCTCATGTGGACTTACCTGCTAGACGTTTAGTGGACTATCCATCAAGAGGGCTTTCTGCCTAGCCAACTAGTGTTGTAAGTCTTCCGGAGTCGGGACATGAAAACGATATCTTTTATCAGCCAGAAAGGCGGAGTGGGTAAAACCACGCTGGCGATTCACTTGGCTGTGGCGTTCGCCACAGATGGTTTGAACGTCGCGATTCTCGACCTTGACCCCCAAGCTTCGGCTGCCGAATGGAAGGATTTCCGTGCGGAGGAAATGCCTGGCGTCATCGCTATACCATCGAGCCGGCTTCCAAAAGTGCTCAAGGAGTTGGAGGGCAGGGGGGCTGATGTCGTCATCCTAGACACCGCCCCGCACAGCGAGGGAACAGCTCTCGATGCAGCCCGGGCTGCAGATCTCATTCTGGTTCCCTGTCAGCCGTCTATTATGGATCTCCGGGCTATGCGGAAGACAGCCGATCTTCTCAGACATATCAAGAAGCCGACTTATGCGGTGCTAAACAGCGTATCGGTCCAGGGCAGCGCCGCGCTCGGCACTGAGAAGGCCATCGCCACAGAATTCAAGATCGAAATCTGCCCCGTTCGCATGGGTGATCGCGTTGCCTACAGTCGATGCCTTATCAGTGGTCACTCCGCTCAAGAATACGAACCCGAGGGGAAAGCGGCTCGTGAGGCCTCTAAATTCCACAAGTGGGTTAGTCGACTTGTTGGCTTGTCAGCTAAGAAGGCTGCGGCATGAGCAAGAAACCTAATTCCGATTTCCTCAGTGGACTAAGGGCCGTCAAGGATGAGCACGCCGTCATACGGCCGACCGGTGTTGTTTCATCGGGGGCACCATCCACCAGAGAGATCGACGAACCGCGCCGAGTGATGGCGCCTCGTCAGAAAGGCCGCGAAGGCAAGGTATCAGTTACACAATGGGTCGACCCCGTAGTGCGAAAGCAGATCGCTCAAATCGCACTCGATGAGGATAAGGACCAGTACGAGCTTGTAAATGAGGCGCTGAATTTGCTTTTCGAAAAATATGGCCGGTCGCCAATCGCATAAGAGAACCAGCCGCTCGCAAAAAATGATTGTGTCTGTCTTTCCGAGCCCCCCTCCAATTTCGATCACCGTGAATGGGCGCGGCTTCGGGACCCCTCACGCCTTAACAAGATCATACGGTTGTCGTGCCGATCGGCACCAGAACCCCGCGCCGATTCACACCCAGCACCTCTGCCGGCTCGCTTGCCCAGCGAGGACGGCTGGATTCACCGAAGCTGATGCTGTCCGGCATGGCGGGGCCTCGCGGCGGCAGGTGATCCAGCACTGGCGGAGGTGCTGCGGCCGTTCGTGCAGCAGGTAGCAGCACTGCAATCTCATCATAGCTGACGGCGCGGAGTACGATCTTCGAGGTCCACTGCAGCGACAGAGAGGCCTGCCTCGGTAAGGGCCTTACATATCACCTGCTTCATCGTGAGGCCTTGTTCCTTGGCAGAACCCGCTATTGCCTCCGCGGTGCTCCTGCGCAGGCGCAACGTCAATGTTGTGGTCTGATCCGAGTCGAGAGGAGACCCGGGTGCAAGAGTGGAATCCAGATTAGGGTCGCTCGGCAACCGTTTCGGTGACTTTGCCATGTTAGAACCTCAGAATAACCGCAAAAATCCGGACACAAGGGAATATGCCCAACCACACGCCTGTGGCTCTTCCTGGGTGCTGAGGATTGGAATGAACATCGCCACCACTCCCAGAAACCAGTCGCAGAGTGGGTTAACTGCGCCGTTCTCCCCACAATCGCAAACTTCATGGTCGCGGTTGCCACTAGCCCTACAGATCGTAACGACCTAGTGCACGCACTCATATGTAATTATCTTTCATAGATCTTACGGAAAATTAATCTACGATGCTGCCTCGTCCGATGAAGGCGCAGCATCAGAAGCAGCATCCGCATTGGGTCTTGTTGGCACATCCCGGGAACGTCCTAGCACCACGTTGTTATGTCAATACGAAAGCCTGCCGCACACTGCGATAAGACGACGGCATTACGTAATTACGTAATGCCGTAATTACGTGATTACGTAAATATGTCTTTATGGTGCGGTGCGGCATCAAAAATCCTGCTGTACACGTCGTCACGTCAATACGGCTATTGCAAATCCTAATTGCCTCTCCTATGCTTGGTTCCGGGTTGGCAAGAGTGGAAATACACAGTGGTTAAAAACGAGCTACCTGTTGAAAAACAAGGAGATTGATTGAGGGGGGATGGCATAGAAGGCGACTTGCAGCGTTGGCTAGCTGCGGTCTACATTTTTCAGCCACCCAAGTAATCGACTCAGGGTACCCGATGGAGTGTCCGCCGGGCAATCGGATCAAAACTTCTATAGATGCGTTTATGCCCCGGCAGTCTAAAATGGGTTATATGTCCACGGCCTATCGGTCGGCTTCTTTGAGACCGAAGTTGCAATCCGGGCTGTGCTTCTCTACAGAGATCTCGATAGATGTCTGCGAGCCGCCCTAACCCCGCCTGCGTCCCCAAACTAGCCCGCTAAGGCCGGCGCGGAACTCGACTATCACAAACGTCCGATGTTCGGTCCCGGAACATATCGCCGGGAATACATATCAAGGATCGAAACCATGGCGACTACAGCTCAAACTATCCAAAGCTACTACCAGACCATTCTTGCCCGCACCGGGTCCGCCAGCGAGGTGGCCTTCTGGGTTAATCAGGTTGACACGGTTGGCATTCCGCTTGCCCAAGTGCAGACCGACTTCGCCACGTCGCCCGAGGCGCTGGCCAACGTTGCGCCTATCCTGCAAATGTATCAGGCCGACCTGGGTCGGGCGGCGGACTCTGCCGGTCTGACAGCCTGGGTAGGACTTGAGGAAGGTGGCACATCGCTGGCGACAATCGCCGCCGACATCGCCGGTTCGGCGGAAAGCCAGACCCATAATGGCTTCACAGCTGGCGCCGCGCCAACTACGGCTTTCGTTACAAACCTGTATAAGAGCATCCTCGGTCGCCAGCCGGAAACCGCCGCTGTTGTGGCCTCCTGGGTGGGGTCTGGCCTGTCGGACGCGCAGATCGTGGCGGCGATCGGCGGCTCAGCCGAAGCGATCGCTGACGACAAAGCGGCGGTAACGACCTATCTCGCAACGGGCGGCGGCGGCTCAGCCGTCGGCGAGACCTTGGCGCTTACTCCTGGTGTGGACGCGGGACCGGCCTTTACCGGTGGACCCAACGCGACGTTCATCGGCACGGTTACCCCCGGGACTAATTCCACGCTGAACGCAGGCGATTCACTTACCGGTGTGGGCGCGGGCAATACGCTTCAAATCATTCAGACCATTAGCTCGCCTGCGAACGACCTCGCCGGCGTAACGCTGGCAGGCATCCAGACGGTGTCCCTTCAGAGTACGACGGGTGGAATGGCGGACATAGACCTGACGCTCTCCCCCAGCGTCTCAAAGGTCATCGCACTGAACACTGCCGGTCTCGGCACGGACACTTTCACCGGTCTCGCTGCCGGCGCCCAGGTCGTTGCCTCCGGCGCAGCCACTGGCGCAGGTGCCGGCGGCCCATTCCCCACCGCGGTCAACTTCGCCTACACCTCCCTGACCGGCGCGGTATCCGTTGGCGTTGATAGCGGCGCGAACGGGGTGACTTTCAACGACTTGGCGGGTAGTGCTCCCACTGCCGCCACTATCTCCTCGACCGGGGCGGCTAACGGCACGGTGGCCAACTTCGACACCTTCAACCTAGCCACTGGCGCTACCCTGACGTCGCTGACAGTGAACGCCGCGACCAATCTTGTCGCTCAGTTAAATCTTGGCAACTACGCAGCAACCGCCGCTCTGACGGTTTCAGGCGCCGGGTCAGTCAATCTTACCCCGAGCGGCACGACGACTTTCAAGACGATCAGCGACTCCGGGAGCGGCGCACTGACCGTCACAGCCGACGCCACCAAGCTCACCTCCTTCACCGGCGGTGCGGGCAACGACACCCTGACGCTGTTTGGCGCGTTGGGTGCCGGTTCCACCATCAACCTGGGCGCTGGCAACAACAAGCTCTTGGGCGTCACTGCGGTCACGACTTCGTCAGGCACCACCATTAATGGCGGCGGCACTACTGGCGCCGACTCGGTTTCGTCTGGGCTGATTGATGCAGGGAATGCCGGACAGTTCACGAACTTCCAGGACCTTTCGCTGGATAACCCCGCTGTAACGGCATTCGACGTCTCGCTGGTTGCAGGAATCACGACTCTCTCCGTCGATACGATGAGCCTTGGCGTCGGTAATTACACAAATGTCACGACGAGCCAAGGTCTCACCGACACCTTCGTCGGCGACAATAGCGCAGCCACCAACAACCTGAGCTTTAAAGGTTTGACCGGCACGAGTAACGCCTACACCATTGCGTTCAATGGCGCGGCACAGACAACTGCCCCTACCGTTCCGAACGTCGAACTGGGTGAGATTAATGCCACCGGGATCAACAACTTCACTATCGCGTCTAACGGTGGCGCCAATACCTGGAACAGCCTGACTTTGGCCGATGCAGCCGCCAACACGGTCACTATCACGGGCAGCCAGAACCTCAATGTGGCCTTTGCTGGCTTCGGCGGTGTGCCGCCGAACACGGGTGTCACCTCGATCAGTGGCTCTGCCGCGACCGGCAAGTTGACCATCGACACGACTGGTGTGGTGGCTGCGGCTGGGGCTACGAATGCCCTCGTCAACGGTCTCACGATCACCGGCGGCTCTGGCAATGATACTCTGATCGCAATCACCAATGCGACGCTAACCGGCGGTGCCGGCGCGGACACATTTAACGCGATGAACTTCGTCAACAATGCCACAGGTCTCGCCGACGTCACGGACTTCACCGCCGGAACTGACAAGCTGGCAGTCGTTGCGGGTACGGCTGACACCTTCGCTTCCACGGCGCAGAACATCGGGTTAGCCACCAATTTGGGAACTGCATTGAGTGCCGCTACCGTGGCGGGCCAAATCACGTGGTTCCAGCTAGGCGGCAACACCTTCGTAGACCAAGCCGGAACGGGCAGCGCAACCGGTACGTTCAACGCCGCTGCCGGCGCTGCCGGTGCCCACGTCATTGAGTTGGCCGGCCAAATTGATCTGTCCCATCTGGGGCTGACTGGTAACACTCTCGCCTGATTTTCTGCCTGCCGAGGGTCACGTCAGTGGCTCTCGTTCGGGTTGCTCGAACAAGTGGCAAGAGCCGGTCTGTCAGGACCGGCTCTTTGCTTCGTAATCGACAGTATGTATGTGGGTCTGCCAGTAGAGCCTAAACGTCCAGCAATCTGCCAGCAGAAAAAATCGATATTCTTATTGTCTGCAACGCGGTTTTAGCTTATTCCTGCCGCGATTTCGACTATGCTCCGCCGTGGCGGGGCCGGGGCTCGGACGTCCTGCATGCCCATGCGATCTTGATCCTTTTGCATGGGCTGCCTCGCCACCCTATGCCGATGTCGCTGCCCGCAGAGTGTGTGAGTAACGACAGCATCGTCCGAGGCTACGGTGGATCGATGGCGTCGGCAGCCGGTGCCACGGTGCGGGTTTCTCCATTCGCGAGGCGCTTCCCACCGTGTCCGGCTGTCCATGCGTTTGCTATCTTGCCGCCATGGGTTCCGACAGAGGCAGATCAGGGCGGCGACGCCGTTCCGGGGGACAAGCGGATTGTTGGATCGATACAAATGCACCGCGCGTAACGGGGAAAATCCCGGCACATACCGTCGTCTGATACGCTGCTAAAAGGGCTCGCTCGTGGATATATCTGACGGACACACGCCCGGACCATTCGGGGACAGTCTTACGCCTCTGACTGTTTCGCAGGCGAGCGCCGAGGGCGGTGGCACGTCGGGCACCAGCAATCCAGGGGCAGGCCAAGGCGCCAATCGCGGCCCGATTCATCCGCGAATGCTCGCGATGATGATGGCTGCCCGTTACTATGGCCTCGAACTCGAAGCGGGCGACTTCCGGCTGGGATCCGAGGACACGACGCCCAGCGCCGCGGCGCTGTCGGCCTGGGCTCAGGGCGCGGGGATGTGGTCGCGGGCACTGCGGCTGCGCTGGCGGCATCTGTTCACCGTCACCGGCGCCGGTCCGGTCGTCCTGCTGTTCAACGACGGTTCGGCGGGCCTGCTGACCGGATCCAACCCTGAAGCCAAGATCGTTTTCATCCGCGATCCGCGCGCCCCCGAAGCCGACCCGCCGGTGCCGGTGGACGAGCTGCGGCTGGGTGAGGTCTGGGACGGCGAAGCCGTCCTGCTGCGCGCCGAACGCTCCCAGGCCGAAGCCGATCCGCCGTTCACCCTGCGCTGGCTGATCAGCATCGTGCTGAAGCAGGGAAAGCATCTCCGCGATCTGTTGTTCGCCTCGGTCGCCATCAGCTTCCTCACCATTTTTCCACCGCTTCTGGTCATGCAGGTGGTGGATCGCGTGCTGAGCCATCACAGCTATTCGACGCTGACCTTGATCGCCCTGATCCTCGCGACGGCCGTCTTCTACGAAACGATGCTGGGCTACGCCCGCCGGCTGATCATCCTGGTGGTCGGCGTCCGGGTCGACGCGCAACTCAACCTGCAGGTGTTCAACCGCATGATCCGGCTGCCGCTCGACTATTTCGAGCGGCATCCGGCCGGCGAGACGATGTACCGCGTCACCCAGATCAACCAGGTCCGCCAGTTCATCACCGGCAAGCTGATGACCACGATCCTGGACATGATCACCTTGCTGGTGTTGCTGCCGTTCCTGTTCTGGCTGAACGCGACGCTGGCCTGGATCGTGCTGGTCTGCGCCACCGCGATCATGCTGATCATCCTGGCCTTCCTGCGGCCGATCCGGTTGATTTTCGCCAAGGTCATCACCGCGGAAACGCTGAAGAACGCCGCCCTGGGCGAGACCATTTTCGGCATCAAGACGGTGAAGTCGCTCGCCCTCGAACCGCAGCGCAAGGCACTTTGGGACGAAAAAGTCGCCGAGGTGGGCAAGTGGCGCTTCCAGATGGGCAAGCTGTCGAACTGGCCGCAAACCCTGGCCACCCCGTTCGAGCGCTTCATGTGGATGGGTGTGATCCTGGTTGGCGCCTATCTCGCGCTGTCGGACAATACCGGCTTCCAGATCGGCAGCATGATGGCCTTCATGATGCTGTCACAGCGCGTCAGCCAGCCGCTGGTCGGCCTGGCCCGCCTGATCGAGGAATGGGAAGAGGTCGCCGGATCCATGGCCCAGGCGGGCGAAGTCCTCAACCGTCCGTTGGAGGTGGACGCGGCCTCCGGCGGCCTGCGCCCGAAATTCGCCGGTGCCGTCACCTTCGACGACGTGACCTTCACCTATGCCGGCACCAAGCTGCCGGCGCTCGACCGGCTCGGTTTCTCCATCCCCGCGGGCACAATGCTCGGGCTGGTCGGCCGTTCGGGATCGGGCAAATCGACGGTCACACGGCTGCTGCAAGGCATCAATCGTGAATATTCCGGGTTCATCAAGATTGACGGCGCCGATCTGCGGGAAATCAACCTGCGCCACCTGCGCTCCAGCTTCGGTGTCGTCCTGCAGGAAAACTTCCTGTTCCGCGGATCGATCCGCGACAATATCCTGGCCGGCCGCCCCGGGCTGACGCTGGAGGATGCGATCCGGGCCGCACGTCTCGCCGGCGCCGAGGAATTCATCGAGCGCATGCCGAACGGCTATGAGACCTGGATCGAGGAAGGCTCACCGAACCTGTCCGGCGGCCAGCGCCAGCGCCTCGCCATCGCCCGGGCGCTGATCATCGACCCGCGGATTCTGATCCTGGATGAGGCGACCAGCGCGCTCGACCCTGAATCGGAAGCCCTGGTGAACGCCAACCTGCTGCGCATCGCCCGCGGCCGGACCATGGTCATCGTCTCCCACCGCCTGTCGTCGCTGGTCAACTGCGACCAGATCATGGTGCTGGAGCGCGGCAAGATCATGGATATCGGCCCCCACACCGTGCTGCTGGAGCGGTGCGAGATCTATCGCACGCTCTGGAACCAGCAGAACCGCCACATGCAGCAACACCAAGGATCAGGCCATGCAGCTCCTGCCCCGACCCTCCTCCAAGGCGATTAGTCCGGCGCGGAGCGACCGTCTGGACCCCACTCTGCCAGCCATTCTGGAGTTCCAGTCACCGTCGTCCGCCATCATCAACCTGCCGATGCCACGCCTGGCGCGCGGGTTTACCTGGACCTTCACCAGCATGCTTTTGATGATGCTGCTGATCGTCGGTTTCATCAGCGTCGACCGGGTGGTGAGCGCCGCCGGCCTCGTCGTCTCACGCTCACCCACCATCGTCGTCCAGCCACTGGATGCCTCCATCCTGAAGTCGATCGAGGTCCATCCGGGTGACGTCGTCCATGCGGGCGAGGTCCTGGCCCGTCTCGACCCAACCTTCGCCCAGGCCGATCTGGGCACCCTCGTCGCCCAGGTGTCGACTTATCAGGCCCAGGTTGCCCGCATGCAGGCCGAAGTGAACGACAAGCCGTTCTCCTACGACGGCAGCGACCCGAACATGACGCTGCAGGCCGCTATCTATGGCCAGCTTAAGTCCGAGTTCGAGTTCAAGATGGAGAACTACCAGCAGAAAGCCGACAGTCTGGCGGCAGCCCTGGCCCGGTACTCCGGCGACATCGCCATCTACACCGACCGGCTCGCCTACGCGAAGTCGCTGGAAGACATGCGTATCCAACTGGAGAAGCTCAATGTCGGTTCCAAGCTCAACACGCTGTCAGCAAAGGATTCCAGGGCCGAGATGACAGGCAATCTGGCCGACGCGCGGCATCAGGCGGCGGGCGCCCAACGTGACCTCGCCGCGCTGATCGCGGAGCGGAATGGCTTCGTCCAGAGTTGGCACTCCGACCTCGCTGACAAGCTGACCGATGCGCTCGGCAAGCTGTCCGATGCGCGGGAATCCCTCAACAAGGCCCAGTTGCGCCGCCAACTGGTCGAGCTTCGCGCGGACCGGGACGGCACCGTGCTGTCCGTCGGCAAGGTGGCGGTCGGATCGGTGCTGACTGCGGGCCAGCAGTTGATCACGCTGGTGCCGACCGACGCCCCGCTTGAGATCGAAGCCAATATCGCCGGCTCCGACGACGGCTACGTGCATGTCGGCGATGCGGTCGACGTCAAGTTCGACACCTTCCCCTACACCCGGTACGGCATGGCCCACGGTATCGTCCGCATCGTCAGCCCGGACAGCTTCTCCGTCCAGGATGAGGAGCGCAATCCGACCGGTTCGGTCCCGGTGTCGCAACAATCCTCCGGTGTCTGGTACCGGGCTCGGATCACCTTGGACACAATCCAGTTGCACGGCACCCCCACGGGTTTCCACCTGGTACCCGGCATGCCGGTCACGGCCGATATCCGGGTCGGGAAACAGACCGTGCTGCACTACATGATGGGTAAGACCATACCCCTGGTAACCGAGGGGATGCGGGAGCCTTAGGCCCCGCCCCCCCCGAACGGACGCAACGAACCATGGCTCTTTTCGATTCAGTGCTATCTGGCCTGTCCCCCTCCGCCGCCTTGCGGCGTGGGCTCCGGCAGTCTGAGCAGGGCGACGTCAAGGGCGCATTCGTCCTGCTGACCCGCGCCGCCCGCTCCGGCATCCCCGAAGCCGAGTTCCGGGTTGGCCGCTGCTATCTGGAAGGCGCCGGCGTGCCACCCAGCCGCGCCGACGGCGTGCGCTGGGTGGAGCGTGCCGCGACCAAGGGCTACGTGGAGGCACAGGCCCTGCTCGCCACGCTGTGTCTGCACGGCATGGAGAGCATGACGATTTGTGGGGTTTGGGGCTGACGCGGTAAATCCGGTTGAATGAAGCGACCGTCGAAGCTGTCTCGAGTTGAGGAGAAACCGTCACCGGCGGTGGCGGATGGCGAGGCGATCCTGCAGGTCAAAGTCTGGCTCATCGGGATCAGCCCGATGATTTGGCGCCGTGTTCTCGTGCCGGCAACATTCACGCTCCGCGAACTCCATGGCGTGATCCAGGTCGCCATGGGCTGGGAGGGCATCCACCTCTATGATTTCCATCTACGCACGACGCGTTATGGCTCGTGGGAAGTGGCCGCATCGTCGCCCGACGTCACGCTGGCGGCACTGCGATTGCGCAAAGGTGCTCGGTTTATCTACGAGTACGATCTGAACATCCCCTGGCGCCATGAGGTCCGCATCGAGGACCGGCTCGCGCCAGAGGCTCGGAAGACCTATCCCGTCTGCACCGGAGGCGACGGCGCCTGCCCGCCCGAGGATTGCGGCGGTCCGGAGAGCTTCATGGATCACCGCGACGACTGGTACTCATTCGATGCGCTTGAGGGCATGGACACCATGGTCGAGGTTCTCCAGCAAGTTGCGCTGAAGGACGGATCGGAGGTACTCGCGCTCGACCAAGAGACCCGCTGGCGGTTGGAGGATGCCTTGGCGCGGGCCAAGGCTCGCGAGGAAGCCCAGGGACGGCCGTTTTCACGGCGGGATGTCAATGTCAGTCTTCGCGATGGCGAGCATCTCAACCTCATGCACCAGCAGTGGTGACGCGCTCCCCTCCGTTACCATTCCACCGGGTTACGCCCGTGGAACCTTGAGCAGCTCCGCCCGCCGCAGTGCGAGCAAGTTGGCGGCGACCAGCGCTGCTTCGTCTCCTTGCTTCTGGCGGAGAGCGCATCACAAACCGGGGGCAAACTCGGCTGGGATGGGATAGGGTGGTAGCCGTGATCGAACAGGCCTCACCCCGGCTATTGCAGCTGAAGGTCCAACTTCGGGACGTGCATCCCGCGGTTTGGCGGCGGTTCACGTTCGGCGATCATCTATCAATCGCGGACCTACACCGGGTTATCCAGCTGCTCATGGGCTGGGAAGACGACCATCTGCACCGCTTTCGCATTCACGGCCGGGATTACGGCATCGAAGAGACGGATGGGATGCCCTTCGACGAAGACGCCGAGGACGTGCCGCTATCGCGGTTTGGGTTCCGTCCGGCAGAGCGCTTCCTTTATGAATACGACTTCGTGGATGGCTGGGAGGCCGAAATCCGCGTCGAGAAAATCATTGATGAAGCGGTATCCGACGAGAAGCTGACCCCTCGGTGCCTTGCCGGCCGCGAGCCAGCGCCGCCAG